>Ga0335074_10004284_pt1 | contig 19634 bp, 24 predicted proteins | sample Lox_Sample_23_FD_206715 | JGI IMG/M metagenome (GOLD analysis project Ga0335074, IMG submission 206715) | Soil microbial communities from Loxahatchee National Wildlife Refuge, Florida, United States - Lox_Sample_2.3 | ecosystem: Environmental > Terrestrial > Soil > Wetlands | place: USA... | reverse complement strand
CTTCGCGCATCGTTTCGTAGAAGTCGCGGATGGAACATGAGCCGTCCGTGTCCTGCGAGCCATACTTCTCGCTTCCCATGGCTTGCTCTACCCGAACCTTGCTCCACTCCGCTTCCATTTCATCGGCGAGCACCATCGGCAAACTGGTGCGGATGCCTGTACCCATCTCGGAGCGATGCGCCACAATCACCACGCTTCCATCGCTGTTCAGCCCCACCCAGACGCTCGGGTTCCAAGTCATCTTCGTCACGTCAGTAGCGGACGGGGCTTCGGCCGCCTCCGCCGGAATGAATCGCGCGCCCAGGACTAGCGCGCCCGCTGAAAAAACACCCGACAGAAAATCGCGCCGAGAAGCCAGCCGAACACGCGCGCTCATGCCTTCACCTCCGCCTTTCCGCCTGCCGCAACTTGAATCGCCTGGCGTATGCGTTGATAAGTCCCGCACCGGCAGATATTGCCCGACATCGCGTTTTCGATGTCGTGGTCCGTCGGTTTGGGCTTCTGTTTCAGCAGCGCCGCGGCCTGCATGATCTGGCCGCTTTGGCAATAGCCGCATTGCGGAACCTGGATCTGCTCCCATGCGCGCTGCACCGGATGCGTGCCGTTCTGGCTCAAGCCTTCGATCGTGGTAATCTCTTTGCCGCCCGCCGCCTTCATTGGCGTTAGGCAGCTTCGTGCGGCTTCGCCGTTCACATGCACCGTGCACGCGCCGCACAGCCCCATGCCGCACCCGAATTTCGACCCGGTCAGTTGCAGCACATCCCGCAGGTACCACAGCAACGGCATCTCAGGATCGCCGTCATACGTTCTGACAGCGCCGTTTACCTTGAGTTGGATCATACTCAGTCCTCGCGTAAAGATCGGTTATCCGTCGAGTATATCGGAGGCACTCCTTTATGAGTCACCGCTCAGCGCCGTTAGAATGGACCCATGCACAGCGAGTTCACCGCCATCGTGATGCCAAGCAGGAAGTAGTCATCATCGGATGAAGCGCGCGTTCACACGCAATTTCAGAGCAATTCAATAATAGATTCGATTGCGACCGATCTCATCCCCGCAACCTCACTCACGATGGCATGAAGCGTGCCAGTCTTCAGCGGATCGTGCAGAGGAACGTAATCGAATGCGGTGGAGGTCCCTCATGCCGCATCCGGCAATGGCTGCCTTTTTGACGGATTAGTCTATAGCCCAAATGTTCCAGCGCTCGAATCAGACGGTGGCTGATACGCCGCGAGGCAATTTCATGCGGCTTCGAGTGGAATCAATTCGTCCTTCACGTAGCGCAGTTGCACGAGCCGAGGACGTGATGGACTTTCTTCGAAGTGCAGCGATGTTGCCTCAAGGACGTTGGCGCGGAGTTCCTCCCAAGTATCTGCTTCGGTGAAGATCGAGTGACCTAGCGCGCGCGCACAAAACCCGCCCTCCTCCGCATCGCGAATCTCGAAAATGAGCTCCATCCCCGTAGAATACCCCTTCGGCTGTCCTTTTCGAAGAGAGACAACACGACAGGCTCGGGACCTCATTCGAGGAATGGGCGATGATACATGATGATACATAGAGCGGAATTGCTCGAAAACCGGCATTTGTGATGTACGAGGACGTAGCAAACCAGCAGGTCGCGTCGCATGTGGACCGACGCCGCTAACATAGACTCATGCACAACGAGTTCACCGCCATTGTCGAGCTAGACGGCCCGTGGCACATCTCCTACTGCGCGGAAGTCCCCGGCGCCAACGGACAGGGCAAGTCTCGGGAAGAATGCCTCGCAAATCTGCGCGAGGCGATTGCGCTCATTCTCGATTACCGGCGTCAGGAATCGTTGCGCGCCCTGCCTCCCGACGCCAAACAGGAACTAGTCGTCATCGGATGAAGCTGGAGCGACTCCTTCGGCACCTGCGCCGCCACGGCTGCGTGTTGCGCAGAGAGGGCAAGGAACACGCACTTTGGGAGAACCCTCAAACCGGCCATGCCGAAGCAGTTCCTCGTCACGCCGAGATTGCCAACCTGCTCGCAAAACGGATCTGCCGGAAGCTTTCAATACCTGACCCGCCCGGATAATCTGACTGCGGCAGTCTCATCGTCTCATCCAGCCCGCGGCGGTATCAATTCGTCCTCGTCGTTGCCTCAACGAGGCTCGCACCGAGTTCTTGCCAGGCATCCGCTTCGGTGAAGATCGAATCACCGAGCGCGCGTACCCGCGATTCATGCCGACACTTTGCCGACGCGGCGATCGTCCCCGAAACGCGCGGATATCTCAATAGGAAACACCCTCGACTGGGAAATCATCTTCCGAATCTGAGGCATCCTCCGCCACCTGCTCCTGCATACCGCTTACCTTCTTGCCCATAGCTGCCTCCACAATGCCGAGAAGCCTATTCCTGCGATCCTCAAAGAAGCCGGCAAAATTGTCTGCGCGAAGGAAAGCTGGGTCAATACAGTGTGTCTCCACAATATTGTCCATTGCAGAGGTCGAGAGCCGGACAGCTGGATCATTTTGAATCTGTGCCAGGTAAGCCGAAGGCGCGCTTCCGCCTATCTTTCGGTTTGCCTTATACGAGATCGCAGTTTTATTAACGATTGAGTTGTAGATCGATGGCTCAATCCCATGATCTTCGCACCACTTCCGAGGAAAAATGTGATGAATATCAATCCCTTGCTCGTTACGATCAATTTCAATCATCGGAGCTTTCCAGAAGAAATCTCTTGCGCCTTGGAGCTGAAGTAATGTGTAGAGTCCCCTGTAAGCCGCCGAGATTCGATTGCGCATAGTTTCTAGTCGGCCGGGCTGAAAGTTGGCTCCTACTATCGTGGCCGGTGGAGGAGAGCTGCCGTCTTCGATCCAACGCATGAGTTGCTGCAGATCCAGCGCGATGCGAGTCTCCGTGGCGCTCCCGTAAAGTTCGCCGAATACCCCACACCAGAACCAACGCATTAGCTTGTCCTGAATGACCGGCTCTAGCCAACGTTCGCCGATTAAGGTCAGCACAGCCGCCAGGGGCACGATTTGCGGACGGTAGGGGAGAAAACTCGGGTTGTGAAACCCTAAGTGACGAAGAAACTTTTCTGCTTCAAGAAATCCGTTAACGAGCGGATCTGCCCATCTTTCATACGCGCTTAGCGGCATTATTAGAATGTGCTCACGTTTAGCACTCACGGGCGTCAATTCTTTGCCGATTTTCCCACTTGCAACATCCTGCTGCTGCCGTTCGAATGTGTACAGTAGACTCACTCCCTGCAGAAAATCCGTTGCGGCGGTATCCCGCAGAAGCGGCTTAGTTGCCAACCTTGCGAGCCGCCCCTTAAATGCGCCCTCTCCGAACCAGTCCCGGCGCAGGTTGAATCCGTTCGCGGCGTACTGAGCTGTTACGAGTTCAAAAACGGAAAGCTGAACACCGCCCGTATTTACCTTCTCGAAAACCAGACAGACGGCTTCCTTCGTTGTTTCCTTTTTGAGTTCGATAACGGGAGCGAGTTCCCATTCTGTCTGGCGGCGCACAGCCGCGCCCTTTGCGCTAGGGAAGGATTGACGGGGAGGCGAAGATGCGGCGCATTTTGCGAAACGAAGTGGCGATGGGTTCGTTTTTTCAAATGGCGTGACGGGCGCGGGCGACGAGGAGAAGAAAGGGCGGTCACCGATTTGGATGGAAATTGTTTTCATTGTGGGGTGAAGGAGTTAGCCGCAAGTTAGCGAGTAAGTGGCGCTGCCGCGATGGACACTCGCGGTGAGAAGCCATGCCCGAGTTAGAGGAAGAAGACCCGTACCAGCCGCAATATAGGCACGCCACGGGTCCGACGAGTCCGGAGGGGAAGGCGGTTTCGAGTCAAAACGCGACTAAGCACGGGTGTTGTTCGAATAAACTCATCTTGCCTGATGAAGACGAGCAGGAGTGGAAGGATCTGAAGCAGGGCTGGCTGGACACTTACGAGCCGCAAACGCATGCCGGGCTGACGCTGGTGTGCGAGGTCGCGGTGGCGCAATGGTTGTTGCTGCGGGCGAGGCGGCGGTACAACGAAGCTGAGCAGCGAGTGTATGCGGAGCAGCGCGATCCGCTCGAGTGGACCGCGGAACAGCAGAAGACAATCGAGCGGTTCACGCGTTATCGGACGACGCAGGAGCGTGCGTTCAACCGGGCACTGAGTAATGTAGAGGGGCTGCGAAGGAGCCGTTCGCTAGAAAGTGCGCGGTTGCGGATTGCGGAACATCGCGCCGAGCAGTTGGAGTTGAAGCGGCACAAGACGGACGAGCAGACGCGGGCTCGGGAGAAGGAGGCGGAGCAGGCTGCAAGGCTTCCAGAAACGCGCTCAGAGCGGACATTTCAGGGGCAGAACGCTCCGAAGAAGCAGCGCAAGATTGCAACTTTGGAGCAGTGGGCGCAGGTGACGGTGGAAGACGGCAAGACGACCACAAAGCTGTTCCCCTCGAACGAGAAGTTGATTGAGCAAGGTAAGAGCATGGACCCGCCGCCGGAGTTAGTGTACCGGCGATTCGAGTTTGTGGGCAGCGTTCCGCCTGAGTATCATTGGACCTGCAAGAGTAACCCCGAACGGTTCGCACGAGGCGGCGCGGGCGTTCAGCGGATGACGGTGGATACATGGCTGGAAGTGATCGAGCGGGAAGCGGCAACGGGGACGGGGCACATCGGGCCGACGGGCGTGGGGAATCTGCCGAGACCGAAAGAGCGCGGCGGCTGCGATTGCGAGGTGTGCGCGCATAACCGGGAGGTGATGGAGCGGAGGGAGAGCGGGTGAAGTGGGTAGTGCGTTTATCGTTTCGTAATCCGTCGGAGGGCATCATTCGTCGGCAAGAGGCGAAGCGGCAGCGATGCAGCAACGTGCTGCATTACACGTGCGGCCGTTCCTGCCGGAGGCGGTTCCACAGTTGCTCAAAGCGACTATTTCTGCGCAGCCGCCCGCAAAGATTCGTTCCTAAGTCCACGCCGATCAGGGCAATGAGATGACAACCTGCGCAGAAGGCCAGCAGCGGATCTCTGGACGCGTTGTAGTCGCGACGAACAGACGAACTGTCTCTGATGCTGACACGACTAACATAATCAACCGCGTCCGTACGGGAGTTGTTAAAGGGAAACCAGGCCCCGTGCTTGTGCTGGTACGTGATCTGATTTCTTACGCCAGACAACCATGTTCCGGGATGGAGTCCGGCCGCCGAAAGAACGTTTTGAATCTCGGAGGTTTCGCCAGCTACGGCGGTTGCCTCTGGCTCATTGCCTGAAGCAACGTCCTCAGCTAAGTTCCCCAGGAAGGAATAAAAGCACCTCCAGAATTGGTCGTGAGCACCGCCGCTATCCGCAAGTCTACCGAGTTCAACGTCAATTGAGAGCTGCTGCCCCTGCTTTAGACGGCTGAGATATGTACCCGGGGTTAGCTGTACGGTGGGGTCATATAGAGAGGCGATTTGCGTAATGCGTGCTGCCTGGGCTCCTTCTAGCCTAAGAACGGCGTGTCCCGTGGCTCGCATCACAGCATGCGCACCGAAGAACGCCGCGTAGTACAGCTTCGCTGCAGGCCATCCTAGGGCCTGAGGCCTTGATGTTTCGGAACCGCAAAAAAGCAGGCTTTCCATACTCGAAAGAGCGAATCGTTCATAGTCGTACGAAACAAAGGGAATTAGTTCTGTTAAAACGACATTCTTGAGCAGAATGCTCTTGAGCATCGGGGCCGAATCGACGTAAAAGCTACCCGTTCCAATCCAAGTGCGCAACCCTTCGGATCGCGGCGCTTCTTCCGAGAGCTGGGGCAAAATCCGCCTGGCTAACGCTGCTGAAAGACTCAGCATCGCGAATCAAAGTGTCAGCTTGCTTCTCATGCGAGTCTCCAGGTAGTCCCTCAACTGCGTCCAGCTCGTACCAGGGTTTTCTAATCGCTTTGTGGGAATGTTCTGGAATATGGGGCTTACAATCTCCGCAAAATTGCCAGACGAGTAATCCCCAGAGTATCTATCTGCGGCGCGCTGTCCAACGGAAGGGAACAAACCCATAACTGCCCTGAACACGACAGGTTTAGCCAACAACGGAGTGACTGACTTTTTCTGCAGCGCGCTGGACGTGCTAATCAGGTAGTTGTTTAGAATCCTGTAAATCTCGTCCGGCCCCTTATCTAGGAATAACTCAAGAAGTGGCTTCACGGCTGAATTGAACGTTACCCGGGTGATCTTGTTCTTTTCGGTTTCGAACGGAGCCATCAGTCCCTTGAGGGCGCTTCCTAAGTCGGAGTGAAATCGGTCGAAGATGTCACGCAGGGTGCCTTCGCTAGAATCTTCGATTTCAGCAAGCCGTTTGATATCCAGCAGCAGCTGAGCTGGTACCGGCCTCTGCTTAGTATTTATGTCGATGAAAAGACGAGACTCGTCTCGTCTCGATAGTCCGTTGTAGATGACGACGGGTACACGAAGCGGCGTGTTCGCTTTCGAAAAACCGAAGACGCGATGCTGGCCGTCCAGAATCAAGAACGCGCCTGGACGATCGACAAATTCGAGCGTCTTCCCTTTTCCGATTATTCTCAACTGCGCCGATGGTTGAGCCGACAAAACAATCGAGTTGGGTATCGTGCCAAGACCTTCGTCGATGTACTGCGCTATCTCTTTCGCCCGCTTCTCGTCCAGTTCCCTTTGAAAGCCTTGCTTCGGATCTTCCTTGCGAGTGGTCACCGTGCAAGTTCTCGCAAGTACGTCGGAGGGCATAGTCAACGTGTAGAAAGAGTGGCTACCCTGCCGGACCAAACTCACGCTGTAGCGCAGGTGCGGCAATCCCCCAGAAATTGCCGTTTCGTCCTGCGGGAGCGCGGACGATTCTGCGACTCGGCTCAAAGTCTGTCCCTCCGATCCATTTAACGCTTATACCACTCTGCTGTGCGGAGATCTGTAAGTCGGTATCGCTCCGGGCGGAATCCGAAGCTTCTAGTGAACCTGTGCCGGCGTGCACGGCTGAGATACCGACTCGCGCCGTTTAGTCCCCGGAAGTTGGCTTGCTTGTGACTGGGTTTGAATCGCCTGACTCAGGCGAGGACCAGAAACGAGTGTTCGGTTGATTTAAGGAATGCTTTGACCTGCTCTTCTCTGGCTATGAACAGCTCCGCAATTTCGAGTGTGGAGCAGTTTCCGAGACGAATCCAAATTATTTTGGGCGGGTGGCCACGCAGAAGACTGCGGTGGTGAAAATCTGCGTCTTTCGTCACGATTGTATAGCCGTGGTTTGCAGCGTGTGCCCACACTTTCGATCAGGCACAGACTCCAAGCCGAATTCCCGAATGTGAACCGTCCCCGGGTAAGTTTCGGCGAGAGCCTCAGCTAGCGTAGGCGAGAGATTGTCGTCCAGCAAAAGCGTCACGCGGGTATCGAGATAAGACGCCGCTCACGGTCGGCCGCAAAAGCGAGGCATGCGCGGAGATCGTCGCGAGTCAGGTCGGGAAAATCCGCAAGGATCTCCGCTTCTGACATATCCGATGCGAGATAATCAAGCACGTCATAGACGGTGATCCGAAGACCTCGAATGCAGGGTTTGCCACCCATCTTGCCGGGCTCGATTGTGATGATCTCCCGATAATCCATTCCGGTCTCAATTATACGGCTGCCGTGCGGAGCCGGGCGCTCCGTTAAACGGCATCCTTCCTAAGCGATTCGGACTGCTCCCGAGGAGTCGGTTTGCTTGAAGTAAGCTGTTTTCTCCGGTTGAGCGGCGGGCGCTTCTGTTGGGCGCCTTCGTGCCGGTTTCTTATGAGGCATGGCCGTATTTCGTTTCCGCAATCAGGCAGGAATCGGAGTCCGGTGTTTCAGAGTTGGCAGGCGATTGATCGCCTTGCCGGATTTTTGCTGCGCCAAGCGGAGCTCGTAGAGATTTTGCAGGTTCAGCCAGAACTCCGGAGTTGTACCGAAGAAATGTGCGAGGCGCAACGCCGTATCGCCGGTGATCGATCGCTGGCCGTTCAGTATGCCCGTCACGCGATTCGTTGGTACGCCAAGCTGCCGAGATAATTCGGCGGCGCTTATATGCAGCGTTTGCAGCTCCTCCCGCAGGTGCTCGCCGGGGTGGATCGGGTTCGTGCCATGTCTTCTCTCCTCCTCAGTGATAATCCACAATTTCGACATTCCGCGGGCCGGACGAACCGTTCGGCCACTCGAAGCAGATCCTCCACTGTTCGTTAATGCGAATATTGTACTGACTCAAGCGTAACTGTGGAGACACCCTGGCCTCATCGCCTCTTCAGGCCCGTGCAAGGTCCATTTAGCGCGCTTGCGAGGGCCGTGAAAAAATAGGAGCATGAAGCGGCCGTTTGCGGCGACGATTTGGCGAGAGGGTAATTGGTTTGTCTCGCAATGTCTCGAATTAGATATCGCCAGCCAAGGCGAGACTGAAGAGGAGGCACTGGCGAATCTCAAAGAAGCGCTCGAGTTGCACTTTGAGCCTCCTCAGGCGACGCGTCCGCCCAAAGTGCGAGTGATCGAGGTTGAGGTTGGGGCGGCTTAAGCCGCAGCCCTTCCGCGAAGTCAAACGCAGGCTGGAAGCGGAGGGATTCGTCGAGGTCAGCCAAAAAGGTAGTCACGTTAAGTTCGTCCGGCGTTCCAGCGAGACGGTCGACACGGCCATTGTGCCGAAGAAGAGCGAGATTCCTGTCGGCACGCTGCGAAGCATCCTCAACCAAGCCCACATTGATCCTGAGGATTGGGCGAAGCTCAAGTAACACTTGGGTGAGTCGCACGGCGGCTTTGCGCAATAGATAATCTCAACCCTGCCGCAGCAGCGCCACCACATCGTCTACCGTAATCACGCCGATCAGGCGCTGGTCTTCGTCCACCACCGGCAAGCTCAATAAGTTGTACTTGTCGAACATCTCGGCGATGCGATCCTGCTTCTCGCCGGAATCGACAAACAGCAGCGTATCGGACGCCAGATCTTTGAGCGCCGTGTCGCCCGCTGCAAAGAACAGCTTCGCGACCGGGACGGCAAAGCGCAGCCGGTTTTCGGCGTCCACCAAGAAAATGCTGTGAAAGTCCTCAACTACTTCTTCGTTCTTCTTCAGCTCCTCCATCGCGTCCTTGACCGTCGCTTGTTCCGGCAAAGACAGAAAGCCTGTGTCCATCAGGCCGCCGGCCGTGTGCTCGCCGAATTCGAGCAGATCCTCCACTTCCTCCTTCTCCTCCGGCTGCATCTCTTCGAGAATCTCCTCCGAGCGCTCCTCTTCCAGCTCGTTGAGTAGATCCGCGGCCTCGGACGGCTCCATCTCCTCCAGAATGTCTGCCGCCTTGTCGGCCTCCAGCGATTCAATGATGCGCGTCTGAATGTCGGGTTGCACTTCGGTCAGCAGCTCTGCCGCGGCCTCATTGTCCATCGTGCTGAAGATGGCGCGCCGATCCTCGTGCCCCAGGTTCTCCACAATATCGGCGAGGTCCGCGGGATGCATGTCTTCCAGCAGCTTGTTCGAGATGTTGAGCCTCACGCGGCGTTGCGGGTCCGTCTCCAGGATGTTGCAGAATTCCCAGCGGATGGAGTTGGGCGGGATGCGGTTCTGCAGCGTGCGGATCGCCGCCGGCGGCACAATGCCACGCAAGACACGGCGCAAAATCGATCGCAGCCCGATATCCACCTCGAGAATGTGCAGAACGTCGTGCCCGTTCTCGCTCTCGCGCAAAAATGTGATGTCGTTGACGCGCACCACCTTGCGCCCCAGCGCATCGATAATCTGCTGATCCAGCAGATCCCGCACCATGCGCAGCATGTATTCGTCGGAATGATACGGAACCAGATGCTCGTGCTGTAGATGAATGCCGTCGGGGCCGATGCTCTTGATCTGGTCATGGCGGACACTCAACCAGCCCGGGCCGGCGCCCACCAGAAAACGATCCAGGCGGACAGGATGAATCAGAGGCACGAGTGCGGCGTCGCGCAGGCTACCGATCAGGCGTCCCTTCAGGTCATAGACTTTGACCCGCAGCAGCTCGCTCAGATAGAGAATGTCTTCCGCCATGATGCCAGTAATTTGTAAATCGGCCGCGGCGCGGCCAGACTGCCCTATTTGAGAATACCCGGCGTTTCCGCATACTACACTGGGGGTTTCCCCGCCGTTGCAAAGCGCACAGGGCGTGTTTGCTTTAGCGCGTTTGGCGCCCGTTGTGCGCGGTAAAGGTTTAGGTGAGCACGTCTATCAACATTCCGGGCCCGGCCAGCGGTTCAAAAAAACTTACTCCGAAAAGTTTCTTCGCCCGCCACGGCATTCTGTCGCGTTCGCATCCCAATTATGAGTACCGCCCCGGCCAAATGGAAATGGCGGAAGCCGTCGCCTCTGCTTTGGCAGAACGCCGCCACGTGATCATCGAAGCGGGAACGGGCACCGGCAAGACCCTCGCGTATCTGGTGCCATCCATCCTCTCCGGCAAGCGCGTGGTCATCTCCACCGGAACCAAGAATCTGCAGGAACAGCTTTTCTTCAAGGACGTGCCGTTTCTGCAAAGTCTCTTCGAGCAGCCGCTATCGGTCTGCTACATGAAGGGCCGTGCTAATTACTTATGCCGGCAGAAGCTCTATGACGCGGATCGGGAGCCCATGCTGTCGGGTTTCGATGAGATGTCCGACTTACACACCATTCGCGAATGGGAGAAAGTAACTCAGACCGGCGACCGCAGCGAACTGCGCCAGCTTGCGGAATCGAGCACCGCCTGGTGGAAGCTGGACGCGCGAACCGATCTATGCGCGGGGCAGAAGTGCAAGCAGTTCGAGCGCTGTTTCATTACTGAGATGCACCGCCGCGCCGCCGAGAGCGACATCATCATCGTCAACCATCACCTGTTCTTCGCGGATCTGGCCGTGCGCGGCGAAGCGTTCGGCGGCATTCTGCCGGATTACTCGGCTGTGATCTTCGACGAAGCCCACGAGATTGAGGACGTGGCGGGACAGTATTTCGGCATTGCGGTGAGCAATCTGCAGATCCAGGAGCTCATAAAAGATACCGCCGCCATCTCGCGCCGGAAGCTGTTTGCCACGCCTGAGTTGGACCGCAGTCTGGTGCAACTGGGCGACAGAGCGGAGGAATTCTTCCACCTCTTTCCGCAGGAGGGGCGGCACGGCTTCCGCGATCACGAGGACTTCCTGGCTATGCACGAAGGCTCGTATCAGGAGCTGCTGTTCACCCTGGATGCGCTGTGCGCGCGCTTGGAGCTGGTGCAGGGCGCGGTGGAAGAGACGCTTCCGCTGGTTAAGCGCGCGAAGTTGATCGCATCTGCGCTGCGCTTTTGGATCGAGTGCCGCGAGGCCTCCTACGTATACTGGACCGAGCGCCGCGGCCGCGGCATGTACCTGCAGGCCACGCCCATCGATGTTTCACAGCTTCTCGCCTCACGCTTGTTCGATCAGGTCGAGTGCGCGATTCTGACTTCGGCCACGCTCGCAGTGGCAGGCGCATTCGATTACACGCAGGCGCGGCTTGGACTGCCCAACGCGCGAACGCTGCACATCGAGAGCCAGTATGATTTCGCAAACCAGGTATTGCTTTATGTCCCGCCGCACTTACCGGATCCCCGGCAGCATGACTTCACGACCAAGGCCGCAAACGAAATCGAACGTCTGTTGCAAGCTTCGCGCGGGCGCGCCTTCGTGCTCTTCACCAGTTACCAGCAAATGCGCCAGATTCACAACCTGCTTCATCCCCGGCTGGAGCATCCCGTGCTGCTGCAAGGAGAGGCGCCGCGGAATGCTTTGATCGAAGCGTTCCGCAATACGCCGGGCGCGGTTTTGTTCGGCACCTCCAGCTTCTGGCAAGGAATTGACGTGCAAGGCGAGCAGCTCAGTTGCGTGATTATCGATCGGCTTCCGTTTGCAGTTCCGACCGATCCGGTGATTGCCGCGCGCACCGACGCCATCCGCCAAAGCGGCGGCAATGCGTTTTACGAATACCAGATTCCTCAGGCCGCCCTGGCGCTCAAACAAGGCTTTGGGCGGTTGATCCGCGCCACCACGGACCGGGGCGTTTTGGCGTTGCTGGATAATAGGATTACGAAGCTGCCGTACGGACGCGTGTTTTTCGAGAGCCTGCCGGCCTATCGCTTCACCACCAAACTAGCCGACGTTCAAGCTTTCTTTCATGTTTGAGATCTGTGTGGAACATACATTCGCTGCCGGGCACGCGCTCCGCAATTACCACGGGAAATGCGAGAACGTGCATGGCCACAACTATCGTGTCCAGGTGGGTATCGAGGGTCCGAAACTCGACCAGAATGGCTTGCTGTATGACTTCGCAGAGCTAAAGAAACGGCTGCGCGCGACCAGTGAGTACCTGGACCATCAGTTCATCAACGACTTGCAGCCCTTCGACGAAATCAATCCCTCGGCGGAGAACATCGCGAAATTCTTTTGCGAAGAGATCCAGAAGGATTTGAAGGATGCGTCCATCTCCTACGTGAAGGTTTGGGAGACCGACACCTCTTGCGCCGTGTACCGGCCTTAGCGGCCGAAGAAGGTCGCGTTTTTCTGGGCGAAATCGGCCCACTTGTCCGGCAGATCGTCGGCAGCAAAAATCGCGGATACGGGGCAAACCGGGACGCAAGCGCCGCAGTCGATGCATTCCACGGGGTCGATATACAACATTTCTTCGGTGGCGAACTTTTCTTCGTCCTTCTTGGGGTGAATGCAATCGACGGGGCAGGCGTCTACGCACGCATGATCTTTGACGCCGATACAGGGTTCAGCAATTACGTAAGCCATCTTGTTTCCGGTTCGTACACTTCGCGCTTCTAATTCTTATGAGTAGCACACGCGGCTACAGAGTGACAAAGGCCGCCCGCCGAGTGGCGCATTTTCGCCATTTAGGAGCGGGGACGGGGCCTAAAGCGTTCTCAGCCTTGCGAAAATTGGCGATGTTCGCCCCACTCCCTATAATGACGAATGATGATGTTGCCAAAAGTACGCAAGGCCGTGTTTCCGGCTGCTGGGCTCGGTACCAGGTTCCTGCCAGCTACCAAAGCCCAACCGAAAGAAATGCTGCCGGTTGTGGACAAGCCTCTGATTCAATACGGCGTGGAAGAAGCGTTGCACTCCGGCATCCAAAACATCATCATCGTCACTGGGCGGGGCAAATCTTCCATCGAAGATCATTTCGACGTCAGCTTTGAGCTGGAACAACTGCTCGAAACCAAGAATAAAGGCGAAATGCTGTCGATGGTGCGCGGGATTTCGGACATGATCGACGTTTCCTATGTCCGCCAGAAAGAGGCCCTCGGACTGGGACACGCAGTTTTGCGCGCCAAGGAGCTGGTCGGCCACGAGCCGTTCGCGGTCATTCTCTCCGATGACATCATCGCCTCGGAAACGCCCTGCGTGCGGCAGCTTCTCGACGTATACGAATACTACGGCGCATCGGTTCTAGCGTTGATGGAAGTGCCGAAGGAGCAGATTTCGGCCTACGGAGTCGTCGATGCGGAACTGATCGCCGATAACGGCCGGCAAAACCGCCTCTTCCGCATCCGCAATATGGTGGAAAAGCCCAAACCCGCCGACGCGCCCTCCAACCTGGCAATTATCGGCCGCTATGTTCTGACCCCCGAGATCTTCTCGTGCATCGAAAGCATCCAGCCAGGTAGTGGCGGCGAGATTCAATTGACCGATGCGTTGAAGTACATGCTGCGAAATCGCCCGATTTATGGCCTGAAGTTCGAAGGCAAGCGCTACGACGCCGGGGACAAGCTCGGTTTCTTGAAGGCGACCGTGGAATTCGCGCTGAGCCGGCACGATTTGGGGCAGGATTTCCGCGAGTACCTGAAAACGGTTTGTACCCAGTGATGAAGTGGCTGTTCCTTTGCGCCGCAGCATTGGCGGGCGTTTCTCAACTCGCCGCACAGCAACCCGCCACTCCGCGCGTGGTCGCGTATGTCGAGCTTGCCGTGAAGAACAATGATCTGGCGGCCGCCGCGGCGATGGTGGGCCAGTACCGGCGGCTGAATGGCGATACGCCTGAAGCGCTCGAAGCGTTCTCCTGGCTGGCGCGCGGAGAACTCGCCGCAGGCCATTTGGACCAGGCTGTGAAAGACGCCGACGATATCAAACAGATTTGCCAGACCACCCTGGGTACCCGAAGCCTCGATTCGGAGCCGCACTTGCCCCTCGCTCTGGGCGCGGCGTACGAAGTCGAAACCCAAGTCCTGGCTGAAAAGCATCAACGCATGGCCGCGATACAACTACTCCGCTCCGCGCTGCGGACTTGGCGCGGCACTTCGCTTGAAGATCGCCTCCAAAAAAATCTCAACGTGCTGACCCTCGAGGGCCAGCCCATGCCCTTGCTTCGCGAGACCGAGTGGATCGGCCCAAAACCAGCGCCGCTGAGCACATTGCGCGGCAAGGTCGTGCTGCTGTTCTTCTGGGCGCATTGGTGCGCGGACTGCAAAGTAGAGATTCCCGTTGTCGCGCAGCTAGCCGCCGAACTCGAGCCGAAGGGATTGGTCCTCATCGCGCCCACCAAGCGTTACGGCTACACGGCGGAAGAGGAGCACGCCGCGCCCGCTACGGAAACTGCGTTCATTCAGAAGGTTTACGACCAGCTCTATTCCCAGATTCCCGGCATCCAAGCGCCGCTCGACGCCGGCAACTTTGAGCGCTTTGGGGCCAGCACGATTCCGACGCTGGTCGTCGTCGACCGCCGCGGCATCGTGAGGCTCTACCATCCGGGCATCATGGACGAGAAGGCACTACGCGCTGCGATCGAACCGCTGCTTGGCGCTCAGAACAGCGCCCGCGCTGGTGTCCCAACCCTTAAGCGATAATTTCACCATGAAGGTTCTTCCGTTCGGATCGCGCACAACGGATATAGTGCGCCCTGTGCGCTTTGCGGCTGCATTATCGCTGATTTTGTGCAGCGCAGCGCTCGCGAGTGCTCCGCAGACCACCATCATGGTAACGGTCAAGAACCAGTTCGACAAGCCGGTTGACAACGCCGCCGTCATTCTCGATTTTCTGGGCTCTCACCAGATCATGAAGCTTGGCAAGCGCAAGCCCATTCATTGGGAAGTGCATACCAATCTGCAGGGCATCGCTCATTTCCCGCCGGTCCCGCAGGGTACCGTGCAGCTCCAGGTCATCACCAAGCAGTATCAGACGTTCGGCCAAAAGTTCGACGTCGATACAGAGCAGAAGACGATCGACGTGAAGCTGAACCCGCCTCAAAAACAGTACAGCGCGCATCCGCCCTTGGAACCTGCGGATGAGCCCAAGCAACCGCCTCCGCAGTAATTAGCCTCTTGGATCGATTGCGATCGCCTCGATTTCCACCTGCACGTCGCGCGGCAGCCGCGCTACCTCCACCGTCGATCTTGCTGGCGGATTCGAGCTGAAATACTTGCCGTACTCCGCATTCATGCGCGAGAAATTGTCCATATTCTTCAGAAAAACGGTGGTCTTGACAACGTCGCTCAGCCTGAGGCCGGCTGCGGCAAGCACCGCCTGCAGGTTTTCGATAACCCGCGCAGTCTGCTCTTCAATCGACCCGGTTACCAGCTCGCCGGTGCGTGGATCGAGTGGAATCTGGCCGCTCAGAAAAACCAATCCGTTCTGCCGCACCGCTGTCGAATAGGGTCCGGCCGCTTTCGGTGCATCAGCCGCTGTAATGATTTCTTTCATGGCTTCTATTGTCAACCGGTGAGATGAAACGTGCCCACCAGTTCGCTCACATTCCCGAGGCCTTGCCTGCGCACAACTCCGTCCAGTTGCTGCGCAACCCGCAGCGGCGCTCGCGGATTCACGAAAGTAGCGGTCCCCACCTGCACAGCACGGGCGCCCGCCATCAGAAATTCGGCCGCATCTTCGCCGGTCGCGATACCGCCAAGCCCGATCACCGGAATCTTTACAGCTTGCGCGGCTTCATAGACCAGGCGAAGCGCTAATGGCTTGATGGCCGGACCCGATAGTCCGCCAAACCCCGCCCCGATGCGCGCCGCACGCGTACGCACATCGATCGCAAGTGAAACAAAAGTGTTGACGAGTGAGATGGCGTCTGCTCCCGCGTGTTCCGCCGCTTTCGCAAACGGCTCGATGCAAGAAACGTTGGGCGAAAGTTTCACTATCAGCGGACGCGTGACCGCGGGGCGCACCTGCGCAACCAGATCCGCCAGCACCGCGGGATCGCTCGAAAACGAAATGCCGCCCTGTTTTGTATTGGGGCAGGAAACATTCAGCTCATACGCCGCAATGCCTTCGGCATTTTCGAGGACGCGGATTACGTCCAGGTAATCGTCGTCTTTGAAACCGAAAACGTTCGCAATAACCGGCACTGAATACTTACGCAGCCGCGGCAGCTTCCGCTCGATAAAGGCGCAGACCCCGATGTTCTGCAACCCCACTGAGTTGATCATCCCTCCTTCGGTGTGCCACAAGCGTGGCGAAGGATTCCCGGCAATCGGGTCGCGAGAGAGTCCTTTCGTGACAAAGCCGCCGAGTTGATTCAAATCGAGCAGCGGTGCGAACTCGATGCCGTAGCCGAAAGTTCCCGAAGCGGCAAGCACGGGATTGCGAAGCTGGATGCCGCAGAGATCGGTCGCCAGGCGCTGGTCGGCCATGGAACGTCAGGTGGCCGCGCCGGCGTGTTCGGCGGCGGCGAGCTCGTGCGCGGTCTCGCGAATCAGGTCCCAGGTTTCACGAATATCCTGCTCGTTGGTTTGGAAATTTCCGATGGCGAAGCGCAGAACGAATTTTCCATCCAGCACCGTATGCGAGAGGAATGCTTTGCCGCTGGCATTGATCTCGGCCAATAGCCTCTGATTCAACTCATTTCCGGCACGATGGCGGAAACAGACGAGCGACAGCGGAACCGGCGCGGAAAGCTCGAAATCCGTGTCGGCTTCGACCAGGGATTTAAGGAGTTGAGCCAAGCGCAAACTCTCGCGCAGCATCGCGATGATGCCTTGGCGTCCATAGTAGCGGAACACGTACCACAGTTTCAGAGCCCGGAAACGCCGTCCAAGCTGCACGCCGTAATCCATGTAGTTCACTACGCGATCGTCTTCGGCGGTTCGGAGATATTCGGCCGCGAGCGAAGAAGCGCGGCGAAGAACGTCGGGGAAACGCGTGTATAGGACGCTGCAATCGATCGAAACGTAGAGCCACTTGTGGGGATTGAGAATCAGCGAATGCGCGCGCTCTGCGCCCTGCAAGATGCCGCGCATCTCGGGGAGCACCGCGGCGGGACCGCCGTACGCCGCATCCACGTGCAGCCAGGCGTTGTACCGCTCCGCGATGTCTGCGATCTGCGCCACGGGATCGATAGCGGTTGTTGAAGTAGAACCAACGGACGCCACGATGCAGCAGGGGCGCTTCCCTGCCGCGAGGTCGGATTCGATAGCACGCTGCAGCAGGTCCGGGCGCATGCGAAACTGCGAATCCACCGGTATTTTGCGCACGTTCTCCTGCCCGAAGCCCAGCGTGATGGCAGCTTTCTCCGACGAAGAATGCGTGTGTTCCGAGACGTAGACAATCAATCCCGGACGCATCCCTTTTATCCGGCAATCCGGGTCCACCCACTCGCGAGCCGCACCGATAGCCTGCATCACGCCGATTGAGGCTGTGTCGTAGATGATGCCGAAGAACTCTTCGGGGAGGGCCAGCCAATGCCGCAGCCAACCGAGCGTGACCTGCTCGAGCTCGGTGGCGGCCGGGGCAGACTTCCAGAGCATGGCGTTGACATTGAGCGTGGCCGAGAGGAACTCGGCGAGCACTGATGGTGGCGTGGACGAAACGGAAAACCACGCGAAGAAACGTGGGTGGTTCCACAGCGTCAGCGCCGGAACAATGGTGGTCTGAAAATCCTGGAAAATCTGTTCGATCGGCTCACCACATTCAGGGGCCGTTTCGGGTAGCGCCGCAATCAGATCGCCCGGCTGCGTTGGGGGCACGACACGCAAATCGCGAATGTGCTCCAAATACCCCGCGATCCAATCGGCGTGCTGATACGCCGATCGCCGGAACTCCGCCGGAGACATTGTGCGCAAGTTTTTGTCTTCTGACACTACATTTAAGTTCGCATGGTCCGGGCGTCCGTGCATTCAGCCAAAACCTCCGGAAGCCACTCATCCAGCCATCGTTGAAAGGCTGTAAACTCGTGTCTCGTGTGGTCATCGAGGGGCAGCACCAGATCGCCCAATTGCCAGCCACGCGCATTGGCGGTTTGCTTAATCGCCGCCGTTGCCGGAAATTTGTTCACGTAGACCAGAAATTCCTCGAGCCGTGCATTCAGCCGCTGCGCACGGTCGAGATCGGAGGCAACGATAGCTCGCTCCATCGCCACCAGCAGCTCAGGCAGAGCGGCAGCAACTCCGGAGACAATGCCGTCCGCGCCGCCACGCCGGCCGCGCAAATAGAACACTTCGTTCCCAACCATGAGCGAGAAATCGACATTTTCGCGCAACGCGATGAGCCGTTCGAAGGACTGCCAGTCGAGCGTAGAATCTTTGATTCCAATGCAGGCTCCCGAGCGCAGCAGTTCCTCGGCCACCGCTGGCGGGATGGGATTCGTATACATCGGCAGGTTGTAGAAGTACAGCGCCGCTTTTCCGCCTAGCTCCTTGGCGAATGTGCCATAAAAAGCAGCGATCTGCTGGTCGTTATAGCGGTAGAAATAGGGTGGCATGAGCAGCAGGCCGGCCGCGCCCGCCTCAATCGCGTTTTCCGCCAGTGCGATGGCGCCGGCGAGGGTCGAATGCGAAACATTCACCAAGACAGGTACGCGGCTGCGTTTAATGGCCAATCCGAGCACACGCATCCGCTCCGCAGTGTCGAAATGTATGAATTCTCCTGTTGAGCCGAACAGCACCAGCCCATCGACGCCGGCTTCCGCTACCCGATCGAGATACTCGAGCAATGCACCGGCATCAGCCTCAATAGTTTGAGCGCGCCGCGGCGTCAGCAGCGCCGCATATACACCTCTAGCGCGAGTTGGTTCGTTGCTCGTCGACATGCCAGGGCCGCACAGCCATACCCCGAGCCGAAGTATGAGGCGGCGAATCCGCTCCGTTCAGGAAGATTGTACTTCGTCACGCCGGCCTTTGCAGCGGCAACGGCTCCGAATTGGATTCATATCGTTGAATTGCCTGCTCCACCAGCTCGCGCGGGTCGAGCAGGTGTTCTGGCCGGAAATGCCGCGTAGACCATCGGCATCCCTCCTCAAACCGGATTCCCAGGAAATAGGCATTGTCGCGGAACACGCAATAACGGACCGTGCCCACCAACTGGCCATCTCCATACTGCATGCTCAGCAGCGTGCCCTCAGGCACAAGGCCCTCCATTTGCAAGCAGATGCCAGTAAGCGAAATATCTTCGAGATTGGCCACCCTCCGGCGACAGTGGCCGGATGGGTCCTTCCATACAACTTGCACAAGCTCGGCGCACAACAGCCTTGGGTCCGTTCGGCGTTCTCTCATACCTCTCTCATCGGCCGCAACCCTCCGCCGACTTTAGAGTGCCGCCCATAGGCAGTACCGGTACTATCGAATTGTCCTCTGTGAACGCACCGTTCCACACCCCCGGTTCCGCTCGACCGCCTGAAACTTCTCATTCCGGTCCCGATACGCGCTTAGGAATCATTCTTCGCATTGCATTCTTTGTAGGAACCGTGGTCATCGGGATCTGGGTGTTCACGTTTCTGTTTTCTTT
>Ga0335074_10004283_pt1 | contig 19638 bp, 17 predicted proteins | sample Lox_Sample_23_FD_206715 | JGI IMG/M metagenome (GOLD analysis project Ga0335074, IMG submission 206715) | Soil microbial communities from Loxahatchee National Wildlife Refuge, Florida, United States - Lox_Sample_2.3 | ecosystem: Environmental > Terrestrial > Soil > Wetlands | place: USA... | reverse complement strand
TCATTTCGGGATCGATCCAGTCGGCGAGGCGGAGGACGACGTCCTTGGTCACTTCGTAGCCGACGTGGGCGGTATGGCCGTGGTCGATGAGCTTGCGGACGCTCTCGTATCCGGCCAGCACGGCGTTGGCCCAGATGGCCACGGCGATGCCAATCCCGGCGAGGTCCTCGGCGCGTTCCAGCCCGTAGGGGTACCGGTCCGTGGCGGGCCGACGGGACAGCCGGAACCCGAGGAAGACGACGGCGCTGGTGGAGACATCGGTGAGGTTGTGGATCGCGTCGCCGAGCAGGGCGACCGAGCCGGTCAGGAGTGCCAGTGCGAGTTCGGCCAGGCCGGTGGCGCCGAGCCCGATCGCGCTGACGGCCACGGCGTGATTGGCCTGGCGCCGCTCGCTGGCGTCGTCCCGGCCGTGCGCGAGCGGAAAGGCCGCTGCCGGGTCGCGCTGTCCGGATGTCTTGTGCACGGAGCCAGCCTAGGCAGCGTCTCCTGGCCGCGCTATGCGGTCGGTTCGGTGGCGGCCCTGGCGGCCTGAGCGGCCTGCATGCGGGCGGTCCAGCGTTCCTCGACGCGGCCGTAGCGCCAGATGAGGATGGCGGCGGCCCAGGTGAGGATGAACATGCCGACGATGACGAAGCCGGCCTTGTTGATGTCGAAGTTGAACATGAAGCCCCAGAAGCCGCTGGTCTGGCTGAAGCTGCGAGGGAAGTCCTGCGGCACCAGGCTGAGGGTCTCGATGCCGCCGATGAAGACGCAGATCGCGACGGACAGGCCGGTGATGGCGATGTTGTAGTAGACCTTGCGGATGGGGTTGAAGAACGCCCAGCCGTAGGCGACGTTCATGAAGACGCCGTCGGTGGTGTCCATCAGGGACATGCCGGCTGTGAACAGGATCGGCAGGGCGAGGATCGCCAGCCAGGGGATGTGCTCGCCGGCGGCCAGGGCCACCGCGGTGAGCAGGGCGACCTCGGTCGCGGTGTCGAAGCCCATGCCGAAGACGACCCCGACCGGGTACATCTGCCATTCCTTGTCGATGGCCTTCATCCACCGGCCGAAGAACCGGTAGAAGAAGCCGCGGTTCTCGAGCTGCCGCTCGAGTTCGGCCTCGTCGTACTCGCCGCGCCGCATCGCGCGGAACACCCGGAGGATCCCGCCCAGGATGACCAGGTTGAGGATCGCGATCAGGAACAGGAACGCCGCGGACACGATGGTGCCGAAGGTACCGCCGAACGATTCCAGCGAGGAGTTGGAGTGCGTGACCGCGGGCAGCACGGTCTTCGCGGCGATGATGAGCCCGACCCCGATCGCGATCACGATGGTGGAGTGGCCCAGCGAGAAGAAGTAACCGAAGGCGAACGGGCGCGGCTTGTCTGTGCCCTGGCGCTCGTTCATCGCCTTGCGGGTGGTGTTGTCGATCGCCGAGATGTGATCAGCGTCGAACGCGTGCCGCAGCCCGAGCGTGTAAGCCGTGATGCTCAGCCCGATGCCGAAGAAACGGTAGTGAGCGGGCAGCACGATCAAGATGAACAAGGCGAACCCGACCACGTGCAGCAGCACGATCGAACCGTACATGAGCAGGTTACGGCGGCGTTCGACCGGCGTCATCGTGGCGAAGGACTCGCGGACGATCTGCCGCATCCCAGGCGGCTTCGGCGTGGTGGCAACTGCGGACATGACGGCACCCTCCGGTGAGCAGGGGACGAAATGCTGCTGGCGGTAAAACGCTAACGTGACTGCGAATAAGTTGCAAGTACTAGTTAGCTGCATCTACAGCATGCTCGCGGAAACGGCTAACATCGTGGTGTGGGCGACGAAGCCCCGGCCGCGCTGGCGGCCGATGCAGCCGAACGGGCCCTGGCGCTGGTGCGGGAACGCGGAGGGCGGGTCACGCCCGCGCGGCGCCTGCTGCTTGAGGCGATGATGTCCAGTCCTTGGCATCACACCGCTCGCGAGCTTGCCGTCACGATCCGGGCCAGAGTGCCAGGCATCCGGCTGAGCACGATTTACCGCAACCTCGACGAGTTCTGCCGGCTGCGCGTGGTCGACTGCACGTATGCCGGGCACGGCCCGGCCACCTATCACCTCGCGTCGGGATCACACGGGCACCTGGCGTGCGAGCAGTGCGGCGTGATCGCTGAACTTCCCGGCGAGGCATTCCTTGCCCTGGCCGAAGCCGCCATGGGGACGCACGGTTTCGTGATCGCCCCGCCGCGCTTCGCCGTACCCGGGCTGTGCGCGAATTGCCAGGAGACCGGTACCGACGGCGGCCAGCGCGAGCATCCTCAAGTCAGTGCCCGTTCGCGGACCAGTGCGGCGAAGGTTCCCTGACGGTCAAGGAGTTCCTGGTAACTGCCGGTCTCGGCAACCTGCCCGTGATCGAGTACGACGAGCCGGGTAGCGGCACGTATCGTGCTCGGCCGGTGCGCGATGATCAGCGTTGTCTTCGCCCGCGTGACCGCACGGAGCGCGGCCTGCACGGCTCGCTCGGCCTCGGCATCCAGGCTGGAGACGGCTTCATCGAGCACGACGACCGAGGCGTCCTTGAGCAGCGCCCGCGCGATCGCGATGCGCTGGCGTTCGCCTCCTGACAGCCGCAGGCCGCGCTCGCCCAGCACGGTGTCCCACTGCTGCGGCAGGGCCTTGATGAACTCGGTGCATTGCGCGAGGTCGGCAGCGCGCCGGATCTCGGCATCGGTCGCGGTGAGCCTGGCCAGCCGCAGGTTTTCCGTGACGCTGATGTTGAACAGGTAGACATCCTGGGGTACGTAGGCGATCTGGCCGCGCAAATCGTCCTGCGGGAAGTCGCGCAGATCGTACCCGCCGGCCGAGCAGGTAGCCAGGCGCGAGCCGCTCCAGCTGGTCGTAGATCGTCTTGCGCAGGTCCGCGAGCATCCGGTAGCTCATCCGATGGCAGAACTGAAGATCTGCCCAGCCGAACGCGGCGGCCGGGATCACCAGCGCGATCAGTATGGCGAACAGGCGCGCGAGCCCAGTCTCCGCAGCCACCGCGATGACCTTCCCGACGAGGAGCGAGGCGGTGAAAGCGGCAGTGATGGCTACCGCTTGCGCGCCGATCCCGGCGATCACGGTGGCGGCCAGCAATCCCCGGTACGGCCGGCACAGCCGTGCCAGCGGCCGCAGCCGGGCGGCCAGTTCAGCGTAGGGCATGAGCCGCCAGATCCCCGCCCGGCGCGGTTCGGCCTGGCTGTCCGCGTCACCAGGCAGCATGCCCATCCAGTCGAACAAGCTCATCTGGCGGCCTCCGCGGCCTGCGCCGCTACCAGCTGGGCATATGCGCCCGGCGAGGCTATCAGCTCGTCGTGGGTGCCTGCTTCGGCGACGTGCCCGCGATCCAGCACGATGATGCGGTCAGCCCGGCGGACGGCCGACAGCCGGTGCGCGATGATGAGCGTCGTCCGCCCGGTGCCTGTCGCGTCCAGGCCGGCCTGGATGGCGGCCTCGGCCGCGACGTCGATGCTGCTCGTCGCCTCGTCAAGCACCAGGAACGGAGCGTCCTTGAGCACCGCCCTGGCGATGGACAGCCGCTGCCGCTGCCCGCCGGACAGCGTCAGGCCCCGCTCGCCGAGCATCGTGTCATAGCCGGAGGGCATGGCGGTGATGAAGTCGTGGGCGTGCGCGACGCGGGCCGCTGCTTCAAGATCGTCGATGTTGGCGCCGGGCCGGGCCATCCGCAGGTTCTCCGCGACCGTGCCCCGGAACAGATACGTGTCCTGGGAGACCACGCTGACCTGATTCCGCAGCAGGTCAAGCGGCCAGTCCCGCACGTCGCTGCCCGCCAGCACGATCCGGCCGGACTCCGGGTCGAAGAATCTCAGCAGCAAGTTGACGACCGTGCTCTTGCCCGCACCCGACCGGCCGAACCAGGGCAATGGTCTGGCCTGGCTCGGCCCAGAAGGACAGGCAGTCAAGCGCCAGCCGCCCTGAGTGCTCGTAGCCGAAACTGACGTCCTCGAAGGACAGCCACGATCCCTCGGCCGCCGCCGGGCCGGGCAGCCGGACAGGGCCGGTGACCGGCTCGGGGGCATCGAGGATGTCGAAGGCACTCTGTCCGGCGTACATCCCCGTCACCGAGAAATGCAGCGCGTTCTGCAACTCGGCAACGGGGCGGAAACACTCCCTGACCAGCAGCAAAATGACCAGCAGTGACGAGACAGGCAAGGTGCCGTCATAGACCTGGAACGCGGCCACCCCCAGCGACAAAGCTGACCCCGACACTGTGGCCAGGGCCATGATGGCGTACTGATAGCTGCTGATGTCGTTCAGGGCGATCGCGCCCGCGCACACCTCGTCGGCCTTCGCGGCCAGGGCGCGGCCGCGTTCCCGGCTCGCGCCGAATGCCTTCAGGGTGCTCATGCCCTGCATGTTGTCCAGGTACTCGGCCGCCAAAGGCCGGTAGGACTCCCGCCAGAACCCGGCACGGCGGCCCATGATGCGGTAGAACGCAGTGGGCGCGAATACCACCGCCGCCGCGCTGGCGAGCACGATGAGGCCCACGACCGGGTCAAGGGCGGTGACGTACGTGACCACCGCAATCGCCGTGATCACGCTGACCAGGGCCTGCGACAAGAACAGCCGGAAATAGGCATCCAGGCTCTCCGCGCCGTCCACAACGGTCGCCTGGACGATCCCCGTCCTGGTGCGGCTCAGCCAGCCCGGGCCGAGCGACAGGAGCTTGCGGAACAAGCGCCGGCGCAGCGACGCGATGATCCGCACGGCCGCACCCGCTCCCGTACCCTCGCGGACAGTGATGAGGAGCGACCGCATTATTACCAGCGCGGCAGCCACTGCGATCGCAGGCAGCACGGATGCGAGCGAGCCTCCGCTGAACACGTCATCGAGCACGGACGCCACGAGCAGTGCCTGCAGGAAATACGTGAGGGCGATCGCCAGGCCAAGCGCCACCGTCGCGGCCAGCGGCCCGCGTTCTTCCAGCGCCAGCCCGGCTAGCCGCGCGCTGAAGATCTTGTTCCTCGAAGCGCCGGCCGCTACCACCAGCGGAGCCCGGCCGTCGGCGTGCCTTGGCCCTCGTCCGCCCTCAGGCATTCTCGATGACCTTTCGTGTCGGCCTTGAACGAAGGAATCTGCAGCGCCTAAGCTTCTGCAAGATACTTGCAATAACCACTTACTTGCAGCGTCAGCGAGCTAGCGCCTGGCGTGCGACTACGTGCGGAGGCTGCCTGATGGGCACGTACACCCTGCCGGACCTGCCCTACGATTACGCCGCCCTGGAGCCGGCGATCAGCGGGGAGATCCTGGAGCTGCACCACGACAAGCACCACGCGGCCTACGTCAAGGGCGCGAACGACACCCTCGAACAGCTCGCGGAGTCACGGGACAAGAACCAGTTCGGCACCCTCGTCGGCCTGGAGAAGACGCTCGCGTTCAACCTGTCCGGCCACATCCTGCACTCGATCTTCTGGCAGAACCTGGCCGGCGACGGCGGCGACCGGCCCGGCGCGGCACTCGGCGACGCGATCACCGAGCACTTCGGCAGTTTCGAGGCATTCGCTGGCCAGCTGACCACCGCCACGACCGGCGTGCAGGGCTCGGGCTGGGGAGTCCTCGGCTACGAGCCGGTAGGCCGCAGGCTGATCGTTCAGCAGGTCTATGACCATCACGGCAACGTCGGGCAGGGCACGGTGCCATTGCTGGTGTTCGACGCCTGGGAGCATGCCTATTACCTGCAGTACCGCAACGTCCGCCCGGACTACGTAGCCAGGCTGTGGAACATCGTCAACTGGCCCGATGTCGCCGCTCGCTACCAGGCCGCCGTCAGCGGCGGGCCCGCCGCACGGTGACCGCCGTTCCCGAGGCCAGCTCCACGGCGGCCGCCGGGGGCGCCGCCGATGTGATCGCGCTGACGGGAGCTACGGCCGAGATCGCCGCCCGAGGGCTGGCGGTCGCGCTGGCCAGCGTGGCCGAGCTCGCGTTCGCCGGGTCCCCGTGGCACGAAACACCAGCCGAGGCCGGCCAGATGATCGACCGCATGCTCGGCGACGCCTCGCTCAGCGGCTTTGCCCTGGCCATCGCCTTCGCGGGCCACGGCTCGAGTATGGCCGGATTCGGATATGGCCTGAACAGGGCGAACCCGCACGGGACGGCACGGCCGTCGTCGACCGGAGCTGGAGTATTTGAGTTCTGCGAGCTGGCGGTCCGCCCCGCCTGCTGCGGCAGGGGTGTCGGCCGGGCCTTGCATGACGCGGTGCTGCAGGCATCGGGACCCAGGCTCCGCTGGCTGACCACCCACCCCGCTGCCCGCCCGGCCGTCGGCCTCTACCGGAGCAGAGGCTGGCGTACCGCCCAGCTCTATCCCAGTAACCGCGACGGCGCTCCGCGCGTCCTCATGACCCGCCCATGGTGACAACAGCAGGCCGGAGCGTGGCCGTCGAGGCGTATTCCCTGCGGTGCGCAGGCGACGACGTGCTCGCCTACCGTTACGCGTCGGGACCGCTGCGTGTTTCTGAGAGCCCCGATATCGCCGCCGCCCGGATCAGCGGAGCCGACCTGGCCGACCCTCTTCTCCCGGTCATCGTGCACTCCACCAGCTGGCGGCATCTCAGCGACGGCACGATCGTGCTCACCTACATCGTCGCCTCAGACCCCCAGCCAGCTCAGCCAGCAGTCCCCGTCCTGAACCTCGACATCGCCAGGGGACCCGATTCCCGCCACCCCACGCCGACAGAGATCCAGTCCGAGCACGTCGCCGCGCATGCCATCCGGCACCTCGCCTTCATCGCCGACACTGACCCGCAGGTCAGCATGGCCCTGACCGCCTGGCCGCGGCTGCGCGCCGCGCTTGCCTGTCTGCCGCGCCACCCAGCCGGGCAGCTGCCCGGCACCGCGACCAGCTAATGATCTCCCTGGGCGATACCAGATGCTCAGCCAGCTGCGCGGGATCGCCGGAGCCTTATGCGGGGGCACCGTCGGCGAGGTGCGTGTCCCCGGTGGGGCGTTCGCGGGGCCAGGCTGGGCGGCGAACGGCCGGCCCTGGTCGACAAGATCAAGTCCATCCGGCCTCGAACCTCTCCAGCCGGACTGGGAGCCGCCTCCGCCCGCCCTCTTGGGCCACTAAGGACCTGCTAGCTTTCCGTGGTGGAGACCCCTGTCGGCCAGCTGATGAACATCGTTGTGGACTGCCCGGACGCCGACATCTCCGCCCGGTTCTGGGCGGCCGTCCTTGGCTGGGAGCGGGTGCAGGAGACCGCCGGATCACGGCGGGCGACCTGGACGCCGCGGTTCGCCCGGTCGCAGACGATCCGCTGATGACCCGTGGCGGCGGTGTCGAGGTCGCCGAGCTGACGCTCATCAACGAGGGCACCCGGCTGCGCTCAGGTGGCGAGTTCTGTGTCACCATGTCGGTGCACGTCGCGGAGCGGCCCGAGGATGTGTTCAGTTGCTTCACCGACCGGCCCGGTTCCTCGATCCGGACCTGGCTGTACCGGATCGCGACCATTCGCTGCCTGAACGCGCGGCGCTCGTCCCGCCGCCAGCCCGCCGTCGCGCTGCGAGGAACCCGCCTGCCGCCGCCCACCAGGCTCGGCGAGGTCACCTGGCTCGAGCCCTGCCCCGATGCCCTGCTCGACGGGCTCCCCGCCGCCGACCCGGGGCCGGAGGCAAGGCACGAGGCGCGCGAGGCGATATCGCTGGCGTTCATCACAGCCATCCAGCGGGTGCCGCCGCAGCGGCCGCGCCGCGCTGATCCTGCGTGACATCCTCGGCTTCCCCGCCAGCGAGGCGGCCCGCGTCCTGGAAGTCACCGAGGAGTCGCTGACTAGCGCGCTCAAGCGCGCCCGCGCCAACCTCCGTAGCACGATGCCGCGCGGCCGAGGAGGATCTCGCCGAACGGCTTACCGAGGCCTACCAAGCGGGGGACGTCGCGGCCATCATCGCGCTGTTCAGCGATGACGCATGGCTGACCATGCCGCCGTTTCCGCTGGAAAACCAGGGCAGGGAGCTGATCGGCTCGTTCCTCGCCGCCGTCGCGTTCCGGGACGGGCGGGCCTACCGGCTGGTCGAGACCAGGGCCAACGGCCAGCTCGCATTCGGCGCCTTCCTGACCGAGCCGTGACCCGGCGGCGACGCGAACGGCCTGATCGTGCTGGCCTTGACTGGCGGCGAGGAGGCAGACTTGAAGATCAAAATTACGGTTTCTGTAAGTTAGGTGATCGGCTCCGGACCGCTTGCAGAACATGAAACTTACAACTAACGTAAGTTTCATGCAGTCAACGGCCTCCCGTACCTCGCGGGTTTTCTATGAGCTCGCCGTCAGGCACGGTGGTTACTTCACCACGGGCGAGGCATCTGAGGCGGGCATCAGTTACCGCCAGCTGTCCTACCACGTGGCCTCAGGCGCGCTGGAACGTGCCAGCCATGGCGTCTACCGCCTTATTGACTACCCGGTGCACCCGCATGGGGACATGATCGCCGTGACGTTGTGGGCTGGTCCCGACAGCGCCATCAGCCACGAGAGTGCGCTGGCTGTTTACGGACTCGCATCGGCGATGCCTGCCGTAATCCACCTGACGGCCCGTCCTTCCTTCAGGGGGCATCGCGACGGGGTACGGATACACCGCGAGAGGCTGGCACCCGATGAACTGCGCTTGTGGGACGACGTTCCGGTGACGACGGTGGAACGCACTCTTATCGACCTGACCCGCAGCGGCGACCGGGCGCTCCTGCACGATGCGGTAGGCGAGTCTCTCGAGCGGGGTCTTACCACGCGGGAGCGTCTTGCCCGCGCCATCAGCCGTCGGGAAGATCGCACGCGCATCTGCCGAGATCTGGGCGTGCGGCTGCCGGTCGTTCGGGGCTCCGCATGAACGGGCGCATCTATGCGAGCCCGGCGGCGATGCGCGCGGCCCTCGAACAACGACTGCTCGCTCAGAGCAGGTCCGCGAAGCTGCCGCTCGGCCGCCTGCGTAAGGAGGCCGCGATCCAGCGGCTGCTCGCGCGCATCGCGGCCGAAGCGCCAGCCGACAGCTGGGCTCTGAAAGGCGGGATCGCGATGATCGCACGAGTCGGTGATCGGGCCAGAGCCACTTCTGATGCCGATGCGACCTGGCGGGCCGACGAGCAGATGCTCCATGACATGCTTGACCGCGCCAGCATGCTGGATCTCAATGACACCTTTGAGTTCATAATCGGACGAAGTAAACCCATCCAGGCTGAAGGGCCAGAGGGCGGACTGCGGTTTCCGGTGACGGCGCGTATGGCCGGCAAAGTATTCGAGGCGCTTCGCCTCGACGTGAATCTTGTCGACCGTGACCCGCGTCCGGTGGAGGAAATCACACTTCGGAACCTGCTGGCTTTCGCCGGAATACCGCCGGTGACAGTCCCAGCCATCAGGCCCGAACAGCAACTCGCCGAGAAGTTGCACGCCTACACGCGCGACTACGGCTCTCAAGATAACGGGCGGTCAAAAGATCTGTACGACATGCTCGTTATAGCCCAGGAACTTACGCTGCCGACGAAAGCCGATCTGGCGGCAGCCTGCCGCCAGACGTTCGCGCTGCGCGCAACCTCGTGGCCGCCGGCGCTCGGGCCTCCCCCAGAATCCTGGGCCGGAGCATGGAACGCGTATGTCGCGGACTACGGAATCCGGTATTGCCCCCGCAAGGCTCTTACCGGTGACCCTCTTCCTACCCTAAAAGGACTGTCTGTCACCTGCGTGGGCGGTACTGGGATTGAACCAGTGACCTCTTCCGTGTCAGGTAATTCCAGTAGGTCTGTCATGGTCTGGCGGAGTCGGGCGGGGAGCCTTTCACCTGCGCAAACGCGCTGAGCGGGTCGCGGTGAGTCGGGCTGGGGCTGAAGGCATTGGCTCCCTTTCCGAGAGGGGCACTGACCATGGCAATCAAGATCGACGACAATCTGATGACGCTGGAGATCGGCGGTGCAGTGATCTCCGAGGCCCGGCGGCGGCCGGGCGGCTGGTGGGAGGTTGACTTCTGGCCGAGGTTCTTCGACCGCGGCCGGGCGATCACCGCGCTCACCGTCACCGAACTGCTGGAGACCGGCCACGGCGCTGACGATCCGCTGGTGGTCGCGCTGCGGGAGGAGCTTCGGTCTCCCGGCGTGCTGGGCATGACCATCACCGGGAACGGCTGCTGTCATTGGCCTGAGCGCACAAGAGCGGTTCTGGACCAGCCTGGCCTGTCTGGGTCCGGTCCGGCAGTGCCGGGTGTCATATCATGCTAGCATTGATAGCAGAGGAGGTGGTTGTGGTGGCGGCGGTTAGTATCCGGGACCTGGATGACCGGGTGAAGGAGCGGATCAGAGTGCGCGCGGCTCGTCATGGCCGGTCGATGGAAGCAGAAATGCGGGCGATCCTGGCTGACGCGGTCGCCGAGCCGGAGCCGGACCGGGGGCTGCTCAGGGCTCTGGCGGACCGGTTCGCCGAGCTAGGCGGCGTGGAGCTGGACCTTCCGGCGCGGGCGGCGCGGCCGCGGGCGGCTGATCTTGCCTGATGATCATCGTGGACACGAATGTCGTTTCCGAGCTGATGAAGCCCTCGCCCTCGGCGCGGGTGCTGGACTGGCTGGGAGAACAGCCTGGCCGGGAGTTGTGCACCTCAGCGATCACGGTAGCTGAGGTTCTGTACGGCATCGAGCGATTGCCGCCCGGGCGGCGGCGGGAAGATCTGAGGACTGCGGCCACCGGGGTGTTCCAGGCGTTCGCCGAGCAGGTGCTGGCCTTTGACAACGACGCAGCCGGGGAGTACGCCCTGCTTGTCAGCCACCTGGAGCGACTCGGCGTGCCGGCCGATGGATTTGATGCCCAGATAGCGGCGATCTGCCGGGTGCGCGGGGCGACGCTGGCGACGCGGAATGTCTCCGACTTCCGTGAGACGGGGATCAGCATCATTAACCCATGGGATGAGCGCGGCTGAGCCCTGCCTGACGTCACGCGGGCCAGGTACCTGAAAAGGGCCGGGTCACGACATCTTTGAATGTGGCGGGGACAGCGGACCGAGTCAGCGATCCTCGACTCAGCCGGACCGCCCCGGCTTTCGTGTAGGAGTTCGGGCTGCCCAGCGTCCCGTATGCGAGTCGATGGTTTATTGTCGTTCCTGCTTGTCTGGGGCATAATTGGCGGACTACCCCTTTTTATTAGGCGAGTTGTTTCTGTCGAGGCCGCCCGGCGCCCGACCATCCTGGTGAGGAATCGCTGTGCTGAGTGCCACCCTCGAGATCCATGTGCTGAACGTCGGCCAGGGCGACGCGGTCCTCGTGGTCAATCGCGACCTGGACGCAGCGAAGAATGCGATCGCCGCGGCGAAGGGCGCGGCGAAAGTGCCGTCGAATCCAATCGACTATATCCCTTATGCCGTAAAGAATGGGATAAGACTAACCGGCACGGTGCGCAAAGCGCTTCTCGTGGACGGCGGTGACGACGGCTACGGCGGCAACGTGGTCGATTACCTCACCACCTTCGGCGTGATCGACGAGCGGCGGCTACTTCAGCCTGACCTGGCGCTGGTCGTCAGCCACTACCACGACGACCACATCGCCGGCTTGCGCAGCGTGTTCAAGCAGCGGATCGACCCGAAGGCTCCCGGTCAGCGGGCGACGCTGGCTGACAGGTTCCGTCCCGGCATCGTCTACCAGTCGCTGCCAGGCAGGAAGACGAACCCGCCATCACAGCGGTTCGCCGACTTCCAGCGCGACCTCACAGCGGCCGTCACGGCCGCTGTGGACCGTACCGAGTATGTCGACGTCTACCCTGGCGGCCTCACCGGCGTCTACCGAGGGGAAGACGACCCCACGATCAAGATCGGCCTCGGCGCGGGAGTGAACGGCTACCCGATCACCGTGCACGTGCTCGCGTCGGGACAGGCAGTGTGGAATGCCGCCGCGCGGCAGGTCGTTCCCATTAAGTCGGTCGGGTCGGCGGTTGACCAGAACGACAGGTCCATCGTATTGATGCTCGAGTACGGGTCGTTCCGGTGCCTGCTCGGCGGTGACATCGCGGGTAACGGCGGCGCAGGCGGCGGCAACTTCGGCGGCAACGCGATCGGGCCAGGAGAAAAAAGGTACTTCTCCGTGCACGCCGACGTCGAGTCGGTACTCGGCCCGGCGCTCGAGGCGTACTTTCCGCAGACGCCGGACGGCGAATGGCTGGCGGGGAAGCCGAAGTTCACCGCGCCGGGGTATGCGACCGTCTTCAAGGCGAATCATCATGGCTCGTCCTCCAGCGTCGACGTGCACCTGCTCGCCACGCTTGCGCCACTGGTGTTCGTCGGCAGTTCGGGGGTGAAAGCCCGCTTCCACGCTCACCCGACCCAGCAGGTGATGAACAGGATCGACGCGACGCAGACGCCGCAGTGGGGCCGGCGAGCGTCCGGGCCCGTCAAGGCCGACAAGGTGCAGGAGCCTAACACGATCAAGGGCGCCTACCTCACCGAGGTAGCCGCCAAGGTCAAGGGGAAGTCGTTCACCGTCGACACCCGCGCGGCGAAGATCATGGGCACCACCGTGGTCAGGCCGGTGGACGAGACAATCGCGCAGATCCAGCAGGCGACCGCGAAAGGCCAGCAGCTGAGCGTCCAGGTCTACGGTGCCGGGATCCTGACCGCCCTGGCCGATCCGAGGTCGAGCTTGCGGCCGACGGCGCCGGTCAGCGCGGACGGCATTTACCCCATCGGCCCTTTCACCCACTTCGACCTCCACTGACCACTCACTGACGCAGGAGTAACGATGCCGCTGACGGTCGCGCGATCCGGCGATCAGTACGTAGTAACAGGCGTTACCCGCGACGATGCCGTGACGTCGCCGCTCGGGCGCCGGTATTTCCCGGTCGGCCCGCACCTCATCGGCTTCGACGACAACTTCGCCGAGCCGGTGATCGTCCGCGCCTACTACGATCCGGCCAAGGATCCGGTCGCGACCAGGCTGATCAACGGCGGGACTATCGAATACATCGGCTACCTCCAGTTCATTCAGCTCAGCTTCCGCGGGACGCCGATTCCGCCGGCGGTTTACGGCGGGCGGCTGGCCGACAGGCAGCCCTACGTTTACGGTGACGACCTTCGGTTCGTCGACTTCATGGGCCCGGCGGACGCACACCAGCGGAACGTCGCGACGCCCTTCTACCCGATCAACGCGCTGCTGGTGAACGGGAACCTCACCGATATCTCGGACTTCTTCTACCACCCGCTGGAAAACGGCTCGCTCTTCTCGCCCCGGGATCTAGACGACGACAAGCAGTCCGCGGCGGCCTCGCTCTTCGCGGAGATCGCCCCTGGCCTGGTAACTCCCGACGCGGTCGCCAGATGTCTCACCGCGGAAAACCAGATCCTCGTGCTTTCGCCTTCGCCTGCCGACCTGGCCGCCAGCGAGCCCTACCAGCTCGTGCTTGCCGCTCTGCGCCCGCCTCCGGCGAACGCCCCGCTTGCCGGGCTCGCCAACGCCGACATCGCCGCGCAAGTCATCGGCGAATATGTTCTGCTGACCCTGCCCGACCCAGAAGACTTCGGCGACACGCTGGTGATCAGCACCAGGCCGCGGCCAGGGGGCGGCACCGACGTGGTCGTGAACCTGATCACCGACTACGAATTGGAGGGCCTGGCCGGCGACGTGGGCCGCGAAGCGCTGCTGCGGATCAGGGACTATCAGGCCGAAGTCGGCGACGTGGACTCCGAGGACCTGGCCGACGCGCCGTCTTACGGCCGGAACGGGCTGCTCACGGCGCCGTTCCAGCTAGACCCGGCCGAGTTCGCGGCCGAACTGCGGTACTGGACGATGGCCGTCGCGGTCCGCACGCTTCGCGACAAAATCGCGACCAGCAGGTATCTGCTTAGCGGTTTCACCTGGTCGGCGTTGTTCGAATTCGACGAGGACACCGGGGCAATGAACTTCGCTGCCATCAAAGAGCCGGCCATGGACAGCTTCTACCTGCACCCTGGACTGCGCGCCTTCTGGACCGCAAGGGACTCGCCGCAGGCCGCGGGCCAGCTTATCGATACGAGCAACTTCACCTTGGCAGCGATGCGCAGGGACAACTTCGCGGCGGGAAGCAAGCTCCGCTTCGTCGATGCGTCAGGCGCGGACCTGGCCTGGGGGGACAACGATGCCTGAAGACCCCGCGACAATCCTCGCCGCGCTGAGGGACCGCCTGATTACCGCGCGGACCCGGCCGGGCGGCAGCACCACCACCTGGACCTACCCGCTTGATCAGGTGGTGCTGCCAGACTCGGGCGACGGCGATCCTGGCGCGGTACGCACCGCACTGGTCAGCGCGCTGGCGCCGGGATCGACCGCACCGCTCTCGGTCACCTCGGCGAGCGACCCGTTGCTGGCGAGCCAGCCGGGCCAGCCAGGCACCCTGACCCTGACCGGTACTTCCGCCGTGCTGACCGGCGACGCAGGCACCGCCGTCACGCTCGTCTTCACTGTGTCCCCTGCCGTCGAGCTCACCGCGACCTGGATCGCGGCACCGCCGGCCGGCTGGACGCTCGCGAGCGCGTTCCCGGCGCTCACCGAGACCCCTTTTGACTACCTGCCGGTCAGCGACGTCAAGTTCGCGGCCGCCACGGCCATTCACATCGACCCGGGCTTCTTCTTCCCGCTGGCTGCGGGCTTGCAGTACCAGGCGAGCCTCGCGGTACGCGGTGATCTCACCCCGGCGGCAGGCGAGCCTGGACAGCAGGGCACTTACTACACCCGCGTCGGCGGCCAGATTCACCTCGCCGCTGACGGCCGGCCGTCGTTCAGCTGGACCGCGGCAGCGCCGCTCGGCCCGCTGACCATCACGCGGGCCGGGCAAGGCCCGCTCACCTTGCAGGCAGGAATGCCTGTCCTGTCCTGCGCGCCCTCAGCAAGCGCGGTACCGGCCGGGCAGCCGGCCTGGCCGTACGACGGACCCGACCTCGTTATCACCAGCCTCACGATCGGGGGAACCGTCAGCATCGGCAGCAGCCCGGTCGCCTGCGTGCTCGACCTGCCCACGATGCTGACCGACACGCTCACCCTGACCGCAACGGCAATGGCGGTCAGCGCCGCCAGCACCGCTGCCGCACTGGCCGACTGCGGCACAGGTGACGTGCTCGGCGGCCTGCTCCCGAGCGCCCTGCTCGCCCTGACTGGCAGTTCGGTCACCGGGTACCAGGTCAGGTTCAGCCCGAGCGGCGACGGCGCGACCGCGACCGCGATCGCGATCGGCCTCGGGCCCGGCACGTGGGACCTGGTGCCGGCGCTGAACCTGAGCATCACCGGCCTCACGCTGACCGGCCTGGTGGTGCGAGCTCCTGGCTACCGGGCCAGCCCTGTCCTTTCCTGGGGCGCTGCGGTCGGCGGCCGCCTGACCCTCGGCAGCGGCTACGCGGTGCGGGCAGTCGTCCCGCCGAACGGCCCCTGGTACGTCGAACTGGCCGACGAGAACCAGCAGCCGACGCTCGCCGTCCTGGCCGGCCTGACCGGACTTGACGGCGATCAGGTACTTGGGGTGCTGCCTGACTCGCTGGTGGCGCTCGGCAAGAACGTCACCCTCAGCAAGGTCGCGCTGCTCGTCGACCCGGTGACGAAGTCGCTTGCCGAGGTCGCCTTTACGATCGGCCAGATCGCACCGTGGCCGCTGCTCGGCGGGTTGCTTACCCTGTCGGACTGGACTGCGGAACTGGCCATCGCCAAGGACCTGAAGGGAAAGTGGTCGACGACCGGCGTGCTGCGCGGCACGGTCAGCCTCACCGGATCGGGCCAGACCACCTCGCTCAGCCTGGACCTGCCAGTACCGATCGGAGCGGGGCAGCTTTGGACGCTGGCACTCGCGCCAGGCTCAGTCGTGCGACTCCCCTCGATCGGGCAGGTACTCGCGCTGCTCGGCGGCGACCAGGCCGCGCTGCCCGCGAACGTGCCGGCCTGGGGCGGGCTGACGCTGACCGGATTCACTGTCTCCGTCGACCCGGCAGCGGCGACGCTGAAGCACGTCGCGTTCGCCTGCGAGCAGGCCAGCGACTGGACCATCATCACCGGCGGCCTCGTCATCAAGGACGTCGCCGCCGCACTGGCGTTCCTGCCTGGCACCAGCCCTGTCCAGGTGGCCGGGCAGATCACCGGCACGCTGGTGCTGGCGGGCAGCCCGGTCGACGTGCTCGTGAGCAAGCGGGACTTTTCCGGTGGCTGGCTGCTGGCCGCCGCCTACGACAACCCGGTGCGGGTTCCCGGCTTCAGCGCTCTTGATGCCTGGCTCGACCCGTCAGACTCGCAAACCGCGCTGGCTGGCGTGCCGCTCACCGCGGGATTCGACGTCAGCGAGGTCTTCATGGACTTCGCTGGTGATGCAGGCGGTGCGCCCGCCTCGTTCGGGTTCACGATCTCGGCGGCGGACGCCTGGACAGTGCTGCCGAACTACCTGTCGCTGACCTCATTGGCAGCGCGGCTGCAGTTGCCGTATCCGGTGAACTCCGCCGGGATAACAGGAAGCGTGTCCGGGGTAATCACGCTGGCGGGCGTCGATGTCGCGGTGAGCGCCGTCAAGCCCGCACAGGGAATGCCGTGGAAATTCTCCGGCACCCTGCTCAATGGCCTGCACATCAACCTGATCGATGCCGCCGATTCGATCACCTCCAAGGCACTCGCCCTGCCTGGCGATGCGGCCAGGTACGGCCTCCCGGCCGCGATCAGCATCGTCTCTGCCTCAGTGCAAGTGGTGCCTGATACTGGCGAGTTCCACTTCGCCGGCCAAGCCGACTTCGACTGGACCTTCTCGCTCGGGTCGGCGCAGCTAGCAGTCAAGTCGATCGCAGGGACCATCGACATTCCCAGCAAGAACGACCAGCTAGCGGCGACGATCGCGGGGACCTTCGACTTCGCAGGCATGCACACGGTTCTCACGCTGGCGATCGGCGGGGCGACCGCGCAGACCATCCTGACCGGCGTGCTCACCGCCGCCGAGGCCGGCAGCGTACAGATCGGCGCGCTCACCGACGGCATCGGCGCGCAGGCGGACAACCAGAAATGGGAGGCGGTCGCGCCCGCCGGGCTGGCGCCTGCCTTCAGCGGAATCGCCGCCGTCTACCTGAACCTGACGACCTCGCAGTTCGCCATCTACGGCGGGATCACCTGCGGGACCGGGCTGGCTGCGAGCGGGCTGGTATACCTGAGCGCGGCCGAAGGCAAGCCGTGGACGTACGCGGTGGCGCTGGCGCTCGGGCCGCAGTTCACCTTCGGCGCGCTGCTGCCTGCCCTGGCGGCAGCCGACCAGCATGTCCGGGTCGCCAGCGCCCGCCTCGTGGTCTGTGACCTGGCCGACGTGACCCTAGGTGACCTGGCCACCGCGACGACGACACTGCTGAGCCAGGTCGCGCCTAACGCCCCCGCCCCGCTGGCCGGCCTGACCGGGGCGGCCATGCGGATCTCGACCGGCGCCTACTTCACCGCTCAGCTCGACTTCAGCCCGGTGTCGCTGTTCTCGAGGATCCTCCAGATCGGGCAGGAAGGCGGCACGGCCTCTGTCTGGCTCGAAGCGGTCATCGACCGCGCCGATGCGGCGAACACCACCTTCTCCGCCGGGCTGCCCGACATCGTCATCGCGAGCACGATCAAGCTCACCCACACCGCAGGCGAGAAATACCTGAGGCTCACCTACACCCCCGCCAAGGCCGGCTTGCTGGAAATCTCCGGCCAGCTACAGCTCACCGGCATCTTCGATGGGGCGGGGTATGCGTTCGACGCGATGCTTGCGATCGACGACGCGGGCCTTACCTCTACGATCACCCAGACGGGACCCGACATCGACCGCCCGTTCGGTGTCCCGAACATCGTGCTGTCCAAGCCGAGCCTGGTCGTGAACTATGTGTGGGCGGTTCCGGCCGGCAACGGCCACCCGGCAACCCCGCAGACGTCTTCTTTTGAGCTCACCGGGCGCGCGCTGATCGGCGGGGCGCCGTCGGCTGGCCAGCCTGACGGCCGGGTCGCCTTCGGCGCCAGGCTGGTTCTGCTCTCCGGCTCGCCTGCCTTGTTCGACATCACGCTCGACACCGACTTCTCGATCGCGGCCTTCCTCACAGGGATCTTCACCGGGTCGGCCGCGACCTGGAACTTCATCGACGTCACGTTCCTGGCCGGCACGCACATCTACTACTACGACAAGAACTCCGACCCGTCAGGCACGCTGAAGTTTCCCGACGGCACGGCGCCGAAGGCCGGCTTCAATCTCGACGCGAAGCTCAAGCTCACGCTGGTGGCCGAGATCACGCTGAACGGCACGCTGTCCGTGCTGCCTGCCAGCGGCGGCACTGGCTATGCCCAGATCTCCGCCTCGATCGGCCTGACCGGTCCGCTCGACCTGGTGTTCGTCGAACTAGCCGGCTCGGCTCAGCCACCGCCTGGCCAGCCTTACACCGGAAGCCCGGTGCTCACCTTCGCAAGCGGCGCGTCCGCCAGCTTCGGGCTTGCTGCCGGAATCAACTTCCTTGGCTCGGCCTTCCTCGCCATCGAGGTTCAGGTAGCGAAGGGAACAGACGGCGGCTCCGTACTGACCGGCCATCTCACCGCGGCCAGGGAGCTTTACCCGTTCGGAACGCTCGGCTGCGGCTTCACCTACACCAGCCATCCCGGCCGGGCCGGCGAGTTCGCGATCGACGGCTGGCCGGACTTCGAATGGGCCGGGGACCTGATCGACCTGGTCGCCGCCGTCAAGAAGCTCGCCGACACAAGTCCGAGCTCGCCGTGCGGGCAACTCGCCGACTTCGTCGTCAGCAACGCTTACACCAGCGACTTCAAGGTCAAGCCTGCGGTCACCGTCGCAGGCACAAACCTGGTGTTCGGCTTCTCAGGCACCTACAGCCTCACCCTGACCGGGGCGAAGGCGCCGTTCGCCACCCTCGACCTGCCGGCCTTCAACGTGGCCATTGCGAGTACGACCCGGTGGGAGACGCTGCCGGACGCACTCAAGGCAGGCATCGCGAACGCGGCAGGCGACTTCGCGGCCGCGCTACTGAAGCAGCCGGACAAGATCGCGCTGTTCCTGGCCATGGTCGTCGGTCCAAGAGCCGTTTCCGTGGCTCTCGAACTGGCCTGCAACGAACTGGTCGACGGCGCGGTCGCGGCGGCCGCCGCAGCTGCCCTCGACGCGATCGCGACCGCGGGCGGGGCGCTCGCGGCGGGTGCCATCGCGGCGGCGATCGCCGCCATTACGGCCTCCATCGCCAAGTCTGGCCCGCCGTCACCGCCCCCGCCGCCTGGCAAGCCAGCGACCCCTCATCTCGTCAGCGTCGCTTACGCAGACAATACGGTCACCGGTAACTGGGACGCCGCGTACGGGGCGGCCGGATACTCCTTCGAACTGGTCGCCCCCGGCGGCTCGGTAGTGGCCAGGAAGGACGTCGGCCTGACCGTCGGCGCCGAACTCAGCGTGGACCCAGCTCCGCTCGCGGCAGGCACATACACCGCTGCGGTTCAGGCCAGCCGGGGATCGCAAACCAGCGACTGGGCCGGACTGCCGCTGGTGAAGCCCGCCGGACCCGCCGTGACCCTGAGCTATGCCGAGCCGGCACTCACGGCATCCTGGCAGGACAGCGGCGCGGACAGCTACACGGCACAGTTCTTCGATCCGTCAGGTCAGCAGTTCGGCGGCGACGTGACCGCAGGCCCGGGTGCTGGCAAGGCGCACGCCGCCGTACCC
>Ga0335074_10004282_pt1 | contig 19638 bp, 27 predicted proteins | sample Lox_Sample_23_FD_206715 | JGI IMG/M metagenome (GOLD analysis project Ga0335074, IMG submission 206715) | Soil microbial communities from Loxahatchee National Wildlife Refuge, Florida, United States - Lox_Sample_2.3 | ecosystem: Environmental > Terrestrial > Soil > Wetlands | place: USA... | reverse complement strand
GCGTCGCCCGCTACCAGCGAGCCTGAGCCACGACGAGATACCGGTGCTCGTTGGTGACGAAGCCGCGCTCGTCGACGTGCCCCGAAAGGATCTCGTTCAGGGCAGCGGCGCTGGCAACCGCGGCAGAGCCGTCAAGGTCCGCGTGCAGCGCGTCCAGCGCGCTCAGCCAGAAGACGAGCGACTCGATGTCGCGGACCAGGTACTCCACGTCGAACTCGCCGTACGCGACCAGCCGCAGCCCGGCGTCGGCGATCCGGCCCGCGTCAATCACCGGGCCCTCGTCAGGCTGGCCGAGCGCCGCCCGCACGCACGCCATGTTGCGCTCGCCGACCTGCTGCGTAATGAAGTAACCGCCCGGCTCCAGATGCGCCGCGATCGCCAGCCAGTCCAGATTGGCGTGCCTGTTGATAATGACAGGGAACGTGCTGGCGACATCCTCGAGCCGTGCGTCACCAAGCCGGAATTCCAGATTCTCCGGACCCGGCCGCTGCACGGCGAGCCGCACCATCTCCGGGTCTGGGTCGATGCCGAGCCCGTGCCGGAACTTGCCTGCCAGCCTCGCGAATCGAACGCCGTCGCCAGTGCCGACGTCGAGCACCTCATCGGACGGCCGCAGGTAGCGCGCGACGACCTCGGTGTACTCCCACGGTGTCGGAGCACTCACGGCCCTTATCCGGGAGAAGTCCCAGCCAGCTCGCGGCGCTGTCGCTGCCACCAGCTCATCAAGCTCGGCTTGGGTGTACTGGTCTCGCACGGCTGGCCAAGCTAGCACCACTCCGGCCGCCACCCAACCGGTTTCCGGCCGTTCGCAGCTACCCGGCCGAATCGAACCGGTCCCCCCACGACGTCTTACGCGCACGCCGGTACGCCTCGCCCTTGCTCTTGCTGACGAGTTCGCGTCTGCTGCTCCCGTCGTCCGCGCAGAGGTCGAGCGTGACCAGGCCCTTGCGCTGCTGCGGCCGCCGGACGACACGCCCGGCCGGCCAGTCTGGTCTTCCCGCGGCTTCCGGCCTGGCCATCGCGACGTAGCTGAACTTCTCGTCCTCGTAGGACAGGTCGGCGCCCTTGACCTGGCGGTGCACAGCCGAGCGCGGCAGCCGCGCACCGAAATGACACCACTCCCCCTCGGTCGCTAGCGGGCAGTTCAGCTGGTGCGGACACGGAGCAGCGACCAGGTAGCCGGCGCCGAGCAACTGGTCCCGCGCGGCCAGAATGCGGCGGTGTCCGGCGGGCGTTCCCGGCTCGATCAGCAGAACGGCGGGCGCGGCGCGCGCTGCCAGCCCGACCAGCGCGGCTTGCTGACTCGGCGTCAGCTCACCAAGTACGTAGGCGGAGGTCGCCAGGTCGGCGTCCGGCAGGTCAGCGATATGTCCGCCGGGTGCCCGAGCCGCACCCGAGGCCGACAGCGTAGCTTCAGCGGTCTCGGCCAGCCGCCACGACCGCCAGGCCGCCGACTCCAGCGGCGCCACTCCGGATACGGCGAGGATGGCCTCGCCGAGCCTGATCGCCTCCGGCGACTGCTCCAGCAGCGTCATGGACTCGACGCTGGCGAGCTCGGCGGCGACCGCCCAGGCGGCAGCGCCGGTACCGGCTCCGAAGTCCAGCAGCGTGGCCGGCGCCCAGCCTGGCATGCAGAGCCGCAGCTGCCTGATAGCCGCCGATGTCGCGGCCGCCGTGGCCGGCATCCGGTACGCCGCGTACGCGGCCGCATCCGCCCGGGATGCCATGACCGGCCTGTCCGGCAGGTCACCAGACCGGTAGGCGGCCATCAGCCGCTGCACGCCCGCCGCAAGGCTCGGAACGCGCGCGCCCGCGAGGCCAGCCGCGATCGCGTCCGCGAGGTCGGCCTCGGTGACATCCGGGGCCGGCCGCGCCCTTGGTCCGGTCATCAGCCCACCGTAGTTGCCCGCTCATGCCCGCAGCCTGGCCGGCGGCTTAACGTAGCATCATGAACGTCGCGGCATGCACCCTCTCGGAGACCGGCCGGCAAACCAGGGCCGCCGAGTTCAGCCAGCTGTTCGGCGAGACCGTCCGGAGCGTGAAGCGGCCGGATCCGAGCTGGCTGCAGCTCGAACTTAAGCCCGGTCCTGGCCCGGCTGGACGTACCGCGGAGCTGGCTGCGGCGGAAACGCAGTGCTGCTCGTTCTTCACGTTCACGCTGACGGCCGCGGCGGGCAGCCTGATCCTCGACATCCGCGTCCCAGCGGCGCAGGCTGCCGTGCTCGACATGCTGGCGGAGCGCGCCGCGGCGAGTGCGGCCGACTGAGGGGATCGTCATGCGTTATCTCTGCTTGCTCATCGGCGAGCCGGACGTCGCGGTACCGGTTCCGGGCACTGCTGAGTTCGCCCGGCTCATGGAGGACTTCCAGACGGCTGCCTCGGCCATGCATAAGGCCGGCGTGGTGATCGACAGCGGACCGCTTGAGCAGCCTTCGGCCGCGCGCACGCTGCGGCTGCGGAACGGGAAGCAGCTGGTGACCGACGGCCCGTTCGCCGAGATCAAGGAGGTCATCGGCGGCTACTTCGTGCTGGAATGCGGCAGCATCGATGAAGCGCTGGAGTGGATGGCCACCCTTCCGTCACCTCGTTACGGCGCCATCGAGGTACGGCCGCTGATGCGACTGCCCGGCCATGAGTAGCTCCGGCGTGAGCTGACACCGGATTGGCCATTACGGCGCTAGCCGGACAACGACCTCGGCGAGTCCGGGCCACTCGGTCGTGTCCTGCACGACACACCGCGCGAACAGCCACAGCTGCAGCCGGTCCGCGTCCAGGTCAAGCAGCCCGGCGTCGGACCAGCGCATCTTCCGTGCCCGTTCCGGCTCGGCAAAGGGTAGCCGGACCGGGCGACCGGCGGCGACGGCTTAATTCGCGAGCTGGGACCTGATGAGCGAGGCCAGGCCTGACGGCCAGACGTCCTCGTCGGTTGACTCGAGTTCGCCCAGCGTCCACCAGCGCCAGGCCGCGATGCCGTCGGCCTGATGCATGGCCGCCACGCCGCGGACCTCACGCTCGCGCTGGTCCGTTCGCGCCAGGTAGAGCCGCTCGACCTGGTGCACCATCCGGCCCGCGTGATCCATGTCGTAGTCGCACCGGAGCACTTCACCGAGCAACCCGATGTCGTTCCAGCCGGTCTCCTCCGCAAGCTCGCGTACCGCGGCGTCGCGGTAGTTCTCGCTATCCCCGGCTCCGCCGCCCGGCGTGGCCCAGTGCCTGCCGTTCGGCAGTGGCTGATCGTAAAGCAGCAGCAGTACCCTGTCGTCGGGGTCGAGCAGGATTACTCGCGCCGCACGGCGAACCGGGAACCCCTCCCTGATCTCCACCGTCGCAGTCTGCCAGCGCTGGCTGGCGAGGGGGCCAGCGGATTGCGCTACGGCGCAGGACACCGGCACCGACGGCCGCTCTCGGTACCATCGCGACGTGACGGAGACGCCCGCACGGCGAGCCTCGATCTGGGACGACGCCGAAAACGCGGCTCAGTACGCGGCGTACACCCGCCAGTTCCCGATGTACGCGCTGACGAGCCGTGACCTGGTGCGCCTGGCCGGCCTGGTACCGGACGCCACGGTGGTCGACCTCGCCTGCGGAACCGGAGTGACCTCGCAGCAGATCCTCGCCGCGCTCGGCCCGGACGGCAGATTAACGGGCGTGGACAGGTCCGCGGCCATGCTTGCCGTGGCGGCGAGCTCAGTGCAGGACGACCGGGTGAGCTGGGTGCAGGCCCCGGCCGAGGAGTTCGATCAGCAGGTGACAGGCCCGGCAGACGCGGTGATCTGCAACTCGGCGATCTGGCAGACGCAGTTCACTCGTACGGTCGCGGCCGTTCGCGCTGTGCTGGCCGGGGACGGCATCTTTGCCTTTAATATCGGCGTTGAGTTCGTGCGCGGCGCGGGCCGGGACCGGCGCTCCGCTGAGCGGCCTGGCGATGAGCCGAGCCTGATCGGGACCATGCGGACTATCGCCGCGGCCGAGTATGGCTGGAGCTCGCCTGCCAGCAGGGCGAGCACCGGCACCGGCAGCACCGGCACCGGCAGTCCGCACCGTTACCTGAGCGAGGATGAGATCGAGCAGGTTCTCCGTGACAGCGGCTTCCCGGCGGTGCGCACCCAGTGGGTCGACTACGAGCTGCCGCCAGGGTCGCTGCTCGCCTGGCTGAGGGTGCCCGCGTTCACCGACCGGCAGCTGCCGGGCTTGCCTTACGAGGTCCGCATGACTGTGCTGGACAAGGCCTGCGAGCAGCTAGGCCCGGTCGAGGCCGGCGTATCTCGCTGGCTCACCGTCGCCGCCACGGCGCGGTCGACGTGACAGTCACGCTGTCAGCGGCTCGAACGGGTTGAGGAGCTGCACCCCGCAGCGCTCGGGGCTTGCGCGTGGCCAGAGTCCATCCGCGCACCTTTGCTGAGGCCGCGAGCACCGTGTGGTCCGGAACCACGCGACCACATTGGGGTCCGGCCGGCGCTTGCGTAGCTCGGGAATAACGCTGGTGTCGAGCAGGAAGGTCATGCCTCGGTTGCCAGTTCGATGGGACGAGAAAGGTCAGCCGGCCGACTGAGCTCCAGGTCATCGAAAGCGGGCCCCGCCGTCAGGAAGGCTTTGAAGTCGGCGGTCTCTCCCTTAAGGCGGCAGTCCCCTCCGGGTACCTCTGTCTGACGTGCCCGGCGACCTCGGCGTGGGTGGCAAACCACACGCCTTGCCGGGACGCGATGTGATCGAGGAGCTCGGCGAGAACGACCATGCGGGAGCGGTGTCCGATCACATGCGGGTGCATGGTCAGCTGAAACAGTCCCCGATCGGCGTAGGCGCCGTCGAATTCGTCTATCCAGATGCCCAGCACGCCGCGCGGGCTGGCATACGGGCGCAGCGCGGAGTAGCGCTCCATCGGGAAGTAGACCGCGTCATCGCGAATCCACTCCACCGGGATCTCCACCACACCCGATGGCTCGCCGTCCTGCACGATCTCGTACGGCTCATCGTCGGCCATCAGCGAGGAGTCGTACCTCAGGCCGAGCTCCCTGATAATCGCGAGCGTGGCGGAAGTGAAGTCCCACGACGGTGTACGGATCCCCACTGGCCGGGTCCCGGTGCTCCGCTCAAGCACGTCCGCGCTGCGCAGCGCCAGTTCCCGCTCCTCTGCGGGCGGCAGGGTCGCGGTGCGCTCATGGATCCAGCCGTGCATCCCCACCTCGTGACCATCGGCCACGTAGCGGCGGACCTCATCAGGGTGCAGCAGGGCGGAGACCGCCGGCATGAAGAACGTCGCTGGTATCCCGCGTTCGGCTAGCAGCGCCAGGATCCGGCGCGCGCCCACCCGCGACCCGTACTCCCCCTGCGACAGCCTTCCCGGCCCGGTGTCACCATCGCGGAGCGGGATCGTCTCATGATCGGAATCAAACGACAGGGCCACCGCCACCCGCGCCCCGCCGGGCCAGTCGGGCACAAGCGAACGGCCCGCCCGCACATGCCCGACGTGCCCGCGCCAGGTCGCCTCCTCCCACTGCCAGGGCGCGACATCACTCACCCGGCCGCCTCCTCACCAGCCTGTCCGCGTCGGGCGGCAGCACAAGGCCGCCGGGAAGACCGTCGGCCATGTCGGCTCCTTGCTAGGCGTCAGCCTTCAGTCTGCCGTAGGACGTCAGGGTGCGCAGCGCCCCGAACGTGACGACCGCACGCCATTCGCACCTGGCAGCGTCGCTCGGCGGATCCCAGCTGATCGGCCAGCCGCCGTCCTCCTGCTGAGCGCGCTCGAGCCCGTCGAGGTGACCTTCGATCACGTCAGCCGGGAACAGCGACCGCCACCGCGAAGTGGCGAGCGGCGCGAGGTCAAGTGGCGTGAGCCCGTAGCCAGGCGCGTCCGGATCGAGGTGGAACATCGAGTCGTTCGCCAGGCTCGCCACCAGCGCGGCCGCGTGCTTCTCGGTCCGCTCCTGCTCCGGCGCGTGCTCGAGAAAGACCAGCGTTTCCCTGACCGCGTGGACCTCGGTGGGCGGGTTGCCTGAGTCGAGCTGCTGCCAGCACCAGGCAGCCCCCGTCTCGCGCCACGGATGGTCGACGCCGAGCTGGTAGAGCAGACCGACGAGGCCGGCGGTCGGATTGAAGTCCGGCTGGTACGTCCACTCGCTCCAGTGCACAGCGCGCGGGAACTGCTCGATCACCGGGAAGGCGGGCGGAACAGCCCCGCCCGCACCGGCGCCTTCAGCCGTGCGCGCAAGGAAGTCACAAGCACGTCGCACCATCTCGGCATCGGCCGCGCCGGCGGTCGCGAGCGCCTGGAAGGCGACCTCGACAAAGATCGGGAGGCTCGCGGGGCAGCGGACGTCGGGCTCGAGGGCGTGGCCGAAGCCGCCATCGTCGTTCTGGTAGCCGCGCAGCGTATCGACGACGTGCTGGCCGGGCTGGCTGAGGAAGCAGGTTGCGAAGAGGCGCCGATCGAGCAGGCGCGCGTTGTTCAGCAGGAAGCGGTCTGCAGCCGCGAATGCATCTGTCATAACCCCGAGGCTATGGCGACCGGCGCTGACGGTCTTGAACGGAACGGACATGCTCAGGACGGGAACGGGGCCGCCCTCGACCCGGCACCGTGCCGCTGCGCGGTCCCTCGGAGCCGGTCCAGGCGGGCGGTCCGGCCGGTCCTCCATCACCGCGCCCCGAAATGCGCCCGTATGGTGAACTTGGGCTCATGACCGCGCTGGCGCAGTGGCTCCCCCGCGAGCCGCCGACAATCGAGGTGGACGAGTACCTCCTGCTTGACCGCTCGCGGCCAGACGACTCTGTCACGGTGCGGCGGCTCGACGCGGATCCTGATGCTGCCCGGTTCTTCGGCTGGACCGTCGAGCAGGTGCTCACAGCTCCGGCCAGCCACTACGACGGAGAGCGGCGCGCAACGGAGAACCTCGCCGAATGGCGCGAGGGCCGCCGGCTGGCACTTGCCATCAGGCGCCGGTCCGACGGGGTCATCGTCGGGACGGTGGAACTGCAGCCGACGGGAGACGAGGCGAACGTCTCCTACATGGTCGATCCGCTGCTGCGGCGGCAGGGCATTGCGTCTCGGGCGCTCGAGGCGTACCTGGCGTGGGCGAGTCGGGAGATCGGGCTGCGGCGGGCGAACCTCACCTGTCACGTGGAGAACGCAGCGTCGCGCGGAGTCGCGGCCAGATGCTGCTTCGAGTTCATCGAGCGGGACGGCGACGAGCTGAGATTCCTAAGAACGCTCTCACCGGAGGCTTAAGTGGTCCAAGCGACGGCGGCAAGTCTTCGTCGGAAGGCAAAAGCTAGTCCCCGGCTCGGGAGCGAGCCGGGGACTAACTGGGGGACGGACCGAGGAAGCGGACCGTCAGGCTGCCTTGTGCACCGGGCGGACGGTCCCGGTCGCGCCCCGTCCCTTCGGCAGGTGCAAGTGCACCTTCAGCTGACCTTCGTGGTGCTGGCGGTAGCTGGCCACAAGACCGTCGATGCCGAGCCAGCTCGAGGTCCGCCAGAATGTGAGGATCACGATGGCGAACAGTGCGTAGAAGGCGCACACGCTCGCCGTTCCGGACATCACGTAGGTGAAAAGCAGGGCCAGGCTGCCGAGCGCCGCGACGCGGGTGAACAGTCCTGCGCACAGCGCGACGCCGATCGTGAACTCGGCCACCGCCACCAGGATGGCGATCCAGCCCGCGTTCGGCACCACGAAGCTGTGCAGGAAGCTGCCCCACCAGGTGTAGGCCGGGGTCCCGTGAGCGGCGAAACCTGCCACGCCAGCACCGTTGTTGTGCAGGAACGCCGGGTTCTCCGCGCCCCACAGCTTGGCCGCTCCGGCCTGGATCCACATCGCGCCGAGCCAGACCCGCATTGCCGTCCAGCCCACCGCCATGATCTTCGACGTCTTCAGCCACTCCCAGGCCGGCAGGTTGCTCCGCTTGGCTGGTTCTCCGAGGAAGCCGATCGAGCTTGTCATTGGAATCTTCCTTCTTCCACTTGCTCAGTAGCCCGGTTCCCGCGGGCTTCTGATTCAAGGGTGGCCGCCGGCCTCGTCCGGCGCGGCGCGCAAAGGTCCCGACTTCAGGGACCAAGGTCACCAGCGGACGGCTCACGCTTCCGCGGGGTCGCCGGTCGCATCCGGCTGGGTGGCACACGGCTGGGTCGCATCCGGCAAGGTCGCATCCGGCAAGGTCGCATCCGGCAAGGTCGGGGCGTCGGTTGGATAGAGGCCAGCAACGAAGCCGTAAACCTGGTCGCCAGCCCGCGGGATCTGCGCAAACCGGCGGGCCAGGGCCTGAACCTCCGCCCAGAAGTTACGCACCTCCTCAATCGGGATCCGCGCATGCACGAGGGTGCAGCGAAGCTGGTCGGCTGCGTGGGCGGGCGCGGACTCGGCGGCCGCCTCGGCGACTCCGTTGATGGCGGAGGCGACCTGAACGTCTTCAGCACTAGTGAGCACGCCGAGGTAGAGCGTGCGGGCAACGCGGCCGTAATACCGCTCGTCGATCGCTCGCACCCGCCGGGTGCGGATGACGCGGACAAGGCCGACGTCGAGGAGCAGGTTCACGTGATAGGCGATCGTGCTCTTCGGCCGGGCGACAGCGAGAGCCATCTCCGTGACGGTGGCGGCCCGCTCGTTCAGGAGCTCGAGCAGCGTCCTGCGCAGCGGATCGGCAAGCGCCCGGACCTGCTCTGGCGCCGTGACCACGAGCATCTCGTCGAGTTCATAATCCGGGATTCGCGCCAGCTCCCGGCCCGCCAACTCGCGGCCCGCCAACTCCCGGCCCGCCAACTTCCGGCCCGCCAACTTCCGGCCCGCCAACTTCCGGCCCGCCGACTTCCGGCCCGCCGACTCGCGGCCCGCCAGCTCCTGGTTATCTTCGTCCTGGCCATTGACCGACATGTATCGACCGTTCTAGAGTCATGGATCATTCGATCATAGTGGTTCGATGTGAGGAGTCTAGACAGATGGCGGAAGTCGTGCTGTTCCACCACGTGCAAGGGCTGACTGACGGCGTGCGCGCATTTGCTGACGAGCTGCGAGCCGGCGGGCACATCGTGCACACGCCGGACCTGTTCGACGGTGAGCGTCCGCCGACTATCGATGACGGCATCGCGCTGGTCCAGAGCATCGGCGACGAGGTGCTCGGCGGGCGTGCCGACAAATCGGTCGCCGACCTGCCGGCCGGCCTGGTCTATGGCGGGTTCTCGTTTGGTGCAGCGACAGGGCAGCGGCTGGCCCAGACGCGGCCGGGAGCGCGCGGCGCGCTTCTATACGAGTCGTGTATGCCGATCACCGGAGAATGGGCCTTCGGGCCATGGCCGGCCGGAGTCCCGGTGCAGATCCACGGCATGGACAAAGATCCGTTCTTCGCGCTGGAAGGCGACATCGACTTTGCCCGCGAGCTTGTCGCGACGGCAGGGCCCGACCTGGCCGAGCTGTTCATCTACCCGGGTGACAAGCACCTGTTCACGGACAGCTCGCTGCCGTCCTACGACCCGGACGCGACGGCGCTCGTGGTGCGGCGCTCTCGGGAGTTGCTCGACCGAGTGAGCTGATCCGGCCCATACTGAGCTTCCGTGACGAAGTTCGTGATCACGCCGGACGTCGCGCTGCGGCTGGCTCAGGATGACGCCGTGATCGCAGCTGACCATCAGCTGCTAGCTCCTGCGCTGATCCGCTCCCAGCTGCTGACGTTGCTGTACCAGGCGGCCCGCCGAGGTGAGCTGACGAAGAAGGACGCGAGCCGGCGGCTCGACTACGTCCGCGGCCTCCAGCTGAGGCTTCTTGGCGACCGGGTCCTGCAGCGCACCGCATGGGATGTCGCTGACAGGCTGGGCTGGCCCGACACGTTCGACGCGGAGTACGTCGCGCTGACGCAGTTGCACGCCGATGCTCTGGTCACGCTGGACCGGAAGCTTGCCTGCTCGGTGACCGACCTGGTGACAGTCGCGCCGTTCGAAGCACTATCGCGCTGAGCGCAGAAAGTGGTGGCCAGCATGGCTGAGTACCCCCGGATCGTGCAGACCGCGATCGACACGACGGACCCGCGTGCGCTCGCCGAGTTCTACCGAGAGATGTTCGGCCTGACCTACCGGGCTGGCGATGAACCTCCGGCCGACGGAGTGGCAGACGACGCAGACTGGCTCGTGCTTGTGGACGAGACCGGCACGAGGAAGCTGGCGTTCCAGCTCGTCGACCGCCTGGAGCGCACGACCTGGCCGAGCCACGATGTGCCGATGCAGATGCATCTCGACACCTCGGTCTCCAGCCGGGAGGAGCTGGAGCGGCAGCGCGAACGGGCTGAGTCACTCGGAGCGCAGCTCCTGCTCGACCGGACCGACGATAAGGACGAGGCGCTCTACGTGCTCGCCGATCCGTCCGGACATCCGTTCTGCATCTTCGTCCGGTGAAACCGGGTCCGCAGAGTTCGTCAGACCGGTTAGGCCCGTACCTGTCATGCTCGTGGCTGTTATGCCCGTGTCTGCCCGGCGGGGGACCGGCGACGGCGCTTCTCGCGCGCGTAGATGATTCCCTGCTTCCGGTCACCGGGGCTACGCCGCTCCAGCTCGAACAGCGTGGTCGCCTCAACCAGATCGCTCAGCCTCGAGTAGCCGTACGTGCGCGAGTCGAAATCGGGCCGCTGATTGGTCAGGATCTGCCCGACACTGGCTAGCGGCGCCCAGCCGTCGTCGTCTGACGCCGCCTCCACCGCGTTCCGCAGCATGGCCACCAGGGCAGCGTCGCCTTTGAGCTGCGCTGCCGTGGCCCGCCGGACCGGTGCAGGGGCCTCGTCGGCGGGAGCTACGATGCCATCGTCATAGGCGAGGTTCTCTACGTAGATGAACTTGTCGCACGCTGCCACGAAGGACTTCGGCGTCTTTCGCTCGCCGAACCCGTAGACGATCAGGCCAGACTCACGGATTCGCGCGGCCAGGCGGGTGAAGTCGCTGTCGCTGGAGACGATGCAGAATCCGTCGAACCGCCCCGAGTACAGCAAGTCCATGGCGTCGATGACCATCGCGGCATCGGTCGCGTTCTTGCCCCTGGTGTACGCGAACTGCTGGATCGGCTGGATCGACTGCGCGAGCAAGTGGTCCTTCCAGCCCTTCAGGCCGGTCCCGGTCCAGTCGCCGTACGCCCGCTTGACGTGCGCAGTGCCGTACTTGGCGATCTCCGCCAGCAGCGCGTCAGCGATCGAGGGCTGCGCGTTGTCCGCGTCGATCAGCACTGCAAGCCTGACGGCCGTCCCGTTATCCATCTGCTACGCAACTCCCGAAGGTTGGGTTTTGGCTTGCAGGCTATGCGGAGTCTGCCCGGTTGTTGGTCAATCTGCCCTCAGGGCTCGCGCGGAGCTTCCGGCTTATCTCGCTCGACGGCCGCGAACGCCGCGGCGGTGAAGAGGGCGGTGAAGTGCTCGACCACCTCGTCGACCGATGCTTCAAGGTCGCCGTTGATCCACTCGAGCAGTACCTCGACTACGCCGCCGATGAGGAACCGGGTTACCAGCACCGGGTTGAGCCGCAGCCGGACCCCCTGGCCGGCCAGGGTCATCGCGTTGTCCGCCGTGAACTGCGCCAGCGCGTGCCTGGTCTCGTGCCGCAGCCGCTCAAGTCGCTCGCTGACCCCGACGACCTCGAGCGCTATGATCCTCGCCTTGCGACCGTCCTCGGTGACCGCGCTCCACGCGGCCCGCAGTCCAGCTCGCGCCTGGCCTTCGATGGTGTCTTCGTGCGTCACCGCTTCGCTGGCGCGGACAAAGATGTCGGTAACGATGCGCTGGTAGACGCTGTACAGGAGATCTTCCCGACTGGTGAACGACTCATAGAAGTAACGAGAGTTCAGCCCGGCGGCCGCACTGACAGCGCGGACCGAGGTGCGGGCGTAGCCGACTGTGCCGAACAGCTCAAGCCCGGCATCGAGCAGCCGCTCCCGGCGATCAGCCTTCCGCTCCGACGGGGTGATTCCCCGGTACCGGCGGTCGGTTTCCACACGTGATTTTAACGACCGCCTGGTTAGTTCCGTACAGCCCGCTGAGGCCCTAGGCAAACTGGTATGGCAGTGCTACCGTTTTGCGCGAAACAGGTGCCTGAGTGCTACAGATTCACCACGCTGGAGCGACGCGGAGGCAACATGACGCATCGGGACCGTGCAAGCGGCCGCATTTTCCGCATCATCCTGACGGGCTCGGCGCTGGCCTTAGCACTTGGCTTAGCCCCGGGCCTTGCGTCGGCAGCCTCCGCAGGGCAGCCACGGTCGGGGTCGGCCGATCCGCTCCCCGCGCTGAAGCTGATCCCGGCCGGCAGCGGCACTCACGGGTACCCGTATGACGCGGTGCCGACGACGGCCGAGTTCCCTGGCGCCCCGACCATCAGCTTGTCGAAGTACGGCTATGTCGAGCGCGAGTACCTGATGTCCGGGACCACGAACATCTACCGGGAGAGCGGATTCTGGGGCTCGAACGGCCGCTGGAACGTCTCGGTCGCGCAGAGCGGCGTGCCGTACACCACGCGGCTCCTCGTCCGGTACCCGACCAACCCGGCAAAGTTCAACGGCACTGTCGTGGTGGAGTGGCTGAACGACACAACCGGCGGCGACCAGGACCCGGTGTGGTCCGAGATCTACCAGGAGGCCCTCTCGGAGGGCTATGCCTATGTCGGCGTGACCGCCCAGACCGAGGGCATGAACGAGCTGAAGGAGTGGGACTCGGTTCGCTATGCAGCGCTCGGCGACACCAACGACGGCCAGTCCTACGACATCTTCAGCCAGGCCGCTCTGGCGGTACGGGACGAGAGTTCGACGCTGCTCGGCGGGCTCGATGTCAAGAACGTTATCGGCGCGGGCGACTCGCAGTCAGCCTTCCGCCTGCTCACCTATGTCAACGCGATCCAGCCGCTCAGCCACGCGTACAACGGGTTCCTGCTCGTCGGCCGTGCGGCGCTCACTGCGCCGATCGGGACCGGGCTCGTCTCCCTTACCCCGTTCCCGGCGCTGATCAGGACCGACAACACCACGCCGGTCATCCAGATCGAGACAGAAGGAGACATCGAGGAGCTCGGCTTCGCCTACGCACGACAGCCGGACAACAGCTACCTGCGGACCTGGGAGCTCGCCGGAGCCGCGCATATCGATCTGCACGAGGGCCTCTACGAGGCCAGCACGATTGAACGCGAGAATCCCTCACTCACCGCACCAGCATGCGTCTTCGGAGTCGTCGCCAACGGTGCCACTCAGCCCGACAACATGGGTGTCTACGAGCTGGAGGACTCGGCTCTTACCGCGCTGCAGAAGTGGATCACCGACGGAACGCAGCCGCCGCACGGAAACCAGATCTCCACCACGCAGTTCTTCAACATCGTCGAACGCGACAAGTACGGGAACGCCCTGGGCGGCATCCGGCTGCCGGACATCCAGGTTCCGACCGAGACCTACTCAGCCATCAACTTCGCGCAGCCGAGCGAGGAGAGCCTGAGCCCGGCCAGCCTGCTGACCACGCTGGAGGCCATCTTCACCGCGCTAGAAACCGGGGAGATCACGAATACGACCCTCCGCGACGAGGGACTGTGCCTGCTGGAGGGCTACTACAAGCCGTTCAGCACCAGCCAGCTCAAGGCGCTCTACCCGACCCACGCGGATTACGTGTCCAAGTACACGGCAGCCGCGAAAACTGAGCTGGCGGACGGGTTCCTGACGCAGGCCGACTACAGCACCTCGGTCGCAGCTGCGGAGGCATCCTCCGTGCCATAGCAGGTCGCAGCCGATAGCCTCGGGCGTCATGAGCAAGCCGCTGCTGGCCAACCTGGTCTGCGGGAGTCCCGTCCGCAACCACGACTTCGACTTCGCTCGCCGCGCCCTGCTTGACGCGCTGTATGCGGCCGGCGATATCCGGACCGACGTCTACAACAACTACGACGCGGGCGATGCGCTCGAGGCCGGCGACCTGCTGGTGAGCTACACCTCGCGAGTGCCGGTCGCGGACGGGCCGTGCCGGGCACTGAGCCGCTTTCTGGAGCGCGGCGGGCGCTGGTTCGCTATCCACGCCAGCAACTCCGTCCTGGACAATCAGTATCTGCCGAAGATCCTTGGCAGCCGCTTCATCACTCACCCGCCGTATCTGCGCTACCAGGTGACGGTCTCGCGCCCGGACGATCCGCTGACGGCCGGGATCGATCCCGTCTTCGAGGTAGACGACGAGCTTTACGTCATCGAGCAGCACGCGGACTTCGAGGTCTTGCTCGAGACCCGGTGGGGCGGCGAGGCGATGTCGCAGGCGTTTCCGGAAGCGCTGCGGCCGCTGATGTACCGCCACCGCGTCGGCAATGGCGGCGTGCTCTACCTGGCACTCGGCCACTGCAACCGGCCGTTCGACGTGCCTCGCCCGGACCTCGGGGACTCTCCGGACCGCCGCGGACCATGGTCCATGCCGGTGTACCAGGAGCTCATCCGCCGCGGTGTCGACTGGGCCGCCGGACGTCGCGCTTTCTAGCTCCAGCCGCGAGGTGCCCGGTGCCAGTGCTGGTCCTGAACGGCGCCGGGCATGCCGGGCGAGGGCGGCCGGCCTGTGCGCGCGAGTTGGTCGGCCCGGCGCAGCGCATCTGGTATCCGGAACCGGCCGGCCATGCTGCGCACCAATTCCGCGGCGTCGGCGCTGGGCATGCCGACCGCGGTGACCTGTACCGGCCGCGCTGAGGCGCCCCGGAGCACCGGAACTGCGTGCACAGCGGTGCGGAAAACCGTCTTGGCCACTCCGATCACGGGAACGTCGAACACCTCGTGCGCATGGGCACCAAGACCCGGGCGGCCGTCTGGATCGAGATCGACGTAACCGTCGATGACGAGCAGGGAGAGGCCTTCTATCCCGTGCAGGACTGCGCGCAGCGGCGGCAGCTCGCGCTGGTAGAACTCGCCTGGCCGGTACGGCCGCACCTCGGGCACCACCGCGGTGCGCTCAGCCAGCACCTGGCGGAAGCCGGCATCGGCAGCCAGCACGGCTGCAGCCCGTGCACCACCGGAACTCAGGTAGTGCACGTCTGCAGCCGCGCAGAGGCCAGCGCCTGGCGACGCGCCGCATGCCATGCCGCCAGCATGCCCGCCGGCGGACTATCGGACCACCGTCAGTCCACCCGCGACAGCGCGGCGGCCGGCCGCAGCCGAGCGATCCGCCAGCTGCCGAAGCTGCCGGATAGCAGGCCGCCCAGGATGGCTAGCGCCACGGCCAGGACGATGACGTCGAGCGTCACTGCCGCGGACCAGTGCACCGGGATGGTCTGGGTAGTGTTTCCCAGCGCGCCACCCGGTCCGATCGGGACCGGTCCGGCTCCGCCGGAGGCGGGCCCTCCGACAGCGCTGTGCGAGAACTTCAAGCCGTTGTCCGAGGTGATGATCGCGGTCAGCTTGGGCGCGACCTTATCGATGATCGCTGCGCCGGCCAGGCCAAGCCCGATACCGGCGGCTCCGCCGATCAGGCCGATCGTCACCGACTCGCCCATCACCTGGCCGATGATCCGGCGGCTGCGCCAGCCGAGCGCCTTGAGCGTGCCGAACTCCCTGGCCCGCCGCGACACTGCCGACATCGTCAGCAGCCCGGCGACTGCGAACGCCACGACCAGCACCAGAACCGACAGCCAGGTGCCCAGGTCGCCGGCCAGCTTGGCAGCGCTGCCGAGCGAGCCGCTGATCTGGCCGGCCAGGCTGGACGGAGTGGTCACCGTCGCGCCAGGAAGCAGCGCCCTGATTTCCTTCTGCACAGCCGCGAGGGAGGCGTCGCTGGCCACGGTGACATAGATCGTGTTGACGTAGCCCTTCAGACTCGCTCCGTCCGGGCCGAGCGTGCCAAGCGCCTGGGCGAGCTTGAGCGGGACGTACACATCCGGCGGGTCAGTCCCTTCTGGCTGGCTGACGATGCCGATGACCTTGAACGTGTGCTTGGCGATCGTGATGTCGGAGCCGACCTTCAGGTTGTTTGACTTCGCGTAGTCGGCGTCGACGATGGCGACCTTGGAGCTGGCATCGGTCGTGCGGAAGGTCCGGCCCGAACTCAGCGTGGCATTGCTCAGCGGGCCGAGGTTGTCATGCGACAGGTCGACGCCCTGCACTGAGAACTGGGTAGGCGGGGTAGCGCTACTCGAGCTGATGGAGATCTGAGTGTCGGTCAGGGCGAGCCCGCCAGCCGCGCCCGTGACGTGCGCCAGCTTCTCGATCTTGCTGACGTCCGCATAGCTGATCGGCCCGCTGCCGGAAGCCACCAGATTGGCAATAGTCTGCGCCCCCGTCTTGCACTTGCCGTTGATGCACACCTCGGGCTTCTGGCCCGGCCCGCCCTGAATCGAGATCTGCGTGTGCTGACGGCCGAGACCCGACCCGGCCTTAGGCGACTGCGTGACAGTGAGGTCGGTGCCCACCCCGTAGAGCGAGCGCAGCACGCTCGCCTGCGCGTTCCTCACCCCGGCGGCGGCCGCGGACACAGTGATCACCAGGCCTATACCCAGGGCAAGCCCGAGCCCGATGACCACGGCCTGCCTGCCGCGCCGCCCAAGCTCGCGGCCCAGATATCGGAAGAAGAAGGACCGGCCTCCGGCATGCGCGATCCGCTCGCCGGCTGCCGCCTCGGTATCGGTGTCAGCGGACATCAAGTGCTCCTGTTCAGATCGGCTGAGCACCACGATTATCCGGTGGCCGGTTGCACCGCGGTTGCGCGCGGCGTAACCGCGGCGCAACCGCGATCGCACGATGTTCGGCGCGACGCAGGTCGCCGCGATGGGAGGCAGCGAGATGACCCGGCGCACTACACACGGTCAGTGGCCGGACGGACCGGACGAGTACCCGGACTTCCTCTGGCCGGATGAGAACGAGCAGGACGACGCCTGGCCGGACTCAGCCGGAACGGCCGGGCATGTTCGTGGTGGAGTCGCCCCGGACGCCCACGTTCCCGTCCGATGGGAGGTGCCACCGACGCCCGGGTATGGGCCGCCCGCCCGCCGGCGCATCCGCTCGGTGCTCGCGCTCGCCGGCACGGCGGTGCTGGCCTGCGGGCTCGGCGCGGCTGCAGTGCTGGCCTACCGCGGGGCGGAGCCAGCGTCGGCGCCGGCCGCCGCGCCGTCGCAGGGCAGCGAGCTTGCGCCCGGCCAGGGCGGGGGCCCGGCCGGGCGGATCCAGGCAGAGCAGATGGCCCTGGTCGGCCGGGTGACCGCGGTCGGCTCCGGCACTGTCACAATCGCCGCCGGGCCGCAGGCGGTGAGGGCGGCGGTGGCGGCCGGGACCAGGTTCACCGGCGCGGTGCGCACGCTAGCGGGCGTGCGAGCGGGTGACATCGTCGCGGCGGAGATCACCATCGTCAACGGCGTCGCGAGGGTCGTCAGCCTGCAGGATCCGGCGACCGACTCCTAGAGGGGGCTTATCGGCGGTCGGCGTCCAGCGCATGCCAGACCACCGGTCAGGCAGGTTCCGACGGCTCGGCCGGGCCGGAGCTACTGGACGCCTGCTCGCCGGGAGCTACCTTGTTCAGCCAGCAGACCGCGCACAGCAAGTGCGGCCGTTCGTGACGGCCCTGCTCGTGCTCCCACGCGAAGTACACCCCGCCCGCAAGAAGCAGCAGGTTTACTCCGCCAATGGGAAACCGCGGGATTCCAGGTATCCGGACACGCATCGCGCTTCACATCCCATCGATAAGGGGGGCCGATGCCGGGCGATCGCAACGCGGACCACCCGAACCTATTGTGATACCTGCTGTCGAAGCTTATTCCGGTTCCGTACTGATAAGGCGGATCGCATGCAACCGATGCCCGAGGACTGGAGCAGTGCCGTCGCGGTGGTCGCCCATCCCGACGATCTGGAATACGGAGCGGCGTCCGCGGTCGCGCGCTGGACCAGGCAGGGCAAGCGCGTCTCTTACGTGATCGCCAGCAGCGGCGAGGCCGGCATCGCCGGCCGGGACCCGGCCGACGTTGGCCCGCTGCGCGAAGCGGAGGAACAACGCAGCGCTGCCGTCGTCGGTGTCTCGGACGTGGTCTTCCTCGGCCATCCGGACGGGATGATCGAGTACGGTCTTCCGCTGCGCCGGGATCTGGCCAGGGTGTTTCGCCAGCTGCAGCCCCAGGTCGTTATCACGATGAGCTTCGACCTGACGTGGGGCGAGAACGGCCCCGTCAATCACGCCGATCACCGGGCGGTTGGCCTGGCCGTTCTCGATGCCTGCCGAGACGCCGACAATGAGTGGGTATTCCGCGAGCTGGCGCTGCCGCGGTCTCAGATCAAAGACGCCTACGTGATCGGCACGCAAGATCCCAGCCACTTCGTTGACGTCACCGGCACCATCGACGCCGGGATCGCGTCGCTGCGAGAGCACCGCGCCTACCTGGACGGGCTCGGCGGCGACTTCGACCCGGACGAGTTCCTCCGGAACATGGCCGGATACGTCGGCCTGGGCGCCGGAGCTGACTACGCGGTCGGGCTGCGGCACTACCCGGTGGGCTAGCCGCCGGACGACTGCGCCGACGTCGCGGCCGTGGACCCGCTCCATGCGCCCGTGGCAGAGTGAGGCATGCGGAGCACAGCAGCGGCCAAGGGCCGCCCCGTGCCCCGGTCGTTCGGGTTCCACCGGGGCAAGGGCCAGATCATCAAAGAGGCATGCTTCACCGGCCAGTACGGGAAGCTGGCCGGCTGAGAGTGGGGATGCGATTCCACGGGTGGCCGGAGGAGGCGTACGAGGTGCTGCTGAAGCTGGGTGGCGACCCAACCAGGGAAACGCTGGAGCAGGTACGCCGTCATCGCGAGCGGTACGTGCGCCAGCCGATGATCGATCTGCTGAACGACCTTGCCGACGTGGACCCCTGGTACGAGGACTTTTCCGTGTGGGGTTACGCCAAGACCGCGTACTGGTGGCAGAACCAGTGCGGTGTCGTGCGGGTGGCCCGCAACATCTACATCGGATTCCGCTTCAATCTCGACAGCCTGGCCATCGGGGCCGCATGGCGGTACGGGGACTCGGACCAGATGGCTTTGTTTCGCGCAGCGACCGCCGCGGACGAGAGCGGCCATGCGCTAGACGACCTCGTCTCGTCGCTGGCCGCGGACGGGCACGAGATCGCCGGCGACGTCATGAAGCGGGTTCCGCGCGGCTACCCCGCCGATCACCCCCGCGCGGACCTGCTCAGGCATCGCTCGCTGAGCGCGGGCAGCGAGTTGGAGCCTGGCGCCGTTCGCGACGTCGAGCCCGTCTACCGAGCCTGCGAGCGGCTGCGGCCGCTGCTTGGCTGGTTCGCCACCCATCTGGTCGTCGCGCCGGGCTCTTGAATCCGCCCCGCCGCACTAGTAGAACGAAACGATGGGAAAGCAGACGGCCACCGTGCTGTACGTGGTCTTGCTGATTGCCGTCGTGGTGGGCGTTGATGTCCTGTTCTTCAGGAACCACATCTGGGAACGGCTGGCAGCTAATATCGGAATTGTCTTGATTTTCGGCGCGCTCTACTTCAGGTTCGTGAAGCGCCCGTGAGCGGAGCGCCATCAGCCGCGGTACGGATCCCGCAGGTTCTCGGTCAGAGTTAGCTGCGCGATGCCCTCCGGCTCGACCAGCTGCGCATGCGTCGGCGCGTCGCGGCCGAGCGTCAGCGTCACGATCCCGCAGCGTTTCGATCCGAGCACGGGTTGCGCGCGGTCGGGCGGAACCGCCCACGTGGTGGGCA
>Ga0335074_10004281_pt1 | contig 19640 bp, 15 predicted proteins | sample Lox_Sample_23_FD_206715 | JGI IMG/M metagenome (GOLD analysis project Ga0335074, IMG submission 206715) | Soil microbial communities from Loxahatchee National Wildlife Refuge, Florida, United States - Lox_Sample_2.3 | ecosystem: Environmental > Terrestrial > Soil > Wetlands | place: USA... | reverse complement strand
CGTAAGAGAAGTCTTCCTCACTATCGATGTCGATGGACCGCGCCCGATCAATGATCAGCGCTTTCGAGTCATGAAAGTACCAATCATAATTATTGGCTCGGAAATCGTTCCATCTTGCAATTCGAATTGCTCCGGTAACCCGGTAATATTGGGGCAGTTCCTGTCTATTCTTCTGGCGAATTTCCTTCGACAAAAAATCTTTCATGCTCAACGTCTCGTCAAGCGTGTTGCACCAAACCGGCGGCACGTCCACTTCTGTTACCGAAATGACGGAATTGATGCGCGGCTCGCTCCTGAGCACAGACACTGCCCGGTCAAGATCAGCGCTTGTAGTAAACGGCGAGGTAGCCTGAATCAAGGCGAACAAATCAAACGCCTTGCCTCTCTCCTCGAAAAAATTGAAAGTATGGGCGATGGCCTCCCGAATCGGTGAATTATCCCTTGCCATGCTTTCGGGCCGGATAAAAGGAGTTATGGCCCCGTATTCATTCGCAATTTTCGCATAGTCTTTCGAATCGGTATTAACCAACAACATCCCGCCCGCGCGATGAGCCTGGGAACCGAGAACCGCTTTCGCTGCATGCGCAAACAGGGGAATTCCGCTGAGCGGCCGGATGTTCTTATCCTTCACTCCTTTCGACCCGCTTCGCAGCGCCATCATGAACAGTATTTTCAAGGTGCCTCGGTTGGCGATTGGTTTTTCCTAATCAGAAACTCGTTACCGAATCAATTCGTGACGTGTTCCTGCAGCAGACCCGCGGCGCTGAGCTTCTGAATAATCGGATAGAGATTTCGAACGGGGACTTGGATTTTATTGCTGATGTCAATTAGGTCGTTGCTTCCGTCCGCATAAGCAATGAAGTTCAACATATCGATCACCTGCCGATGCGATTCTTTGGTGGCGATGGTTGGATACAATCCACGTCGTCCGAGCTGGGGTTCACCGAGACAACGTATTTTGTAGACCCTGTTGCGCTCAAGCAAATCGATGCAGTCTTTATGAAGAGCAAAACTTCCCTCCAACCCAGCTGGCGTAACCAACTCCAGGTTATCGAGCGAAGTGTGATATTCGGGAAATTCTCGATATTTCGTGCGCATGAGCGATACTACGGGCAGGTCAACACCTGGACTGCAATACTGTCGCTCATCGCTGCCTCGCTCCAAGAAGGAATATTGCCTGAAATCTGGATGCTTGGACCGCAGGACGTTAAGCGCTACCTTGTCTGCGAGCGTGGATCCGTTCCGTGAAGGAAGGTACGAATAAGCACGCTCATCCCCTACACACGTCAAATTAAACCCGGCTACGATGTTCCTCTTCATGGGCTCCAGATTCCTGCTTAAATAGGTGATGGAGCCGATAGTCTCGGGAATAAAAATAATGCGATACGTATATTGGCGCGGTTCGCTGGCAATCCATTTTGCGAGCATGGTTGTCACCACCGGACCCGATAACTCGTTATTCGCCATGGACGGATGGCAAATATACGTGGAGATAAAAATCTCTTTGCTGGAGTTCCCTGGTATGATTAACTCTCCACATGTGAGCGAACCTTGCTTTAGCTCGCTGTCAATGAAAACACGATAAGTGCCTTCCTCCAGTTTTGCTCTCTCGTTGTGCGCAAGGCAAAAACCCCAGCGCTCTTCATAAACCGAGGTGACCCAAGGGATCGCATCGGGTTGATCTTCGAGCGAATATAGATGTTCCTGGAGTTCCGAAAGAGTCAGAGATCTGTCCACTGAAACGGAATAGCCGAGCACGTGCAGGTTGTTCTTCTTGAAATCGATGATCTTTCTCCCTTTCGGGCCGAGGACGAACGCGTCTCGGATATTCCATTCCTTTGGAATTGTCCAATCGAAAACCTTCGTCCCGGAAGGTACTTCGAAGACCTTGAGTGGGATGAGACCTTGAAGAATGCGAAGCGTTTGCCGCACGCCATCACCGGTAATGCTTCGACAGATGGGGAACAGTTGGGCCATCAATTGATGCATGAACGGCCCGCAATGCTCAAACTCCGTGTTGAGTGCTTCGCTGGCCCCTGTTAATTGCATAGTGGCGCTTCTTCGGGAGCTGAACCGGTCGCAATGGTCCGGACCTCCTCAATAACTCTATTCTGTTCGTTCTCGTCTAAACCTGCCGAACACGGGAGACTGAGGGCTTGCCTGTAAAGTTTCTCGGCGATTGGCATTTTCGTTGCGCTGCTGCCTCTATGCGCTCCAGAGAGATGAATCGGTTGCCAAAGCGGCCTGGTTTGAATTTTCTTGGAATTCAGCGAACGCATTAACTGCCGTGAATCTGTACCAAAAACGGCGTTGTCCACCAGAAGGGTGTAAAGCCACCAGGAACTGCACGCCCATGAAGCTTCCTTCATTAGCGAAATTCCCGGCAGGTCTTGCAACCCCTCGGCGTACCTGCTGGCAATGCGCTGCTTTGCGGCGATGAAGGCTTCCAACTGTTCCAATTGAGCGCAGCCCATGGCTGCCAGGAGATTCGGTAGCCGGTAGTTGTACCCGATCTCCGAGTGGATATATTCAGTCGGATCGTCCTTTGCCTGGGTAGTCAGATACTTTCCCTTCCGAGCCCACTCCTCGTTTGAAGTCAGAAGCATGCCACCGCCACCGGTAGTGATGATCTTATTGCCATTAAAACTGAAGCACCCGATGTCCCCGATCGAACCCAACGGACGGCCCCTATAAGTTGCGCCGAGGCCCTCTGTTGCATCTTCGATCACCTTAAGGTTGTACTTGCGGGCAATTTCGATAACGGGATCGAGGTCCACAGGATGCCCAAGAATGTGAACGGGAACTACAGCGGATACGCGCCGCCCCGTTAGTCGATTATGAAGTGCTCTTTTATGCCAGCGGCAGCCCCGCTCCAGGAAATCTACGACGCCGGATGGATCCATCTGCCAGTAATTTGGTTCGGAGTCAATCAATACCGGCCATGCGCCAACATAGCGAATGGCATTCACCGGTGCAATAAAGGTGAGGGTCGAGACAACGACTTCATCGTCGGGCTTCACGCCGGCCAACAACAAAGCCACGTGCAAGGCTGCAGTCCCATTAACGGTGGCGACGGCGAAGCGCGTGCCGACCCGCGCAGCAATTTCACTTTCGAACCGGTCAACGAAGGGGCCGACCGAAGATACCCAGTTGGTATCAAGGCATTCCTTGATGTAGCGCCACTCGTTTCCCTGGATCGCTGGAACCGCCAAGGGAATGAAGTCGAGGGACGCTTCCGGCTTTGATTTCTTAGTGATCATCAGTTGCGGTAGCTTCGGTTTTCAAAGTCATCTATCACGTTCTCATGCACCAACCTTGAGACTTCCGCGATGCCTTCCCTCACCGTACGCGTGATGTGGAATCCCAATTGTTCGCTAATGCGGCTGAACGAAACCCGATAATCCCGAGGATCTTCGGCTTTATGAACGAATTCGACGATGGCATCCGGTGCGTGTGGACGAATCAACTCCACCAGTTGTTGCTTTTGAAAATTCTGATCAGTCGCGCCCACGTTGAAAACCCGACCAGAAACCTTTCCTAAAGCAGATTCGAGAACCAACTTTATAGCTCGCCCTGCATCGCGTACATGGACATAAGGCCGCCAGAACTGTTCCCCAAAAACCACGAGCCGCTTCTTAACCAGCATTTCCATGGTGAACTCGTTGACCGTTAGATCGAAACGCATCCTGGGCGAAGTCCCGAAAATTGTCGCAAACCGCAGCGGCGTCGGAGACCATCCCTGGCCGTTACTACCGGCAAGCAGGAATTTTTCAACCGCTACTTTCGTTTCCGCATAGAGGGAAACTGGGCTTAACTCGGATTCCTCATCCACAAAGTGATCTGGATCCTTCATCTTGCCGTAATTGCTGCACGTAGAGGCAAAAATAAATCTTTGGACTCCAGAGCGCCGACTTTCTTCGATGAGTGACAATGATGCATCGAGGTTCACCGACCGTGCCAATCCGGGATCACGAGCACATGCGGGGTCGCCGACTATAGCGGCGAGATGAACGACAGCCTCTATTCCGGATAAAGCAGACGCCATTGCCGAACGGTCCCTGATGTCGCCGCGCCGGAATTCGAAGGCAGGATCCGACCATGCGGGGAGGAGTGGAGCTCCTCCGTGGTTCAGATTATCCAAGACCCTGACCGAGTGCCCCGCGTTCAAAAGCAGGGGAACGAGAGTTGAACCGATGTAGCCGGCGCCGCCCGTAACCAAAATCTTCATATCAAAATGCTCCGTTGCGGACGTCCTGTTCGGCCTTGGCATAATCTTCGTGCCGCCCCATATCGAGCCAGTATTCCATGATTGGAAAGCTTACGACGATCCTTCCGGCCTCGATCAGTTTGTTTATCAATTCCGTCATATCAAAATATTTATCTTCTGGAATGAAATCGCAAACCGCAGGCTCGATGAGATAAGTACCCGCGTTAATGAAGAAACTGAGAGACGGTTTTTCTTCTAACCTTTTTACGCGGACGTCCTCGCACTCGACCACGCCGAAAGGGACTTGGACCTCGTATTTTCTCACGCCAACGGTGAGATCAGCATGGTAGGCACGGTGGTAGTCGAGCATAGCACCGAACGGCGCACCCGTGAGAATGTCTCCGTTAATTACCAGCATTGTCGCGTCGAATCGTTTCAATAACCTTATTCCACCGGCTGTTCCCAGGGGATGCTCTTCCTGAAAGTAATTCAAACGAACTCCGAAAGTTTCTCCAGTGCCGAAATAGTCGGAGATGGTTTCAGGAAGATAATGCGTAGTCACGTTCACATTCTTAATGCCAGCCCGCCGCAATTGGGCTATCGTCAACTCCAATAGCGGCCGGCCGTCAACCGGCAACATGGGTTTGGGGACTTTTTCTGTAAGTGGCAACAGCCGTGTCCCGAAACCACCTGCCATAACCACGGCAGAAAGGGCTAATTCGCTGTTGGGCATTATGTCTTTGATCAGGATCAACTTTTGGACCCGTCCCTCGGTATCGACCACAGGCAACTGACCAATGTCATGCTCGGTCATGAGACGCAAGGCCTCCGACGACGAAACAGAGCTGGGGGCAGTAATGGGGTGAGTACTCGCGATCGTCGCGCACGGCTCACTCAAGGGTTTTCGTTGTAGAATCGCCCGCCGAAAATCTCCGTCTGTCAACAAACCTAGAAGATGGCCGACCTCATCGCAAATCAACAGGACGCCGGTAGCCGCCTTGTCGAGTTGGGCCATGGCTTCTGAAATTGAAGCGACGGGGGCGATGATTGCTGCCCTGAGTCGCCGCTCGTTCCAAGCATGATCACCTTCGACGGCCAGATCCTGGCGCAACACGAGATCCTGAACGCGACCTGTAGCATCCACAGCTGGCAAATGGTGAATATCATGCGCGTTCATAATCCGTAGCGCCTCTTCAGGAGTTACAGGTGCTTCGACCTTAACCGGATTCAGAGTGGCTATGAGACTGCATGAAACATCCAGCGACCGGCCTTGCAGGATGGCTCGCCGGATGTCACCATCAGTTAAAAGACCGCGAAGGTGGCGGTCGGCATCGCATAACAGTAATGCACCAATGCCAGCACGTTCGAGTTGCGCCATCGCCCGTGATATAGAGGTGCCCGGCGCAACTATTGAAGCCGCCAGTCGCGTCTCTTTCTCAGAGTTTTTCATTTATGCTCCGAAGTTTTGGTGGACTGTAAAACAGGATCTTTCTTCCGGGTTGTGTCCCAAAGGTGCCAGGAAATTCTAAACCATTCCTACGCCAGCAAAGATCAGGCTGTAATCAGTGCGCCGGTCGTTGCCAGATTCCAGTGCTTTCTTGAAGCCTTTCCGGTTGCGGGATCGATCAACACAACAGTCGTCGTTCCGATAGCATTGTTTGCCGCTACACCTATGGTATTCACTGCGGCCAAAGGGAAGGTTTCTTCATCGAACACATACTGCCATTGATGGAAAGGCGTATCGATATCAAAATTATCGAAATGATATGTTCCCTCGACAGTCTTAAGGGCTAGCCAGGGTTGTGGACCAAAGGTGGGAGTGGCAGAACTTACTTTGAGAATATGCGTGTGTCCGTCGATCTGGAGAACCGTCAGGTCAAGTTCGCAGGGGGGAACCGGCACCAGATCCAACGCAGCTCGCATTGCATTAACAGCCTCGAAGTAGAAAAACGGAGTCTGTGGAAAATCGACAGCGACCCTCTTCAGTAGTTGACGGAAAGCATCGATATCAGGTTCCATGTCGCGGAAATCATGATTCGTGATCGCCAAGACCACGGGCTTGCCTTCAGCCGCTTCGGCAAACGCTCGTCTCACGTCTCGTTCATTGAGGAGCCGGTAACGTGTGCCGACATTCAGGCAGCGAGCGATCCATCGCCTGCAGTTGCCAGGTATCTGATAGTCATCGGCGGAAGGATGATAGGGTTCCCAGGTCGCCGGAGCACGACGCCAGTCGCCGAAGCGCCCACCCAACAGACCAAACTGCACTCCATCTTCTGCGCTATTCACCGTGGCCTGATTCGAAAAGTCAAACGGGATGTGCTGTTCAAGAAACCAATGACTATCCGGCCGAATTACGTGGAACCCCGGACGATGCGCGGAAGGAAACCAATGATAATCAATAATGCGGCGCGAAAGAATCTGATGAAGGCTATCGGACGATGACCACCAATGCGTGGCGCAACGGTGGGCCTCACGCCGAAAGGAGTGGGGATGATAATGAAAATGCAGTCCATCCTGCGTCGACCTTGTTTCACGAATCTGCGCGCTGTAATGCTCGAAAACGTTGTGATATCCGATGTCTCTGCGCCGCGGATTCAGATCGTAATCGACGTGATCGACGCAGAACCAGTTGTAAATCCATCCTTTACCTGCCGAGTCGGAAACCTGGGTGCGAAACGCTTCGGACATCAATTTCGCTAACATGGCATCGACCTTGTCCCAGGTGTCGTTATAGGCGAGCAAATGAGGGTCCACTACTTTTTGGACGGCCGCCTCGAGACCTCCAAGCTGTACTTCGCCGGCTTGTAGGCGCCGCAACAAATCCTGGCTGGCGGGCAGGTTGAGATGGAAGATCTCACGTAACCGGTCAAACGTTGCATCGATCGATTCGTAGAGTGGCCCCTCCGTGTCGATGCAATGAACGATGTAGACTGGCTTTGATCTGTGATTCGGCACTATCGCGCCGTCCCTCTGTCGGGCATTGAAGCAGCTGGTACGCCAACTACCTTTGCTCCCTGCGGTATATCCCGAATCACGAGCGCGCCCGCGCCAACCACGCTAGCCGCACCAATCCGAATTCCCTGGATAACGGTGGCACCAGCTCCGATATGTGCGCCGGTACCAACGTGCACTGCTCCGCATATCGTCACGCCTGGCGCAACGTGCGCATGAGAATCGATGATGCAGTCATGGTCGACTCGAGCCCCAGTGTTGACAATGACATTCGCGCCCAGCCGACACCCTGTCTGCACGACAGCCCCCGCCAAAACCTGGACCCCATCTTCAATCTGCACTTCAGGTGCGACGACCGCTGAGGGATGCATCACCGTCGCGAAACAATACTTCTTCTCGACGAACCAATCGTAGACGTTCCGGCGATTTCTAGTGCAGCTGATGGAGCCGACACCATTCACGAGCTGGACGCCGTCAGGCGAATAACCTAATACCGCGCTGTCACTGCCCAGATGGCGGACTCCAAGCAAGGGAGGAACCTTGAGATCCACGTCTACGAATCCGAGAACGCTTCGCCCGCGCAGGAGAAGTGCACTCACCAGCACTTTAGCGTGACCGCCTCCTCCTATTATGATCACCGGCAATTCCAGTGCATTCATCGGTCAGTTACAGAAGGTGATTCCAGTTTAGGACTTGATCGGCAATCATGTCGGATGCAAGCCGACGGCCGAGCACATAGTCGATTTCGTCTGGACGAATTCCCGTGCCAGGCCGCTTCGCGTCCAGGTCCGCCTCGGTGAGCACATGACCGCGTTGCAAGTGCCGAGTGGTTACCAGGCTACGCCGAAATTTCTTCCGCTTTTCGATCTCCGCAGCACTCACGGTCCGTTCGCTGTCTCCGAGCGCCGTAATGATGTGTCTGCCCTCTTCGACAATTATTTTGAGTTGTTCGGGATTGGCGGAGATCGCGTGATCCCACCCTTCCATGTCCTGATCGAGAGTGAAATGCTTCTCGATGATGCATGCGCCAAGTGCGATGGCGGCAAGTGGAATCGCGGTTCCCAAAGTGTGATCGCTAAAGCCTACCGGTATACCGAAGGCTTGCTGCAGAGCGGCCATGTTCCGCAAATGAATGATGTTATATTCCGGAGGATAGATCGACACACAATGCAGTAGGACAATCTGCTCATTGCCTTCGGCACGGACTGTTTCGACGGCTCGCTCGATTTCTGCCATTGTAGCCATGCCTGTGGAAATGATCACAGGGCGCTGTTTGCGCGCAACATGCTTCAACAGGGAGAGATGAATGATGTCCATTGAAGCGATCTTAAAGAACGGCACATCGAGCTTCTCAAGCAGGTCTGCTTCCTCGCCGGAGAATGGTGTCGAGCAGAATGTAATGCCACGAGACCTGCAATGAGCGGCGGCTTCGAAATGTTGCTCTGATGTGAACTGGTAGGCGGTCACCATTTCGCGCAACGAGCCGAAGTGCTTCTTCTTATCCGAGTAGGAAGTATTGCGAACATACTCTTCTTCTGCGATGAGCGATTTGTCGGTCCAGGATTGAAACTTCACCGCTTGCGCGCCCGATTCTGCGGCTGAATCAATTAAGCGGCGACAGAGATTCATGTCGCCGTTATGATTTGCGCCGAGTTCAGCGATGATGTAAGGTGGATGGCCCGGCCCGACGGCAACGCCATTAATTCTTACTGGCTTCATATATCACTCTAGCTCAATTCTTCCACATCCACTGCAAAGCAGGCTGCGCGACATCCCACCACCAGACAACCTCTGGCTGCAAGATGTTGAGGTTACTAACGTAGTTCGCCAGTTTTTTCGGCTGCAAAACCACCTGTTCGGAAAAGACTCGAACGTCTGTGGCAGCCTCTTGTACCTGTGCCCACCGATCAGGGAGCACATCCCCCATCGGCGAGGATAAAAGCTGGCAATAATGTTCCCATACCTTTTTTGTGTCTCGAATCACTTGATTCGCGTCGAAAGGAAAGCGGATGGGCGCCGTGTTTGCCCCATGCTGTCGGTATTCCATTCGTATAATTGGGTCGAATGCCAGCTTTGCCCCCTTTAACCAGGCTTTGGTTGCCAAAAACCAATCAACCAAGGCGATCCCCGCAGGAACCGGCAAACACCGCCGAAGCAACTCCGAACGATAAGCCGAATTCGAAAAGCCAAACACATTATTTCGCGGGAAAATGTTGTCCGGAACGGCTCGCTCCGAAAGCGTAAAGGTTGTCCCCAAATCTTTTCTATGTTGATCCACTAGTCTCAGAGCGCATGCGGCGAGTTCGGAGGTCTGCAAAGCCACCCGTGACGATGCGACCCGGGTCGGGTGCAGAATATCGTCACTGTCCACCAAAACCACCGCATCAAAATCTTCCATAATCTGCCACAGTGACCTTTGCCGGATCCGCGCCGGAGTGTCGTCCGATTTCGACGGTACCCAGACCGCGTCCAAACGGGTGCCGATCGCGGCCTCCACTGCGCCGGCCTCAATCCCGTCGAGACCTACCCAGACTTGAAAGTTTTGATCCGTCTGTGCCTGCACCGAGCTATACCAGTCCGGCAGATACGTCTCGACGCCTGGATAAATCGTTGTGTAAACCGCTATTCGCTGCGTTGCGCCAGACATATTCAGATCGTCGAGGCCGGCGCGTTTAGGGACACTATGGCGGTTGTGCCGTCCGGTAGCCGCCATTCATAGGGAATGACCACAGAAGTAGCCTCAGAGACACGCGTCTGAAACTGGCCTTTATAGCCATAATCTACTAGATTGGCCTTTACAACAAATGAGCCAATATCTACGTAATCCATTAGCACATCTTTTCCATTACTCGCTCTTATCGCCAATTGGACTGTATAACGCTGAGGCAAGAGTGGAATCGACTTGAATCTGCACGAAATTAGTCCTTTGCCATTCAGGACTCTTGGCCGATGACCGTCCAACATCATGTTGGCGGTGAAGCAATTGCCTTTTTTACCTCGCACAGCCAGAGTGAAATATGGCTTTTCCAAACACTGTTGCGCATCGAATATGATTTCGATGATCAAATCCTCTCCTGGACAAAACTCGCGTGTTTCCTGTCCCTTGTTATTTTTCAACACCACTTTTTCTATCGCCAACCCGTAGGCGCCGCGCAGCCGCGGACCTGAACCGTCCGAAAATCGCCCGAAGTACTCTTCCACGACGCTCTCGACATCCCCATCGGCCCGAATCCTGCCTTCCTCAAATAGGATCGCACGTTCGCACAACGTTCGCACGGCGTCCATATTATGGCTTACAAACAAAACGGTTCGCCCACTCTGGGCGAGATTCTCCATCTTGCCAAGACATTTTTTCTGGAAGGCTGCATCGCCGACCGCGAGCACCTCGTCCACAATTAACACCTCCGGATCAAGATGAGCTGCCACCGCAAACGCCAACCGAATATACATGCCAGAAGAATAGCGTTTGACGGGTGTGTCGAGAAAATCCTCAATTTCAGAGAAATCGACAATCTGGTCGAATTTCTTGGCAATTTCAGCGTGCGCCATGCCCAAGATGGCGCCGTTGAGAAAAATGTTCTCGCGCCCTGTGAGCTCTTGATGAAATCCCGTGCCCACTTCCAGGAGGCTCGACGTCCTGCCTTTGATCCGGAAGCGACCCTCCGTTGGAATCGTAATGCGGCTCAGAAGTTTGAGTAGTGTAGTCTTGCCGGCTCCATTGCGGCCGATGATTCCCACAACTTCGCCTTGATTGATGCCGAGCGAGACATTTCTCAGTGCCCAAAAGTCCGCTTGCCTCAATTTTGCTTCCCGACGCGATCTGAACCATGTGCCTGGGGAACGAATCACACCCTCGAGCACATGACGCATTCCGTCAACTCCTCCTTTGTGTTGGCCGAGGGCATAACGCTTGCCGAGATTCTCGACGATGATGGCAATTTCAGACATAGCTTTTGATCTGTGGACCAGTATCGCCTGACTCAAATCACATCAGCGAAGGTGCGCTCCGTTCTCCGGAAGTAGAGAAGTCCTGAAATGAGAACTGCGGCAATCTCGATGATTGAGATAGTGAGTGCCGGCAGATACAACCTGTTTTGTCCACCCAATAAGGACCATCGGAAGCCATCAATGATTCCGACCATTGGATTGAGAGAATAGAGCAAACGAAAACGCTCAGGAACGACACCACTTTGAAAACCCACAGGAGATAGATATAAGCCGAATTGGGCGATAAATGGAACGATAAAGCGAAAATCGCGATACTTGACCATTAATGCGGCGATCCACAATCCAACTCCAAGGGAGGCGATAAATGCGAGCAAGGTAAAGAACGGCAGAAGCAGTGCAGATATGGGAGGAACGAATCTATACCAGAACATAAGGCCGGCCAGGAGAAGCGCCGAAATCAGGAAGTCAACGAAACTGGTGATGACTGAGCTAACCCCTATAATGAGCCGCGGGAAATAAATCTTCGAAATCAAGCTGGAATTCGCCACCAGACTGTTGCCGCTGTCAGAAATTGCCGTAGAGAAGAAATTCCACGGGAGCATGCCACATAAGACTAAGAGTGGATAGGGCAATCCTCCGGACGGCATTTTGCTCAATTTTCCAAAAACTACAGTTAGGATAAGCATCGTGAGGAGCGGCCGAATAATCGACCAGGTCACGCCCACAACTGTCTGCTTATACCGTACTAAAAGATCGCGCCAGGCAAGAAAGAAGAACAATTCGCGGTAGCGCCAAAGGTCCCGCCAGTATTGCTTCTCGGTGCGGCCAGCTTCGATTAGCAGTTGACTCTGGGGCGTCGCGACTGGAATCGATAGTTCCATGGGCTCGATCTCAGGAATTGTCATGAGCGACAAAAAAATTGGGCTTGGGCTAGTTTTGATGGAGGTCCGGCCCATCTTCGCTTCGACCGAACGCCGTCATCGGCTAGGCGAAATCGGAAGAAGACTCAATGAAAACAACAAAGTAGGAAGCCCAGGTCAACAAAGAGCACATGCAGACTTCTGGCGCAAGAGCAGGAAGACTCAGAGCTCGTTTCCAGCCTGCTTTTGGGAAAAGCAAGATATCCGCCATTTCTCTCGACCTCGGTCAGCTGCGGCATTGACTCTTGTGGGGGACAATCCGGTGCAGACGAACCCCAAAATTCCTATTCCAAGATCCGGTCTAAAGCAAACAGGCTACCGCCATTGGAGTGGCTAGCTCTGACAAGCAATTGATCAAAGAACCGCAATCCTGCTGCCAAATCCGAGGGGACCGCGTTGGGATTCAGGCAGTCTGGCAATGTCAATCTACTGAAAACACTGTGGTTACTTAGACACCGACGTAGACACCACATTAGAATGGTGGGCAGAAGTCACTGGGAGCGAACGTTTGGGAAAAAGATCTCCATAAATCGGCAGATTTGGACAGAAGGACAAATTTGACCACTTGAGCCCACAGCGAGCCCAGCCTCACTGAGTCCCTCGAAGCGTGCGCTCTCTATGCCCATTGAGTTATGCCAGTAGCCCGGTAAGCATTCTAAAGTTCATTAGCGCCCTCGGGCTAGGTCAACGATGCCCGCAACTCTGGTAGCCTGCGGCGAAGCTTGTTTAGTCTGAGATCGACGTGAATCTCGAAAGCGCCAGCGCATTTTAATTTCGTGAGATGTGGTGCGAGTGGACTATAGTAGAGGCTCATCGCGCTTGGTCCTATTCGGTTCTGGTCGGTCACTGATCGCGCAACGAGTCGCCCCGCGAATCGAGAACGAAATACCTACGTCAGTAATTAAAGGCGTGGAAGAATTAGTAGTGCCAGGATTTCTCCTTAGCAGTCAAATGACAATTACTTCGCGACCTCTCCTGATATGTAGTGGGTTAGTGCGTTTGAGGTAAAATGCGTGCCGGAGACAAATTGCATGAGAGGGCCAAAGCTCCAAGCGGCTGGCGCTCCAAGTATGTGGAGGCCTGGTACCGACGTCTCAAGTCCCACCTGAAGGACGGGATAACCGTTCACCCGCTGGATCGAATCCAAAACCTCCGTGGCAAGGAAAGCATACTTAGAGATATCGACGCGGTATCCCGTTCCGAGCAACACATGATGAACCGTGCATTCACTTCCGTCATCAAAACGGGCTTTCACTCGCTCCCCAAGGCAAGCAACGGACACGACCGAGCGTCCGAGGCGAATTGGAACTTTCTCAAGTCGCTTCACGAGCCAACGTGAACCCGCAGGGCGGACTGCACGCTTCCTCAGTTTGTCTTGGAGAGTGCGAGGCAGTTTGCGGAGCAAGTTTGGTCTTGCCATAAGTTGGCTGATACCAGCAGGCCCCACATCGGTTGAGGCGTAAAGCAGCCTTCTGGTGAAACTTCCTAAGCGCCAGTGCAAGGTTGTCGACGCCCAACCCTGAAGCCAATTAATTCGCAGGGCCCGAGCGGCAACCTCTACTTCAGCACCGGCCTCATGGAGCAAGGCAGCAGATTCCAAAGCGCTTTGGCCGGAGCCAATCACGAGAACTCGTCGACCAGCAAATGGGCTTAGGTCCCGATGTCTTGAAGCATGCGAGGCGAGCGAAGGATCCAAATGGTCGAACTCAGGAGGACGCCAGGCAAAGCTGTGGATGCCAGCAGCGACAACGACTCGGTGCGAATGAAAGGTTTCGCCGTCTGCAAGGCTGACCCTAAAGCCCCTCGTACTGAACTCCACTTGGACAATGTCACGCTGATCCAAGTCGGGGATTGCCTGACGTTGATACCACTGGCCATATTGGATGAACTGCTCGAGCGGTACGGGCTTTGAAAAATGAGTGCAGCTTGCCCTTTGAAACGCCTCGAGAGTCAAGGAATGCGCGGGGTCCGCGATCTGCGTCGCGTCCCAGCTGGAGCGCAACAGCATACCCGAAGGCATGTTGCACGCCCAAAACGACATCGGCTTTCCGAAGATGCGGACATCGAGCCCCGAGATCGTACGCAGGTGGGCCGCCACAGAAATACCGTAGGGTCCTGCACCGATGATGGTAACGTCGCATTTGGCCATTAGATTTCTTGATTTACCCTACGGAAAAATTGGAGTGAAAGCATGAAGCCCCGTTGAGCAGCTGAGCAGATCATCCCCACTTGAGAGGAAGAACACCGTTCTATGTTGCGAACACTGCTTGATGGGGCGCGTTTGTGTAATGAACTCGCGCCGGATGGATTTCACATGAATCGCGACGCCAATAATGACATCGATCTCACACAAATTTCGATCAAAGGTGTTGGCTAAAACCCGCGTTTCACAGAGAGGTAGGGGATCAACGCGAGCTCGACCATCCCCGGCAATGGATCTTCCAGGCTAAAAACGGCCTCTTCGTCATAATGGAGGAGAGACCGGAAATACGCACGACCTTTCAAGTGGCCATTCAGAATTCCCAGGAATCCGGTCGGAAGATCTGTAATCAAGCGAACCCATCGAACTCCAGCTTTGCCTTCGCAGTACTCGATCGGTTCGTTCATCTGGTCGGCAAAGAGGAGATATGGGAAGTCAACCCCCGCCCGCCGCCCGATAGTATGGTAACCCCAAGTGCGTCCGTTCACGTCGAGTAGACGATACTGCCCGTCGCGAAGGTCGCGTTTGTATTCCATTTCGACCAGGCCATAATATTCAATTGCATGCAGGAATCGTTCCGAATACTCCTTTAGTAAAGGCAATTCTACGGTCTCAACATACGTGCTTGATCTACCGAATTCGAAAGGATGTTGTCTTTGGCGGCATACAGTAAGGTGGGCAACGGAATTCCCGTGTTTGAAAAAGGCGCAATAGGCGTACTGACAGGACCCATCACCAGGAATCAGATCTTGGACCATTATTTCTCCGGCCGGGAGAAATCGCAGCGCCCGCGTGAACTGGTCGCGCAGTTGGTCTAGCGTGTCGGCCCTCCAGGCTTTTTGTTTCGTGGTGTAGATAAAGTGCTCTTTGATCGCCGGCTTGATGGCAACTGGAAACTGAAATTCAATTTGGTCGAGGCTTTCCAGGCTGCACGGGTACCAGGTACGAGGCGTGGGGATGCTTAGCTTTTCGGCCAAATCATAGGTATTGCGTTTGTCCCATAGCCACTTGACCGTTTCCCAAGGAGGGGTGGGAACACGGAACATCTTGGACAGCTCAACGCGGTTCTGGGAGAGAGCAGCGACTTGTTCGTCGCGCGTCGGATACAGTACCCAGCCAGACAGCTTCTGTGCTTGCCCAAACTCGAGAAGAGTAGCGACCGCTTCCTTCGGGTCTAAAAGTGAAGGCACCTTGCGAGCAACCTCCGTGTAACGGGAGTACCGGGCGATCGACCTTTCGTCATCAACTAGGCAGACGGGCACACCGTGGCGGCCAAGGCTGCGAACAATCCCGAGTCCTTGATAATCGCCGCCGATGACAATGGCCCCAATCGCAGCTCGACGATGGTGGTTGGTTGACGTTTTTCTATCCTGAGGACACGAGAGCGGTGCAGCTCTTGTAGCTACCTACTGTAGTATTTTGATTGCGATTGCAGAGAACCCGACAAATATGAGTCGTCGGAGCCCATCTTAAGGGCAACATACGAACTGAAGGCCGAATGGCTTGGTGGAATTCGCCCTTACGCCTCTCAAACGACCTCAGGACTCGGATTAAATTTCCTTCGACATTAATGAGACAGGCGCTCTCAACCGGAATTGGCCGAACAAGCCAATCCATGTCGTTCTGGAGAGCGAGGGCAAGGACGTCACACACGTTTCGAGGAAAAAGTTGCCGGCGTCGTACGCGTCGCGACGAAGCCAACGCTCCGACTAAGGATCACCGGACTGCACCACTTCGAGGAAGGACTTCTGCAAGCTCATACACCAGCCGACCGCGATCGAGGACGGCGTACGCCAGCCGTGCCCTCTCCTTTTCTGGACCCTCGATTTCCCATTCGCCTCCACGCGACACCAGCTTCATCTGACTCCTTGACCTCCACCAGTAATCTACGTCTCCCGGAAGAGGGGCCCAAATCCCTTCTCCTGCGATCATCCGTTGCAAATAATCGAGCAAGGACTCGTAGACTTTTCGCGCGCGTCGTTCAATCAGATAATCCGGGTGGGCGATGAAGCTCATCAGGCCGTTTCTTTCTCTGAGTAAAGCTAGTTGTTGCTTCCAAAGATCGATGGAAAAGTCATTCAATATGTGAAAAAGTGAATAATCCTCTGCAGCAGTAAGGGGAAGCTCGACAATTTTCCCTATGAAATACGGCATAACTGTGCAACAACCGCCGCGCATCGATTCCAAATGCGCAACATTCGGAACAGACATGTCGTAGGAAAAATCGAAAGCGTCGTACCACTTCTGATTTCGATACATGGAGCCGGCGCGGAAGCCACGAGTCTCGTACTTGCGGACATAGCTGTTGATTTTCGCTGCTCGTCGCAAAAACTCTTCCCTCTGCCGGTAAAGATTCCCGTCGTGATTCAGGTCGTGGATATTGAATTCAAAACCGCGACTTCTAATTTCACGGACGTAATCATCCGACACCCCGTAACGCTGTTCGGGGATGACTTGAAACGACGCCTTGATTCCATACGAATCGTCCAGATCCATCAACTGAGAGGTGAAGTCGCGGCCTGCGGAAGTTTCCACGTCGTGCGTCATGATCAGGCAGCTGGGCGCGCCCTCCGGCCAAAACCAGATGAACGGCAATCTCTTCACGCCGCTTGTTTCCATCAATAGCCGGAGGAACTCATCGTGGAGATTGTCCACGGTGAAGTCTACTGGCCAAGCCGGGAATGGCAGCTCCTTCCAGTTGCGAAAGTAAGTCTTTTGCAACTGACGACGAACCGGAACAGGCAGACACCCTCTAAAAAAGTAGTACATCTTGCGAATTGGTTCGCTTGCAGCGAACATTTCGATTCCCGGATTCATTCGCTCCCGGTAGCGCTCGAGCCGAAGATTCTCGATCAGTTCCGCGAAGTCAAAGGGAAGCTGAACGCTTGTGCCATCGCGGCGAACGTGTTCCAAGGCATCGAATTGTCCAGAATCAGAAATGGTTGGCGAACCACCGGACTGGCATCGGCCATAGCAAACATTCTTTGAGCCAAATCGAAAAAATCCAATATCCTGCGACGCGGAATCGGCCGTCAGGGATAAACAATCGAACGTGCGCTCGGGGATTCGGTAGTAATCGAGGAGAGTTTGAATCACGGTGTGCTTTACGCCTGTCTCTTCTATAGTCGGGAATTTACTTAACGCGTGGACCTGATCCGTCAGATCACGATGCTCTGCCTGCAAGGTTTGTAATGCGCTACCCTAAATTCGAGTCCATTAGCCTCTTCGAAGGCTCGCACTTCTTGAACTACTCCGGAAAGCAATCCTTTCCGAACGCAGAACTTGCTTCCTATCCGATATGACGGTAAATTAATCTCCCAGTCATGGTCAGCAATCGATTGGGCATGCATGAGAAAATGTGCTTTGCAATCTTTAACTTCAACCCATCCGGTGACTCGATAGAAAAAGCATCAGGGAATTTCCAATAAATCAATCGTTTCGGGCGCACGACCCAGTGGTTCTTGAATGCGAGAAGACCCAAATTGCCCTGCTGCGTCCGCCCCATGTCAAATTCGTTTGCTCCACTGGATTTTGAACTCGAGACGGCATTCCACAAGAGCCATGGCATAGCACCGTGCTTGTTGAAGCGTGCGTCGGAACAGCCATATTTAAAGTAGGCGACATCTCTGAATCGCAAAGTGAGAATCGCAGCGATTGGAGTTTTGTCTTTATATGCCAGCCGGATCTCCGACGCTTTGTCCTGGCACTGAATCAGGTTCCGAAACCAAGCATATGGGGGAGGAGGCACACGATGCCGGCCACGCGTGATTCGGAAGAGCGTGTAGAATTCTCTAAGCAGGTCCTCCGACCTTCCGCATTTCTCGACCAGACCAATCCGGTGAGCGTGGCGGATTCGACGCTGAACAGAATCTTTGTTGAGACGGCTGAATACCTCGCCTAATTCTGGACGCAGATCAAGCGTATGCTGAGAGTACATCGCCGCGGGCAAAAATCCAATTCCGTCTCCGGACTGGTTGAAATTCCAATTGACTGGACGAATCTCCAGATACCTCCACATCTGATGCTCCAAGGTTGTTTGCAAATAGCGAAGCAGAAAATTCATGTCCTCGGCTGAATCGCAAAGAGGTTCGCAATGATCTGAAAAGGGCAACGACACAAGACGGCTTCCCGTGAGCCAACTGTTTATACGGCAGAACACGATGCCATTCTTCAATTCACAGGTCGGGGATGATGTTGTGAACACAACCGGTTCATACCTGTATGTGCGCCGAAGTGCCTGGAGCCAGCCCACCGTGTGAAACACAGACGCCTTAGGGTGTTGGCCCACAAGGACCGACCACCGTACGTCCTTTGTCGGATCGATCTGATAGATTCGCACTCGCTTTTTCTCAGGCGTTTGCCACGGCTCGATTTCGGGTGACTTTTCTCAATGAACTCAACGAAGCGTCATCAGTCAGAGTGCATTTCTCATAAATCGACGCGAAGACGACTCCCGCGACCGGCTAGACCGTTTGGTTGGAATATCGCAATTCACTCAATAATTTTCTGAAGGACATAATTTCCTCTCGCACCGGAGAGATCAAAGACGAGAATGCAAAAACCGCCACCAAGGCTAGAAGGACAACCAGCAGGTGCAAAGCAATAGATCTTGGACCGATTAAGTGCACCGCAAGCTCAGCAAAAAATACCCCGCCAAGAGAAACCGATATCGGATAGAGAAGAGACTGTCCAATACGACGTAAGGCAAGGTTCGTACCTCGAAAACTGTATTTCAGCATCCATGGAAGAATGGAAAGCAGAACCAGAGAACCAGATATTGCCACTCCTTTAATCCCATAAGGCAATCCAATGGCATAACTGCCCACTATGATGGGGGAAATGATCAGCAACAATTTCAGAAGCCGTTGCGATTCTCCCTGGCTCACAAGTAACCAGATGGTTGATTCAAGAAGTAGCTGAGTCAAAGCAGAAATAACAAGGATTTGAAAAACAGGGGCTGCCGCTCTCCATTGATTGCCAAGAATCAGAACAATTACCGGTTGCGCTGCAACGAAAAGAAATCCGAAGAGGGGAGCACTGATCCACATCAGCAGGTTAACCGCGCGCAGGTAGTATCGAGCAAGGCGTTCTGGATCATCTTGGGTTCTACTGAAGCTAGGGATCGCCACGCTACCGGCCGGCGCACTTAGTTGGCGGACCGGTAACATCAGGAGATTATAGGCTTTCGAATACAGGCCCAACGGGTGGGCTCCTGCATATCGGCCGATCAGAATATTATCTGCACTTCGACTCACCGTGATTACAAAATATGAAGCGGCAACATTTCCGCCAAACGCGATCATGGACCCGACCTGGGTATCGCGACGGGGCAAGCTGGGTCTCCAATTGACCATGACCCACGAAAGGGCCATGACTGTAAAATTAAGGATAAGGGGCAGGGCAACTAACGCCC
>Ga0335074_10004280_pt1 | contig 19642 bp, 22 predicted proteins | sample Lox_Sample_23_FD_206715 | JGI IMG/M metagenome (GOLD analysis project Ga0335074, IMG submission 206715) | Soil microbial communities from Loxahatchee National Wildlife Refuge, Florida, United States - Lox_Sample_2.3 | ecosystem: Environmental > Terrestrial > Soil > Wetlands | place: USA... | reverse complement strand
CTCCCCGCCATGCCCCCACCCCTCCATCCCAGCCAAACAGATGGATTGCAAAGGCACAGCCTTTGCCGAGGGGTCCAGGGGAGCAGAGCTCCCCTGGCGGGTTTCAGGGCGGAGCCCTGATCCCGCTTGCCTCGCCCCGCGATGGCGCATACGTCCCTCGTTTGCTGCGAGAGGAAATGCCGGTGCTGCCTAACATCCCCGCCACCCAGACCGTCATCGAGATAAAAGCCCCTGGCGGACCGGAGGCGCTGGTGCCGGCCATCCGCCCCGTACCGGAGCCGAAACAGGGCGAGGTGCTGATCCGTATCGCCGCGGCCGGCGTGAACCGTGCCGACTGCCTTCAGCGTATGGGCCGCTATCCAATGCCGCCCGGCGCACCCGACATCCCCGGCCTGGAATGCTCCGGCACGATCGTGAAGCGCGGCGACGGCGTGACCCAGTGGCAGGACGGCGATCAGGTCTGTGCCCTGATGATCGGTAACGGCTACGGCGAGTACGCCGCCGTGCCTGCAGGGCAGTGCCTGCCCGTTCCCCATGGCGTCAGCCTGATCGACGCCGGTGGCTTGCCGGAAACCTTCTGCACCGTCTGGACCAACGTGTTCGACCGCATTCACCTGAAGGCGGGCGAGACCTTTCTGCAGCAGGGCGGCACCAGCGGTATCGGCATGACGGCCATACAGCTCGCCAAGGCGTTTGGTGCCAGGGTGATCACGACCGCCGGGTCCGATGAGAAATGCGCCGCCTGCCGTGAGTACGGTGCCGATCTCGCGATCAACTACAAGACCGAGGATTTCGTCGCCGCAGCCAAGGTGTTCACCAACGGCGGCGGGGTCGATGCGATCTTCGACATGGTCGGCGGCGATTACATCCCGCGCGAGATCGATCTGCTGGCGCGGGAGGGCCGTCTGTGCTTCGTCGCGCTGATGCATGGCACGAAAATCGAGGCGGATTTCGGTGCGGTGCAGCGCAAGCACCTGACGATCACCGGTTCCACGTTGCGGTCACGCAGCGTTGAAGAGAAGGCCGCAATCGTTCATGCATTGCGGCAGAAGGTCTGGCCGCTGTGGCAACAGGGCAAGCTGCGCACCTTCACCTACAAGCAATTCCCACTGACACAGGCGGCAGATGCGCATCGGCTCATGGAATCGAGCCGGCATATCGGCAAGATACTGCTTTTGCCCTAGTGGTAGTTGCTGCGGTGCAGCACATTTTTAGCCGCCAATGCCCTCGCGCGGCGCGCCCAATTGCGTTAATGTAACCCTTTGTGACGTACGGGCGGGGCGTCGTCTCACCTTCCGGGCTTGGCATGAATCTGATCCATCCGCACACCCTGATTGGCCTGCTGCATACATGTGGTTATGCCGGGGTGGCGCTGGGCGTGGGGCTCGAATGTCTCGGGCTGCCGGTGCCGGGCGAGGGGCTGCTGATCATGGCGGCCATCTATGCCGGCAGCACGCATAACCTGAACCCATATCTCGTCGGCGCCGCGGCAGCGGGCGGCGCGGTGCTCGGGCAACTGGCGGGTTATGGCATCGGCCTGACGGCGGGTTATCGCCTGCTCCGCCGGTATGGGCATCGGATCGGCCTGACGTGGCGGCGGCTGGCGCTGGGGCGGCTGTTGTTCCGGCGGCACGGGGTGAAGCTGATCATTATCGCGCGCTTCGTCATTCTGCTGCGCATGGTCGCCGCGGTGCTGGCGGGCGCGAACCGCATGCCGGTGCGGAACTTCATCATCGCCAACGTGGTGGGCAGCGCGATCTGGGCCGCGTTCTACAGCGTGGGTGCCACCATGCTGGGCAAGCAGATGAAGCATGCCTCGGGGCCGATCGGCATCGCTGTGGGCGTCGTCGCCGTGCTGGTGTTCGTGGTGGGCAGCGTGATGATGCACCGGCACGAACGGCGGCTGACGGCAGCTTCGCCAGTGCAGATGCGGCGCCGCGAGCTGGCGCGGGCGTCGCACTGAGCCGCGTCGCGCGGCTCGCCGTGGCCTCGGGGTCGTGGATAGCGGCCTGAATGGCGGAATTCCCTCGATTTCCCCCTGTGCAGCCGCCCCCAACATGCTGCTAGTCTGTCCCCCAGGGGATGGCCAACACAAACGGAGATGCACCTCATGACCAACCACGTGGGCCGTCGCGCCCTGGCCGGCGCGGCTGCCCTGTTGCCCGCTGCCGCCATCGTCAGCAGTGCCCAGGCACAATCATCCAATGAATCCACCTTCGACCGCATCCGCCGCACCAAGGTGCTGCGCGTCGCCGGCCTGCCGGGCGCCATGCCGTATTTCGACAAGGACCTGGTCAGCGGCAAATACAGCGGCGCCTGCGTGGACATGGCCAACGATATCGCCAAGGTGTTCGGCGCCGATGTGACCTATCTCGATTCGACGTATGGCAATTCGGTGCTCGATCTCCAATCCAACAAGATCGATCTCGCCTTCGCCCTGAACCCAACGCCGCAGCGCGCGCTCTCGATCGGTTTTGCCCATGCGGCCATCATCCATCCCTTCGGCTGCCTGGCACCCAATTTGAACCCCACCACATGGGACGATTTGAACAAGCCGAACATTCGCGTCGTGTTCGATATCGGCTCGCTGCATGAGACCTGCGCCCGGCGGTATTGTCCGAAGGCGCAGCTCACAGGCTATGCCACCACCGACCAGTGCATCCTGGCGCTGCAGTCCGGCCATGCCGACGCGCAGATCCTGGCGGCAATTCTTGGGCTGGCGGCGGTCGGCAAGAATGCCTCGCTCGGCCCTTATCACCTGCTGTCCGACCCGACCGTGGCGCTGCCAAGCTGCCTCGGTATCCAATGGGAACCGGATTCGCGCTTCGAGGCCGTGCTGAACGCCTGGATCGATTATAATCGCGGCACGGGACAAATCCGTGAGTGGCTGTTGAACGCTTTGATGAAATTCGGTGTCAAGCGCGACCAGGTTCCGCAGACGCTCAGCTTCTAGTACCCGGAATCAGAGAAGCGCGACACAGCCCAGTATGTCATTGCGAGGAGCGCAGCGACGAAGCAATCTTCTGCCTGACGAACCGTCGAAGCCGGACCCGCGGGAGATTGCTTCGTCGCTCCGCGCCTCGCGATGACATGGGGGGCCGCGATGACACGAGTTGCAATGACACGAAAGCACGCATGCACTACCACTGGGACTTCGCATTCCTGTTGCGCTATGTGCCACTGTTCTGGAGCGGTGTGCTGGTCACACTGGCTTACACCTTCTCCAGCATTCTTCTGGGTCTGCTGATCGGGCTGCTGGTGGGGATGGGGCGGCTGTCGCGCTCGCGGCTGTTGAACCTGCCGCTGATCGCCTATATTGAGGCGTTCCGGTGCACGCCGCTGCTGGTGCAGATCGTCTGGTTCTATTACGCGCTGCCGGTCCTGCTGGGCATACAGATTCCCGCCACCGCGGCCGCGATCATGACGCTTTCCGCGTATACCGGCGCATTCTATGCCGAGATCTTTCGCGGCGGCATCATCTCGATCGAGCAAGGCCAGTGGGATGCGGCGCGCGCGTTGGGGTTGCGGCCGTGGCACATGATGCGCCGCGTTATCCTGCCGCAGGCGGTGCGGCGCATGATCCCGCCGTTCGTCAACCAGTCGATCACGCAATTGAAGAATACATCACTGGTTTCTACGATCGCAGTGCCGGACCTTTTGTACAACGGCACGCTGGTGACAGCGGATACCTACCGGCCACTGGAGGTTTACACCGTCGTTGCGTTGATCTATTTCGCGATGCTGTTTCCCAGCACGCTGCTGGCCCAGGCCTATGAGCGGCGGCTGGCCAGGGCGCGCTGATGCGGGTGCGTTCGGGTTCACGTCGAGCATGCCGCGAACCGTCGTCCGTCCCGTCATTGCGCGGCGGTGCGCGAATAACGGTAAAGTCAGCAGGATTTCCTGATCTCCGGCACCATTGAAACCGCCGTGAAGCAAATGGCGTGGAACATTAGGGTTGTTCTGTCCCGGTCTATTTCCATGGTCGATGCTGTTGACAACTCCATCTGCAATTTCCCGCCGCGGCCCGTCACCGACGGCGAGCGGCAGGTCCTGCTTGACTGGGCCGAGGCCACTGACGATCTGTCTGCCTTCGTCAGCGAGCGCCGCAATGACGATCCGGCAATCTATCGCCGCATCGTGGTGCTTCGCCGCGCCACCAGGCAGCGCCTGTATCTGATACACTGCCCACAGAATTCGAACTGGTGGGTGGTCACCTCTGCAGCGGAACGTGAGAACGTCGGGTTTTTTCCGACGCTACGGGCCGCCTTGCATTTCATAAGGCCGCCACACGGGGCGGCTGAACAATCTGTCCCGCCGCACAGAACGGTCGGCCATGTCCAATCCCATCAGTGACGCAGCGTCTCCGGATCGTCCAGCACCTCGGAGGCCAGGAACAGCAGGTGCTCTGCGGTGATGCGGTAGCCGGCCTTGTCGGCATCTTCCGCAAGCGTCAACAGCCGGTCCGAGAGCAGCAGCGGGCTGAACGCCGGCTTGGTTTCCATCGTTATGCGGGGCATGTAGGTCATGATCGGGGTCCTCCTCAACGCGTGATGTGGCGCTAACGTGCCGGCCGAGGCACATCGCGGCGCTGATCTGGATCAATTTTCTGGCGGAATCTTGCTGGGATTTGTACGTACGGAAGGCCGCCAAGCCTTGGTGCCGGGTTAACGGATTTGGTAACGATTTCAGGCTGGCTGACGCACTGCGATGGGAAAAGTGCGCGCCAGTCCTGCCTCTATGGCCATCGGTTCAATGCCGAGTTCGGCGCGCATCGCGGCGATGTCGAACGCCTTGTCCTCGGTCAGACGGCGGATTTCCGCGCGACGAATGGTTGGAAGAAACGGAACGAGTCGAGATAGCGCGGCCGCCATCAGCAAGGGCGCGATCGGCACGGGGACGATGCGCGGCGGCGGCAATCCGGCTGCGGCGGCCACCGCGCGTACGAAGTCTGCGTAGGTCAGTGGGGACGGGCCGGCAATCACCAGACTGTGCGGACCGTTCCAGGGGCGCGCGAGAGCTGCTCGAATCGCACGCGTGACGTCGTCCTGGTGGATCGGCTGCACCAGCGCCGCGCCACCGTGCGGCAGCGGCAGCGGCAGCAGCGGCAGGCGGCGGAGCAAGGCAGTGAGTCGCTGCACGTTGTCTTCGCCGGTGGCGCCGTAGATCATCGTCGGGTGCAGCATCACGCCGCTGCGGCCGGAGGCGAGAAAGGCGGCTTCCCCCGCGCTCACACCGTTGCCATGCGCATCGGGCCAGCGGGTGAATTTGCGCGTGCTGCCAAGGAAGATCAGGCGCGCATCCGGCGGCGCTGCGGCAATGATTGCGGCAGTGTGGCGGGCATGAGCGGTCGAGATGATCGAGTCAGCGTCGTGCAGTGCGGCGCGCAGGGCAGCGGTATCGGTCAGGTCGGCAATGCGCGGAGCAAGCGGGATGCTTGTTGCGGTCCATCGCACCGCGTTGCGGACGACCGGGACGACCGGAATGTCGTCGGCCAGCAGCGCACGGCACAGCGCCGCGCCGGACCGCCCGGAAGCCCCGATGACCACCAACCTCTCCCGCGGCAGCGGGAGAGGTCGAGGTGCGAAGCACCGAGGGTGAGGGTGATCGGGAGGGCGCACAGCGTTCTACCTGCCCTCACCCTCGCCGCGCACGCGCCTTAACCTCTCCCGCTGCCGCGGGAGAGGTTCAGTCTGGCCGACGCAATCTTCGCGCCCTCGGCCATCGCTGCCAGCTTCGCCCACACCACCTCCGCCGGCACTCGTCCGCGCCCGGCCGAGGTATCGAACCCGCAATCTGTCCCGGCCAGCACGCGCGTCGGATCACCGATCACCTGCGCGACCCGCTCCAACCGGTCCGCAACAACTTCCGGATGTTCCACGAATTGCGTCAGCGGGTCGATAACGCCCGCGACCACCACCTGCCCGTCGTCCAGGGGCAGGTTCGCGGCGCAGCGATACTCATGCGCGTGGCGAGGGTTGGCGAAGGGAAGCACCCAGCCGCCCACCTTGGCCTGGCTGATCGCCGGCAGGATGTCCACCAGGTCCACATCGCAGTCGTGCGGGCCTTCGTAATTGCCCCAGCAGGCGTGCAGCCGCACCTTCTCGCGCGGGATGTTGCGCAGCGCGTGGTTGATCGTTGCCACCACCCGTTCGACGAAACCGACGAACGCTGTGGTCGGCTGGTCCTGGTATGAAACGTGCCGTTCCAACGCCAGGTCCGGTGCATCGATTTGCAGCAGGAAACCGCTCGCCACGATCGTTTCGTACTCTACCCGCAGCGCCTCGCCGAGGGCGGCAAGGTAGGCATCGAATGTGTCATAATACGCATTCTGCATCGCCGCGGCGATGATCCCGGGCGAGGGCGCGGTCATGAACGGTTCCACGAAGCCGGGAGCGCCCGCTTCATCCAGGGCCGCGCGGAACTCCGTGCATTCCGCCTGGACGGCGGCGGGATCCAGATAACGCACCTCGCCGATCGCCATCGGCACGCCATCGCGATTGCTGACGGAAGGACGGTTCGACGAATCCGCCCAGGCACGGAATTGCGGATAACGCACCATGTCGGCCATCGGCTTGCGATCCCAGCTTCCGCCGAATCCGCTCATGCGATGGCGCACATAGAGGAAGAACGCTTCCCGCATTTGCTCGCCGTTGTTGCCGATATCGATGCCGGCGGCAATCTGCCTCCGCACCGCTTCGCGGGTCGCCGCTTTGCCGAGCGAGCCGATCGCCGCGGGATCTACTGTCTCGCCGGCAGCACGGCGTGCATAGAGCTCGGTGAGTGCGGCAGGACGCGGCAGGCTGCCGGTGTGCGTGGTCAGGATACAATGTTCGCTGTGCAGCATGGCGGTGTCCTTGGTCCGGTCAGATCTGTCCATCAGACCGCCGGTTCGCAGTCAGTCAACCCTTGTTCGCTTCAGACAGCCATTGCAGCAAACGCCCACTCTCCTCGCGCGGGTAGGTGTGCGACAGGTCGGCGATCTCACGGTACACGACCTTTGCATCGGCCGCATCGAGAGCGGCATAGGCGGAACGTGCGACCGACACGGGGAACATCCAGTCCAGCGCACCATGCACCAGATAGACAGGCAATCCCGACAGCCGCCGCGGCGACGCCATGGCCACGATCATCGGGTGAAAACTCGCCGCCACCGGCGCCAGATGCGTGAACGGCGAGTCCGCAGCGACCCCCGAGAGCAAGGTGAAGGTACCGCCGTCACTCATCCCCGTCAGCAACAGTCGCGAGCGGTCCACGTTCCATCGCCGCGTCACTTGCTCCAGGACATTCGCGAGATGCGCCGCGTCAACGTCCGGCTGCATCAGTGACCACGTATCGCCGGTGGACGTTGGTGTGACCGCGATTGCGCCAAGCGTGCGTGCCGCGCGTACCCAGCTCCACAAAAACAGCCGGCCGTGTCCGGCGCCCCCGTGGAGGGCCATCACCAGCGGATAAGCGCGCGTCGGGTCGTAATCCTCCGGCACGAAGACCGAGAATCCGCCGCGTTCGTCGGTCGCATTGGCGGCGTGCAGCACGCCCACCTGTCCATCCGTCCGTCCTGCGCCAGCCGCCAGTCTTTCCAGCAGCGCCTCATCATCCCGCCGGTCTTGCTCTACAAAGAACCGGCTGACCGAGGGCAGGGACGTGGTCAGCGGATACAGTGCCTCCTCCGCACGGCTTGCCTGGCGGAAGGCCCGGATCGCGAGACGCCGCACATCTGCATCAGGCCCCGCGGCGGCGCGGATTCCCTCGCACGCGCGCAGGGTGAATGTCGCCGCTTGCTCCGCCTGATCGCGGAACGATACCAGATGCGGCGGCCAGTCAGCCGCCATGAATTGCGCGTGTGCGTCGCGCAGCCTTGCGTCGGAGTCGCCCAACACCTCTGCAAGCGCGGCGATGTCAGGCGGATGCATGTGCCGGGCGATGAAGCCCAGTCTGTCGAGCGCATCCATCGCGCCGGTGACCAGCCGCACGATGGCTTCCACCAGGTTGTCCTGCATATTCATCGCGTACCGCCTGCATTGCCGACGCGAACCGCGCCCGTGGCGGCGTCAGTCTGACACTTCGCCGCGCATCATGGCGAGGAGCAAAGCGACGAGGCAATTCCGCTCGCAGGGGCACGGACTGTTCGCGGGTTGTCCCCAATGAGATTGCTTCGTTGCTTGGCTCCTCGCAATAACGTTGGGATCCGATGACCGGGCAACAGTCCGCAGCCGGTCTGGACCGTACTTTCAACGCGCCCGCGCGGTAGATCGACGCCGAACCCTACGGGAACAATCGCTCGCCCGTTTCCGCGTCCTCGACGACGATTGCGCTGACCGGGCAGTTCTCCGCCGCTTCCAGGATGGTCGCCTCGCTGGCAGCGGTGGGGTCCGCCACTTCCGACTGGCGGTTGTCATCCAGCCGGAAGACCTTCGGCGCGACGGCCTCGCACATCGCGTTGCCGACGCAGACCTGATGGTCCACCCACACTTTCAGCTTGCGCGCCACGGGCGTTCTCCTAATCCCAGGTGACCGGCAGCGCCTTCAGCGACCGGAATGTGATGCTGGGCTGATAGTCCAGCCCCTCGGTCTGTGCCCGCAGATTGGGGAAACGCTCGGCCAGGGCCTTGAACACTTCCTGGCCCTCGACCCGCGCCAGAGTCGCACCCAGGCAGTGATGCGTGCCCGATCCGAACGCAACGTGCTGGTTCGGGTGCCGTTCGATGTCGAACGTGTCCGGGTCGGGGAACGCGTCGGGATCGCGATTGGCGGGCGAGATGAACCAGCGGATGCGGTCGCTCTTGCGCAACACCTTGCCGCGCATCTCCACATCCTCGGTCGCGATGCGCTGGATCGAGATGACGGGCGAATCGTAGCGCAGGCATTCCTCGGTGGCCGCCTTGGCGCGTCCTTCGGGATCCTGCTTGAACAATTCCCATTGGTCCGGATGACGGGTGAACGCCAGCGTGCCGTTGCACAGCAGGTTGATCGTGGTTTCGTGGCCGGCGAGCAAGAGGAGGGAAGTGTTCACCAGCACCTGGTGGCGGGAGAAGATGCCGCGCTTCTCGCCCTGCGCCAGGACGGAAATGAAGTCGTCGCCAGGGTTGTCGATGCGCTCATCGACCATCGGCGACACGTAGTCAATCATGCCGCGCATGCCCTCGGTCAGCGGCTTCATCCGGTCGTATTCGCCGCGGCCGATATACAGCAGCTTCTCGGCGAGCTGGCGGACATAAGGGCGCTCGGACGGCGGCACGCCCATCATCTGCGCGATCACCAGCACCGGCAGCGGTGTGGCGAGGTCGCGCATGACGTCCATCTCGCCCTTCGCCTCGGCGGCATCGAGCAATTCCTTGACCGCGTCGCGGACGAAGGGCCGCCAGGCTTCCATCGACTTGGGCGTGAAATAGCTGTGCATCACCCGGCGCATTTCCAGGTGCTCTGGCCGGTCGTGCTGGATGAACTGGTCGCCCTGGTAGCTCCGCACGTAGTCGTAAAGCGGGTTGTCCGCCTCGTCGATGGCGGGATAGGCGGGCCGTGGGTCGTTCCGGAACACCGCGGACGAGAACAGTTCGTGGTGGCGGGTGAGCCATACCAGGTCGTCGTAGCGGGTGATGACCCACAGGGCGTAGGTCTCGTTCCAGTGCACCGGGTCGGTGTCGCGCAATCTGCCATAGTAGGCATAGGGATTGGCGATGACATCCGAGGCGAACATGTTGTCTTCGACGGGCACGACGTTGAGCATGCTCTTCTCCTGCCTTCTTGTGCGGGTTTACCTTTCGATGACGAATCCTTCCGGGTGCGGATGGTGTTGCTGCGAGCAGGTCCGTGCGGCGGCGTCCGGCACGCGGAAGATCTGGACGCGACGACGGACGGCCGTACCTGCGGCGATCGGCGGACGCCGCCGGGCCGTCCCATGGATCATTCCAGGCGCGCTACGCCATCGGGCCGAATATGATGCCGGCCGTCGGCCGCTTCTCCAGGTGCAGACTTGGCGCATGGACGCCTCCGATCCGAGGATCGTTCGCACCGAGCGATCAGGCTACTCGTGAGTAAACCTATAGGCACGCCGGCGCGCCTGTCAAACGGAGTGAGGCCGCACGACGCCAGGTCCCCGGATCGGCCGTGACCAAGGCAGTGAACGCCCGACCTGGTCTCGCGGTGCAGTCTTCCGGGGAGAGATTTGCTGTGAATGATAGCGAAGGTCGAAGACTGGCAGAGCCAGCCGGCGCTCTGCACTAACCTCTCGAATACGACTTCCGGGTATCCTTTAAAGCCACCGCGAAACTTCGTGAGCCGTTGATTGCCCGACTCGCCGGTGCCCACGAAGAAGTACGATGAAGTCCGATCGAACGGCTCCACTCCCGCGGGCGTGCTCCGCCAGGCCTTGTAGTCTTCCATTGCGTTGAACGCCGGAGTGACGCGGCCCGCACGTAGGTCGGCCAGGCCTCCCTCAATCGCCGCATCGATCTCCGGTCTGGCCGACGCTACAGCCTGAGGAATGAGGACGATCCGGTCGCCCTCTTCCTGAACGTCCAGGTAATCTCCCGCCCGCAATCCACGGCTTTCGCGCAGCTTGGCCGGCAGGGTCACCTGCCCCCTGTCCTTGATTCTGACCAGCGCCATCGCGGCACCTCCAAGCTGACCGTGGGTAACGGGCTGGGTAACCCGACTCGCGATCGAGATGGTAGCGCGATGGCCATGCTGTCAAGCAGAGAGTCCTCCCCCCTCACCATGTCAGCCCCTCCCAGCCACCCCCACCCCATGCTACAGACTTCATCCATGCCCCATCCCATTGCACAGCCATGACCGAGCAACGCCCCGCCGCCAGTCTGCACCGCTTCTTCACCGCCCCGCTGGCGGCGACCGACCCGGAACTCGCCGCCGCCATCGGTGCCGAACTGCACCGTCAGCAGGACGGCATCGAGCTGATCGCCAGCGAGAACCTGGTCTCCGCCGCCGTCTTGGAAGCCCAGGGCTCGGTGCTGACCAACAAATACGCCGAAGGCTATCCTGGCCGCCGCTATTACGGCGGCTGCGTCCATGTCGACGTGGCAGAGCAATTCGCCATCGACCGCGCGAAGCAATTGTTCGGCTGCACTTTTGCCAATGTGCAGCCGCATTCCGGCGCGCAGGCCAACCAGGCGGTGCTTCTGGCGCTGCTGCAGCCGGGCGACACAATCCTTGGCATGAGCCTCGCCGCCGGCGGGCACCTGACGCATGGGGCAGCGCCGAACCTGTCCGGCAAGTGGTTCCGCGCCGTGCAGTATGGCGTGCGGCGGGACGACGGCTTGCTCGATTACGAAGAACTGGAACGTCTGGCGCATGCCGAGAAGCCCAAGCTGATCATCGCCGGCGGCTCCGCCTATCCGCGATTCATCGACTTCGCCCGCATCCGCCGCGTCGCCGACGAGGTCGGCGCGTTCTTCATGGTGGACATGGCGCATTTCGCCGGCCTGGTCGCAGCCGATCTGTTCCCCTCGCCGCTGCCCCACGCGCATGTGGTGACCACCACCACGCACAAGACCCTCCGCGGGCCGCGCGGCGGCATGGTCCTGTCGAACGACCTGGAGACCGGCAAGAAGATCAACAGCGCAGTGTTCCCCGGCCTGCAAGGCGGCCCTCTGATGCATGTGATCGCCGGCAAGGCCGCCGCTTTTGCCGAGGCATTGCGGCCGGAATTCCGCGCCTATCAGAAGGCCGTCGCGGACAATGCCAAGGTCCTGGCGGAAACGCTGGTGCAGCGTGGCGTCGCGATCGTGTCCGGCGGCACCGACTGCCATCTGATGCTGGCCGATCTGCGTCCGAAGCGCGTCACCGGCAAGGCCGCGGAAGCCAGTCTGGAACGCGCCCGCATCACCGCCAACAAGAACGCCATCCCGTTCGATCCGGAGAAACCAGCGGTAACCTCCGGCATCCGCCTCGGCACGCCGGCCGCCACGACGCGCGGCTTCGGCGCGGCCGAATTCCGCGAGATCGGCGCGATGATCGACGAGGTGCTGGAAGGGTTGTCGCATTCCAACGACGGCAGCAACGACGCGGCAGAACGCGCGGTGGGTGCGCGCGTGCAAGCGCTGTGCGCGCGCTTCCCGATTTATCCCCCCGGCTATCGCGGAGCCTGAACCATGCGCTGCCCGTTCTGCGGCAACGACGACACGCAGGTGAAGGACAGCCGCCCCAGCGAGGACGGCAGTGCCATCCGCCGCCGCCGCTATTGCCCGCATTGCGGCCAGCGCTTCACCACGATCGAGCGCACCCAGTTGCGCGAACTGACGGTGGTGAAGTCGGATGGCCGCCGCGTGCCGTTCGACCGTGACAAGCTGGCGAAATCGATCCGCACCGCGCTGAACAAGCGCCCGGTGCAGGAGGAGCGCATCGAGCGCATCCTCAACGGCATCGTGCGGCAGTTGGAAGCGTCGGGCGAGAGCGACATTCCCAGCAAGCAGATCGGCGAACTGGTGATGGACACGCTGAAGGAGATCGATCCGGTGGCGTATGTGCGGTTCGCCAGCGTGTACCGCAATTTCCGCGAGGCAAAGGATTTTGGGGATTTCGTTGGCTCGTTGGGAGAAACCTAAAAACCTCGCCCACGCAGTGGGAGAGGTCGAGGCGCGCAGCGCCGGGGGTGAGGGTGATCGGGTCGGTCGGAAGCCTGGCAGTGCACCCACCCGATCACCCTCACTGTCAGCACTGCCGCGCCTCCACCTCTCCCGCCCGTAGCGCAAGAGAGGTTTTGCGTGTCCGACCACATGCGTTCCGCCCTCGCCTTGGCACGCCGAGGCCTGGGCAACACCTGGCCCAACCCATCGGTCGGCTGCGTCATCGTCAAAGACGGCCGCGTGGTCGGCCGCGCAACCACTGCGCCGGGTGGGCGACCCCACGCCGAACCGCAGGCGCTCGCCATGGCGGGCGCAGCGGCTCGCGGTGCGACGGCCTACGTCACACTGGAACCCTGCTGCCACCACGGACGCACGCCCCCGTGCACCGACGCCTTGATCGCGGCCGGGATCGCACGGGTGGTGATCGGAGCCCACGATCCTGACCCGCGGGTGAACGGCCAAGGTGTCGCCAGGCTGCGCGCGGCCGGCATCGCGGTGGAGCAAGGCGTGCTGGAAGGCGAAGCCAACGAAATCCTCGCGGGGTTTGTCCAACGCGTGACGGCGGGCCGCCCCCTGGTGACGCTGAAGCTCGCCTCGACCTTGGACGGCCGAATCGCGACTCATGGCGGCGAAAGCCGCTGGATCACAGGGGAAGCCGCACGGCGCGCTGCCCATGCGCTACGCGGGCGCCACGATGCGGTACTTGTCGGCGTCGGTACGGTGTTGGCCGATGATCCGGACCTGACGTGCCGCCTTCTTGGAGTCCGGGCCACGCCGATCGTGCGCGTGGTCGCCGATAGCCACCTGCGTACACCGCTAACAGCGCGCATCGTCGCCACGGCGCGCGAAACGCCCACCTGGATGCTGATCCGCCGTGGTGCTGACGCCCTGCGCCGCGCTGCCTTTGCTGATATCGGCATTCGGCTGATTGAAGTGCCCGGCGCGGACGTTGGCGTTGACCTGCAAGCAGGACTGACTGCGTTGGGCACCGCCGGCATCACGCGCCTGCTGGTGGAAGGCGGCGCGCAGATCGCAGCAGGGCTGCTGCGGTCCGGGCTGGTGGACCGCATCGCCTGGTTTCATGCGCCGGCGGTGATGGGGGGCGACGGGTGGCCCGCCGTGCAGGCATTCGGCATCGAGACGCTGGCTGCGATGCCCCGTTTCGTGCGACGAAGCGCGACGCTGGTCGGAAACGATGTGCTGAGCGAGTTCGCACGGGCCGACTGACTGTCCGTCGAGCGATCCCGGAGGAGAAGACGCCATGGACTACCGGCCGATCAGCTTCAAAGACAAATTCACCCGGATCGACGCGCAATGGCAGCCGAAGGTCATTGCCGAGATGAACGACTACCAGTTCAAGCTGGCGCGGCTGGAGGGTGATTTCATCTGGCACCATCACGCGGAGACCGACGAGACCTTCATCGTCATCGACGGCGAGTTGCGCATAGATTTCCGCGACGGCGCGGTGACCATATCCAGCGGCGAGATGTTCGTGGTCCCGAAAGGCGTGGAACACAAGCCGTTTGCACAGCGCGAGGTGAAGCTGCTTTTGATCGAACCTCGCGGCGTCGCCAACACGGGTGAGGAGGGCGGCGACCGCACCGCGCCGGGCGATGTGTGGATTTGATGGCGTGGCGTGAGAGTGCTTGTCGACCGTGGCATCACTCGGGTCGTGGCGCGATCGCGGCTCGTGGCGGCGGATCGCCTCGTCCACGGTGCTTGACCGCCATCGCCCAGTCGCTACCTGTCCTGGCAGGAGGTCCGCCATGCCGCGCGCCATGATCTACGAGCCTGACGACCGGATGACACGTGAGGCGTATCGTGCCTGGGCGGAGAAACAGCCATCGCACCGGTTCGAGCGCATCGAGGGCGTGGTGGTCGCCATGGCGCCGGAACGTGCCGTGCACAACCTCCGCAAAGCCTCGGCGCGGGATGCGTTGCGCGCCGCAGTCCGTAATGCCGGCCTGCCGTGCCAGGTCTTCACGGACGGCATGACCGTCGAGGTCGGCGACAGCGACTACGAGCCCGATGCCGTCTTGCGCTGCGGTGAGGATCGGCTGCCCGACGATGCCATCGCGGTGCCCGACCCGCTGGTGATCGTCGAAGTCTTGTCTCCAGGCACCAGCGGCGTCGACCGCGGGCTGAAGCTGCGCGACTATTTTCGTCTCCCGTCCGTCCGTCACTATTTGATCGTCTGGCCGGAGACACCGCGCATCGTGCACCACGCCCGCCGGCCGGACGGCGACATCGCAACCGAGCGGCTCACGGCCGGCCATATCGTTCTGGACCCGCCGGGACTTACCGTCCCGTTCGACGATTTCTACCTCGACTGATGCTGCGTCGACCGGCGCGATCCGGTAGAGCACCCCCGGCGCCGTTTGCCAGTTTCAATCGGCTCGACTACCTACCGACCAGTAGCGTCACCACGAGAAGCGCATGTTCACCGGCATCGTCACCGCCCTTGGCACCGTCCGCAGCATCCGCCCGATGGGCAACGGTCAGGACATGCGGCTGACCATCGCCACCCCTTGGCAGGACATGGCCAGCATCGCCATCGGCGCGTCCATCGCATGCTCTGGCTGCTGTCTCACCGCGACCGAACTTGGCCCGGACTGGTTCGCCGCCGACGCGTCCGCCGAAACGCTCGCCTGCACCACGCTCGGCCGCTGGCGCGTCGGCACACGGATCAACCTGGAACGTTCCCTGCGCATGGGCGATGAACTCGGTGGGCACATCGTCTCCGGCCACGTGGACGGCATCGGCGAAGCCGTGTCGGCCACGCCGGAAAACGCCTCCACCCGCTGGACATTCCGCGTGCCGCACCATCTGGCCCGCTTCATCGCAGCCAAGGGCAGTGTCGCCGTGGACGGGGTATCGTTGACGGTGAACGCCGTCGATGGCGATACTTTCGGCGTGAACGTCATCCCGCACACCGCCGAGGTCACGACTTTTGGCTCGCTGGCTCCGGGCGATGCGGTGAACATCGAAATCGACATGCTGGCGCGCTACGTCGCGCGGCTGGCGGAGACAGCCTGATGCCGACCCAGAGCCTGCAAAGTCTGCGTACCGCCGACCTGTCGCAATACCTCACCAGTGCCGCCGAGCTGATCGAGGAAGCCCGCAACGGCCGCATGTTCATCCTGGTCGATGACGAAGACCGGGAAAACGAAGGCGACCTCGTCATTCCCGCGCAATTCGCCACGCCCGACGCGATCAACTTCATGGCCCGGCATGCCCGCGGCCTGATCTGCCTGGCGCTGACCCGCCAGCGCGTGGAGCAATTGGCGCTGCCGCTGATGGCCGCGCATAACGGCACGCGGCATCAGACCGCGTTCACCGTCTCCATCGAGGCGCGGGAGGGCGTCACCACCGGCATCTCGGCGCATGACCGTGCGCATACCATCGCAGTGGCGATCAACCCCGAAACCACGCGCGACGACATCACCACCCCCGGCCACGTGTTCCCGCTGATGGCACGCGAGGGCGGGGCTCTGGTGCGGGCCGGCCATACCGAGGCTTCCGTCGATATCGCCCGCAAAGCCGGGCTGTACCCGGCCGCGGTAATCTGCGAGATCATGAACGACGACGGCACCATGGCACGGCTGCCGGAACTCGTCGCTTTCGCGCAACGGCACAACCTGAAGCTCGGATCGATCGCCGACCTGATCGCGCATCGCCGCATGACGGAGCGGCTGGTGCGCAAGGTGGAGGATGGCAACTACCACCACCCGGCCGGGGGCGACTGGCGCGCGGTGGTCTATGCCAACACGGTCGAGTACCAGGAGCATCTGGCGCTGGTGAAGGGCGACCTGTCGGGTCCCGATCCGGTCATGGTGCGCATGCACGCGGTTGATCTGCTGGACGACATGACCGGCTCGCCGCACTGGATTGCCGTGCACAATGCCATGCACATGATCTCCAAGGCCGGCCGCGGTGTGGTGGTGCTGATCCGCGAGCATCGCAAGACCGCTCTGGCCGAGCGGGTGCGTGGGCTGTCGGCCGACAATCCCCGCGCCGGACGGGTGCTGCGCGACTACGGCATCGGCGCCCAGATCCTGCTCGATCTCGGCGTGAAGAGCATGATCCTGCTGACCAACAGCCGGCGGACGATCATCGGCCTGGAAGGCTACGGGCTGAACATCGTGGAGCAACGCCCGATCCCGAATATCGTTGGCGTGGAATACGAGGGATGACCCGGACCGCATGTCATTGCGAGGGGCGAAGCGGCGAAGCAATCTCGGTCGGGCAGTCTCCCGCGCAACCCTGCGCCACTCAAACGGGATGGCTGCGTGGCGTCGTTCCCCGCCATGACTGGAAATGGCGGCCCGCAACGCCCCATCTTATGCCATGAGCACCGAAGACGCCCCGCTGCCGTCTGCACCGCAGGTGGACGGCCCGCCCCCGCACCTGTTGATCGTGCGCGCACCATACTACCGCGCCGTCGTGGATGGTCTCACTGACGGCGCCATTCGCATTCTGCGCGAAGCCGGCGCAACCTTCGAACTCCTGGATATCGCGGGTGCCTACGAACTGCCGCAGGCAATTCGTCTTGCCTGCCGCGGCGACCGGAACTTCGATGGCTACGTCGCGCTGGGCTGCATCATCCGCGGTGAGACGGATCATTACGAATTCATCTGCCGTGCCAGCATGGACGGGCTGATGAACGTGGCGTTGCAGTTTGGCATCGCCATGGGGACCGGCTTGCTCACCTGCGACACGCAGCAGCAAGCACAGGCGCGGTCCGGTCCGGACGGGTTCAACAAGGGCGCCGAGGCCGCCTCGGCCGCGCTGTTGCAGATCAACGCCGCCCGCCGGCTCGGCGCGGCCTGATCATGGCGCAGGGCCCCCCGCGTCCGCGGCGCCGAGCGCGCACAGCCTCGCGCGTCGCCGCCGTGCAGGCGCTGTTCCAGGCAGAGCAGGGGCCGGAAAATCCCGAGACGGTGATTGATCAGTTCGTGCGGCACCGGTTGGGCGAACTGCCCGGCACCGGCGGCTTCGAGGACGGCCGCGTGCCGGATGCCGAGGTGCCGTTGTTCGCGCGCATTGTGCGTTCGGCGGTGCGCCAACAGGACACCATCGACCGCATGCTGGCCGAGGCGCTGCCGGAGGACTGGCCGCTGGCGCGCATCGACCCGGTGCTGCGTGCGCTGATGCGGGCCGGCGCGGCGGAGCTGGCGATGGCCGAGGGCCCGCCCGCAAAGGTGGTCATCAACGAGTATCTCGACGTGGCGCGCGGGTTCTTCACCAAGGCCGAGCCGGGGATGGCGAACGCGGTGCTGGACCGCCTGGCGCGGCTGCTGCGGCCGGGCGAGTTCGCCGGCGGCTGACAGCGCGCGGCAGCAGCGCCGGGTCCTGGCGGCGCACCGGCGCTTGTTCCGCGGCTGGCGTTAGTAAGTCGCCGTTACCTGGACCGGCGTGCCGAGGCTGCCGGAACAGAGGAAGAATTCCTCGCCAGCATCTGGAAAGTTCCGGGCGGCGCGCTACATGCAGCGCTGCTAACGGCATTCTAACAGAAAAGTGTATTCAGCATGGCAATTTACCCTCGGACGCCGCAGGTGGCGAACCCGTCCATGGCTACGATGTTTCCCTTGTCGCATCCGGCCGCCGCGCTGCCGCAGATTGCGAACGTACCGGCCGGCATTGCCCTGGCGCCGGGCTCGACAGGGGGGCTGAGCGTCACCTGGGCCTCGCCCGCGGCAGACAGCGCGCACAGTGCTGCAACCGGCTTCAACCTGCGCTACGCAATTTCCGGCTCCGGAGCGTGGACGACGGTGCCGGGTGTCACCAGCCCCGATGCGCTGCTTGGGCTCGCCGCTGGCACCGCCTTCGACGTGCAGGTGCAGAGCGTGAACGCCGCGGGCACCAGTGCCTGGTCCTCCACCGCAACGCTTGCCACCGCCCCGGCCGCACCCAACGCGCCGGGCGCTCCATCGCTGGCGCAAGGGAACGGCAGCAGCCTGATGGTCTCCTGGACCGCGCCGGCGGCCGACGTCACACACAGCGCAGCCACCGCGTACAATGTGCGCTGGAGCCCCTCGGGTGCCGGCACCTGGACCGTGGTGACGGGCGTCAGCAGTCCGTATGCCCTGTCGGGCCTGGCGTCCGACGCCGCCATCGACGTGGAAGTGCAGGCGTCGAACGCGGGCGGCGCCGGTGCGTGGTCCGCGACCAGCACGCTGACCACGGCCTCGGCCGGACCATTCGCCCCGAACGCGCCGGCGATTGCCAGCGTCGCGCCGCCCCCGGACGGTACCGCCGGCAAGCTGGCGGTGGCCTGGACCGCCCCCGCGGTTGACAGCACCCATGGCGCCGCCACCGGCTACAACCTGCGCTACAGCCCGTCCGGTGCCGGAACGTGGACGACGGTGTCGGGCGTCACCAGTCCTTACGTGCTGACCGGCCTTGCCGGTGCAGCCGCGATCGACGTCGAAGTGCAGGGCACCGACGCCGCGGCAAGCCCGGGGGCGTGGTCCGCCACCGTCACGGCCACGACATGGGGGGTGACGATTGTGCCAGGCAACTGGGTGCCGGCCGCATCGCAGGTTCATAACACCAGCGTCGCACCGAATGGGGGCGCCAACATGATCGCGACACCGGCGCCAACAGCGGTCAGCGGGGCAGCGTTCGCGTGGTCGGCCAGTGCGTCCGTTGCCCCGACGAGCGGACTGATCGCGGCGGCCGCCAACGGCCAGACCAACGGGTGGGGCCAGTGGTTCAACGCCCCCGCGACGGCCGGAACGTACTATCTGTGGATGCTGGCGCAGGGCAGCGGAGGCGCAACGATCGGGGCGCTCGCGGGTTCGGCGATCACGGTGACATAGGGCCCGAGGCGGAATAAACGAAACGCGTGCATTTCTTTCTGCGTCATGGCCGCGCTTTCCGTGTCATGTTCTGTGTCATGGCCGCTCTTTCCGTGTCATGTCCTGTGTCATGGCCGCGCTTCCCGTGTCATGTTCCGTGTCATGGCCGCGCTTCCGTGTCATGCTCTGTGTCATGGCCGCGCTTCCCGTGTCATGTTCTGTGTCATGGCCGCGCTTCCGTGTCATGCTCTGTGTCATGGCCGC
>Ga0335074_10004279_pt1 | contig 19645 bp, 15 predicted proteins | sample Lox_Sample_23_FD_206715 | JGI IMG/M metagenome (GOLD analysis project Ga0335074, IMG submission 206715) | Soil microbial communities from Loxahatchee National Wildlife Refuge, Florida, United States - Lox_Sample_2.3 | ecosystem: Environmental > Terrestrial > Soil > Wetlands | place: USA... | reverse complement strand
TGTAGTCGTGGATGGCGGGCCTGCGCCCGCCATGACGGCCGTAGGCAGTGTCGCCTTACTTCCCGACTTCACAGTAAAGATTCACCACGAAGACACAAAGACACGAAGCAAAGGGCACGGTTACGAATTTCTGCTCGGGAACGGTACGAATTTCTACTCTGGAGCAGAGAATGTTGGCGCAGAACTGCCCTCTACCTGGAGAGCCTCTGCTTCGTGTCTTCGTGTCTTCGTGGTGAATCTGCTCTGTGCTCTCAAAGTCCGGCGAGTCGGCCAACCCGAGGGCTGACCGACTCATTCGGGCAAACCCTAGTACCGATACAGATCGTGCTTGAACGGCCCGTTCTCACCCACCCCAATATACGCCGCCTGCTTGTCTGTCAGCTTCGTCAGCTTCGCCCCCACCTTCTCCAGGTGCAGCGCCGCCACCTTCTCATCGAGCTGCTTCGGCAGGGTATAGACCTTCCGCTCGTACTTCCCGGCGGGCGCATTGAACAACTCGATCTGCGCCAGCACCTGATTGCTGAACGAAGCGCTCATCACGAAGCTGGGGTGACCCGTGGCATTACCCAAATTCACCAGCCGCCCCTCCGACAGAACGATCAGCCGCTTGCCGTCCGGGAACACCACTTCGTCCACCTGCGGCTTCACATTCTCCCATTTGTAATTGCGCAGCGCCTCGATTTGTATCTCGGAGTCGAAGTGACCAATGTTGCAGACAATGGCGCGGTGCTTCATCCGCCGCATGTGGTCCAGGGTGATGACGTCCACATTGCCCGTCGCCGTCACGAAGATATCGCCCACCGGTGCCGCATCCTCCATCGTGCTGACGGCATAGCCTTCCATCGCCGCCTGCAAGGCGCAGATCGGATCGACTTCCGTCACCACCACCCGGCAGCCCGCATTGCGCAGCGACGCGGCCGAACCCTTGCCGACATCGCCGAACCCGTTCACCACCGCGACCTTGCCGGCCATCATCACGTCGGTGCCGCGGCGGATGCCGTCCACCAGCGATTCACGGCAGCCATACAGATTGTCGAATTTCGACTTCGTCACGCTGTCGTTCACGTTGATCGCCGGTGTCAGCAGCTTGCCGTCCCGTGCCATGTCGCGCAGGCGGTGCACGCCGGTGGTGGTCTCCTCGGAAATGCCGCGCACATCCATCAGCATTTCGGGATACTTCTCGTGCATCCGCAGCGTCAGGTCGCCGCCGTCATCCAGGATCATGTTCGGCACCCAGCCGTCCGGGCCGCTGATGGTCCGGTCGATGCACCACCAGAACTCCTCCTCATTCATGCCTTTCCAGGCGAACACCGGCACGCCCGCGGCGGCAATCGCCGCGGCGGCATGGTCCTGGGTGGAGAAGATGTTGCACGACGACCACCGCACCGTGGCCCCCAGAGCCTGCAGCGTCTCGATGAGGACAGCGGTCTGGATGGTCATGTGCAGGCAGCCGGCGATCCGGGCACCGCGCAGCGGCTGGCTGGCGCCGAACTCCGCGCGGATCGCCATCAAGCCGGGCATCTCGTCCTCGGCCATGGCGGTCTCCTTGCGGCCCCAGTCCGCGAGCGAAATGTCCTTCACCTTGTAATCGGGGGTGGCAGCCATGGATTGCATGCTCCTGTTGGATGCGCAAATCATATAAAGATATCTGCATGTGTGCAAGGCATTTGCGGCGATCCGCCGACGCAAAAAACCCCCTCCCAAACGGAAGGGGGTTCAGGCGCGCAACAACGCAAACGCAATGGTACGGCACCCTTCTGATGGGACAATCACCCTCACGGGCCGGCTAGCGCCTGGCCAGCGTCAGAAGAGTGTGCTGCAGCGCGGTATGGTCAGACCGCGAAGCCTGCCTTGATCCGCTCAGACCGCTTCTTTCAGCTCCTTCGAGGCGCGGAACGCGATCTTTTTGCTCGCCTTGATCTTGATCGCCTCGCCGGTGGCCGGGTTGCGCCCCATGCGCGCCGCGCGTTTGCGCACCTGCAGGATACCGAGTCCGGTCAGCCGGATGCGGTCGCCCTTCTTCAAATGCCGGGTCGTCACTGCCACCATGTCATTCAGCACGGCCTCGGCCTGCTTCTTCGCCATGTCGTGCTTCTCCGCCAGGTCGGCGGCGATCTGCTTCAACGTGACGGTCGTCTGAGCGGCGGCCTTCTTGGCTGTCGTCGCTGCTTGTTTGGCCATGGGCTCCCTCATGGATAAGAGTCACAGTTCATGTATCCTGCCGAAATTGGCTGGATTCGGGCAACATCCTTCGACCTTCCCTCGCACAAAATGCTGGCGCCCTTGCGAACCCAATCGACGCTGCCCTTGCGCCGCTTTTGGCCCGTGCCGCTTTGCCTCGCGGCAATGCTCTCTGCCTGCGCGCCACCGCAGCCAGCCGCGCCAATGGCGCGTTGCCCGCCCGGCCAGGGCACAGCGATGACTGCCTTCACATTGTTTTTCGGCCGCAGCATGCGCGGCCAGGGCGAAGTCGGCGACAGTGCCTGGGAGAACTTCCTTGACCGGGTGATTACACCAAACTTGTCAAGCGGTTACACCGTGTTCGATGCGACCGGAGCCTGGCTGGACCCGGCCGCGAATCGAACTGTGCATGAACGCACCAAAGTATTGCTGGCAGTCGTGCCGGACGACGCCGCCAACGCCGCCGTCATTGCCCGAATCCGGCAAGCTTATCAACATGAGTACCACCAGTCTTCTGTAGGAATGACGGCGATGCCGGTCTGCGCGGCGTTCTAGGCGCCAACGCCGCTCGGTTTTGTTCTGCACTATTGCTGCTGTTTGCTGGCGCCTTCACGCTATTGTGATGACCGGCGGAATGCCAACTTGATGCGTTGTCGCCCCGGAAGACTGTACCTGCAAACCAATAGTGCCGCGCGCGGCGCGATAAAAGAGAAGCCGGGGGGTGGGGCAAGAGAGCCTTCGGGTTCTGGAAGACTTCGGCGAAGCCGATGGGAGGCTCACATAACGAGGATAGGTCCGGGCAAAACCAGCCCGCAGCCCGTTTCTGCGGTTCTACTGGCGCGGCCGGCGCGCGTCGCTCGCTGGATGGTGGCGTGCGCACTGGCATTTCTGCTGGTGCTGACCTGGCTTGGCGCGGCCCATGTTTTGCGCACGCATCCCGAAGAGCCGGCGACCTGGCGGAACGTGGTTTGGGCCATTGCCGGAGCCAGCAGCGTACTTGTGCTCAGCCTGGGCGCCATGTTGTGGCGGCTCGGCAGACAGGAGCAATTGCACGAAGCGGCGTTGGCCGCCGATCGTGCCGCGCTGGCCGAGAAGACAACACAGCTTGAAGCGGCGCTGTCCGGCATGAGCGATGGGATCATGATGGTGGATGCCGATCTGCGCCTGGTCGCGTGGAACGAGCGGTTCCCAGATTTCAGCGGCGTACCGAGAAACATTCTGCGAGTCGGCAGGCCATTGGCCGATCTCCTGCGCGCCCAGGCCGAGGCCGGTGAATTCGGCCCGGTGGACGTCGACGCTGAAGTCGCGCGGCGCATGGAATTGATCCGTTCCGGCGAGAGCACGGGCACCGTCCTGCGCCTGCGCCCGGGCGGCCGTATGCTGGAGCTCCGTCGCAGCCCGATTGCCGGCGGCGGTTTCGTGACGCTGTATGCCGACGTCACCGCGCGGCAGCAGTCGGAACAACGGATGCGCCAGGCCGAGAAGATGGCAGCGATCGGCCGGCTGACCGCCGGAATCGCCCATGACTTCAAGAATCTGCTGTCCACGATCATTGGCAATGCCGACCTGTTGGAGCGTGAGACCGCCGGCACCGGCAACCCGTCACTGCACCGGCGCCTGCTGCTGATCCAGCAATCCGCCGAGCGCGGCGCCGACCTGGTGCACCGGCTGCTGGCCTTCGCACGCAAGCAGGAACTCGCGCTGGTATCGGTGGATCTCAACACCGTCATTCGCGGCATGGACGAGTTGCTGCAGTCCACGGCCGGGAGCGGCGTGCAGATCACGACCATGATGTGCGATGACCTGTGGCCGGCGCTGGTCGATCCGGTGCAGATGGAGCATGTCATCCTGAACCTGGCGATCAACGCGCGCGACGCCATGCCGGATGGCGGCACGCTGACCATCGAAACGGCCAACCTGCCACGCGCCAGCCGCGGTCCCGGCGAAGATTTGCCGCCAGGCGATTATGTGTTTCTGGCGGTCACCGATACCGGCACGGGCATGACCGAGGAAGTCCGCCGCAACGCGTTCGAGCCGTTCTTCACCACCAAGCCCGTCGGTGAGGGAACCGGCCTGGGGCTCAGCCAGGTCTATGGCGTCGTCAGCCAATCCGGTGGCGGTGTGGAGATCGAGAGCACTCTGGGGCAGGGCACCACGGTGCGCCTCTTCTTGCCGCGGGCAGACGTGGATGCCGCCTTCGCCGCCGGTGCCGGCAGTGGTACCGGCGGTGGTCTGCCGGGAACTGATCGCAATCCGGTGCCGGCCGCCTCGTTCTGATCCGACGCGGGCGGGAGCGCCCCGATTTTCATCGCAAGTCTGCACCTCTGGCATTCGGCGCTGTCTCCAGCTCCTGCTCTTCCTGCCGGATGCGGGGTTTCGTCGGTCACTGAGTGTACTGTTCTTCGTTCGGCGGCTTGCAGGCGAATAACCAATTTGCGGCTCGGTGACGTTGCGCAGCGATAATATAAGACGGCTTGCGGTGGGATCGGCGCGGACAGATCTATCGCCGGCCGCCTTGTATTTGGCGTGCTTCAAGGTCCCGCGACGCTCGTCCCAGGTTGTCCATCGTCTCCTTGAAGTCATGCGGCAGATTGTCGATTGTCCGGACCTCAAGCGCTTCGTGATAGGTTCGAACGGCTTCTTCCAGCAGCTTGGTCCCTGGAGTTCGCAGCCCGATCGCATGCAGCGCATAGGCTATATTGTTCTTGGTCTGGGCCCACTCCACGGGAACGCGTTCGCGGGTCCGCTCCTCGAGAGCGAGCTGATAGGCTCCCAGCGCTTCCTTCAGCCGTGCGGTGCCGCGTTCCAGTTTCGCCAGGGTCTGGAGCGCATTCCCCAGATTATTCTGCGTCGTTGCCCACATCAGTGGGACGGTCTCACGGGGTCGTTCCTCCAGCGCCGCTCGAAAAGCCTTGATCGCCTGCCCCAGCACCGCCCGGGATCCCTCGCGCCAGCCGAGCCTCCACAGCACGTTACCGTAGTTGTTCTGGGCTCTTGTCCAGTTCAGAGGATGTTTGTCACGCGTATAGATAGTCAGAACCTCGCGGTAGAGCCGAGCGGCTTCCTGGAATCGGTCTACTCCGGGTTCCCGCTCTCCCATCGTCAACAGCACGTTGCCAAGATTGCAGCCGATCATCGCCCAGGTGAGCGAGTCCTGATGCCGAAGCGCCCCCGCCAACGCCGTCCGGTAGATCTTGACCGTCTCCTCCAGGTGCGACCGGTTATCCTCGCGTTCCCCAATGGTTTGGAGAACGGCGCCCAGATTGTTTCGGCGGATGGCGTTCTCCGAGGGCTCAGCGTCAGCGAGATGGACATCCACGATCGTGCGGAGGATCACCAAGGCTTCGATAAGCCGCTTCGTGCCGGTCTCATGCTCCCCAAGTCCCATCAATGTGCAGGCCAGATTGTTCTGGGTCATGGCCCAGTGACGGGGCGCGACGTCTCGCGGAACGAGTTCCAAGGCCAAATGCCAGATCCGAGCAGCGGCTTCCAGCCCGTCGGGACGGCCGGCATCAATGCCAAATTCATAAAGTGCGCTTGCCGCGTCGAAGTCGAAGGACCAGCGCTGCTCGCCACCAGCGGGTGCCAGCAGCTCGATGCCCTCGAGGAAATAGCGGTCCGCGGCCGTTACGTCATGTCGGGTCAGCGCCGTTCGGGCCAGCAGGGCACAGGTGTTGGCCTCGGCCTGGAGTCCATCGAGCCAGACCTGCCGGCTGTGCTCCGCCGCTTTGAGGTGGGCTGCTGAAGCCTGGCGTTCGCGCGCACGCATCGACTGCAGCAGGCGTTCGGCTTCCTCGAACGAACCGTTGTCCAGCGCGGCCGTGATCTGGTGCCGCAAAGCGCCCGAATCGTCATGATCGTTGTCCGAACGGGCCACGGCTTCGCGGAGCATAGCGGCCTGTGTCGCGGCCGCCGCGAGCATGTCGGGGAGTCGTTCGACCGGAACCGGCTCATGGCCGAGCGAGCGAAGCAGAGCATGTGCGGCACCCTCTGTCACACCGAGTCGGTGACTGAGATCCGCAATCTTGTCAGTGAGGAGACCGACAACGCCGTCGGCGGCAGCGTTGGCGAGTGCCCTAATCTCGCCGCCGCTTGGGACGTCCGGCGCCGACCTCTCGAGACTGATGAAAACGTTGCGGCTGCCGGCGTGATAGTGATGCTCCGTGTTGGTGGCACGGGCACCGGAGCCGATCGCGAAGGCGCCGTCGTTGTCGCGTTCGGCCTCGATACGGAAGGTAGGCGCTTCGCGGGTCACTGCAACCCGACTGCCGAGGCCCAGTCAGGCAGGGCGGCTCCAGCCCACTCCCAGACTTGCTTCACCAGGGGGCCGAGTTTTTCGGCTGCAGCGGCAAAGCTGGCTGCTTTGGTGGCGTAGCGCGTCGCTTGCTCGACCAGGGATGTGACCTCCTCTGGTTCCGGCGCGGGTTTCGCCGCCTCCGTCTTGGCCTCGTCGAGCCGGGTCAGGGCCTTGGGGTCCACCTCAGGAATTTGGGCGAGTTGGACACGTATCGCGTCCAGAACGGCAGCGAGGTCGATACCGGGATTGGCCGGGGGCGCTTCGGTGCTGATGTTGGTGGCGGTCGCCCCTTTTCCAACAGCGAATGCGCCCTTGTTGTCACGTCCGGCGCTGAACGTGGTGGTTGTGTTGCGTGTTGCGGTTGCCGGGTTGGCGGACGGTTTGGCGTCGTTTGACATCGGCATCTCCCCGCGGCGACCGGCGCAGCATACTCGGTTCATCGTTGAGTTGCGAGCGGCTCGGCCGTGCAGTGGACGCCCGCCAAGACGAAGCCAAATGATCGGGGACTGATGACGGGAACCTATCCGCGTGACGTCATATCGCGGAGCACCACCTCGATCACGGCGCCGATCAGCGGGCGCGGCGTATCGCGTTCTTCGCTGTAGCGTCCGGCGTTGCTTATCTGCCAGATGTTGTCCTCCTGCCTCGCGGATAGCTCGCGCTTTTACCTGGGAGCGGAAACGCGGTGCACCCACCGCTTACAGCGCCTCGCGCAGGCTGTTGCCGCTGCAGGACTGGTTGCCGATCTCGCTGACTGAGATATCCATGGGCAGCGCCGTGTAACTGCCGTCTTACCTGTCGGCGCAAATTGCCCTTCCGCACCGGCGGCCCTAGCATCCGGCCATGAGCACCGAGAAAAAACACGGCCTGGCCCGCAACACCGCCAACTACGGCGACCGCGATTTCGCGCTGTACCTGCGCCGGTCGTTCGCCAAGTCCATGGGCTATTCACAAGCGATGCTGGACCGGCCGGTCGTGGGTATCGTCGATACGTCAAGCGACTACAACAACTGCCACCGCACCGTGCCGGAGCTGGTGGAGGCGGTGAAGCGCGGCGTGCTGGCGGCGGGCGGCCTGCCCCTGGCCTTCCCAACGGTTTCGCTGTGCGAACCATCACTGTTCCCATGCTCCATGCACTACCGCAACCTCGCCGCGCTGGACACCGAGGCGATGTTGTTCGCCCAGCCGATGGATGCGGCGGTGCTGATCGGTGGCTGCGACAAGACCGTGCCGGCGCAACTGATGGCGGCGGCCTCCGCGGACGTGCCCTGCGTGCAGCTCGTCACCGGCCCGATGCTGGCAACGCCGTTCCAGGGCGAGCGCCTCTCCGCTTGCACCGATTGCCGCCGCTATTGGGCGGCCTACCGCGCCGGCCGCGTCTCGCAGGAACGCATCGGCGAGATCGAGGGACGGCTTGCCACGACAGCGGGCACCTGCGGCGTGATGGGCACCGCATCCACCATGGCGTGCCTGGCCGAGACGCTGGGCATGGTGCCGCTGGGCCTCGGATCCATCCCGGCGGTGCACGCCGACCGGCTGCGCGCGGCAGAGGATGCCGGCACGCTGGCGGTGCGCCTGATTGCGGCACCCATCCGGCCATCCGAGATCATCACGCCCGAATCGGTGGAGAACGCGTTGCGCGTATTGCTCTCGCTGGGCGGGTCCACCAACGCGCTGATCCACCTGACCGCAATCGCCGGGCGTCGCGGCATCCGCATCGATCTGGGGCGGCTGAACGAGCTGTCCGATACCACGCCGGTGCTGGTGGATCTTAAGCCCACGGGCGAGGGCTACATGGAGGATTTCCACGCCGCCGGCGGCATGCCTGCGCTGCTGTGGGAACTGCGCGACCTGCTGCACCTGGGCTGCCGCGACGTCACCGGCATGCCGTTGGGCGAGCGCCTGGCCGAGCCGGCGTTCGTTGACCGCCGCTACATCCGCGCGCGCGCCGAGCCGGTGTCCCCGGTGGGTGGACTGGTGGCGTTGTTCGGCTCGCTGGCGCCCCGCGGCGCCATCGTAAAGCGTTCCGCCGCAACGCCGTCCCTGTTCGAGACCGAAGCGCGGGCGGTGGTGTTCGATGGGCTGGAGGATCTGGCAAGCCGGGTGGACGACCCGGCGCTGGACGTGACGGCGGACGACATCCTGGTGCTGAAGAATGCCGGCCCGCTGACCCCCGCCGGGATGCCGGAAGCCGGCTACCTGCCGATCCCTTCAAGATTGGCCCGGGCCGGCGTGAAAGACATGGTGCGCATGAGCGACTGCCGGATGTCCGGCACCGCATTCGGCACCATCGTGCTGCACATCACGCCGGAGGCGGCGGCGGGCGGCCCTCTGGCACTGGTCGAGAGCGGCGACCGCATCCGCATGTCGGTAGCGCGGCGGACGTTGGACCTGCTGGTGGACGACGCAGTGCTGGTGCGGCGGCGCGCGGCGTGGCGGGCACCTGAGCGGCCACGCCGGGGATGGGACCGGATCGTCGCCGAGCAAGTGCTGCAGGCGGATGAGGGGTGCGATCTGGCGGTGATGCGGGGCGCAGCTTCGTAAACGGTTTGTTCATCGCGGACGGCATCGACATGGGGCGTGCCGTCCTATTTCGACGCTTACGGTCCCGTCTTCAGGTTTTCGGCCCATGCATGGCGCCGCGTCCAGGAACCCGGAATACCGCACACGGCTGTTCGCGCCGCGCTCGCGGCCGAACCCAGGCTCGGGACCACCAAGGGAACCGTGATATAAGTGCTCCAATTGGCGCAGCGATCGTGCGTACCGTGTCATGGCCGGCGCAGGCCGCGCAGGCCGGCCATCCACGACTTCCGTGCTGGGCCTGCAAAGACGTGGATGGTGCGCCTGCGCGCACTATGACACGTGGGAGCCGGTGCGCCCCTCAAGCGACTCGTTTATTCCGCCTCGAGCCCTAAGGGTCACCTCCCAATTTGTTCAAAACTGCACATGTAAGCCGTCAAGGACGGAAACGTCATCTGAACATTCCATCGTAGTCAGAACGTCCTTGGCCAGGTGAACGATAGGGCGCCATTCCGACCCTCCAGCGCCCAGTCGATCCGTTTAATCGTCGCCAAACCAAACAGATCATCTGATGGTGCAGTGATATCAATCGATAGCGCCTCGGCTGGGCGTGCCTCGGTGATTGCAGGTATCTGGTTGACGATCACGGCGCCGGTCGTGGGTGACAGTGAGACATAGTTCAATAAAACCGCGGCCTCACCAAAAGGATCGGTACCGGTCTTGACGTGAGCGGTGACGACATTTCGACCGTTCAGTACGCCAATGGCGCGCCGCCCGTCCTGCGTGGACTCGAAGCGTGAGGTTCCAACCCGGACCGGCAGACCAGACCAGGTCTTCAGCGCGTCGGAGGCGATCCGATCCGGGCCATAAAGACCGGCGAGCATCCATCGCCCCTTGTATCCATCCGGTGAGTCATAGCCCTCAACGTCCAACCAGAGATACGCTGCCTGATAGGCACCGATGACGCGGCCACGCGTCACCCGATAAATGTTACTCAGCAGTCGGCAAGTAGGGCGACAGTTGCTATACGCGTCATGGTCGGCGCAGGCCGGCCATTCACGACTTTTCTTGTTGCCAGCAGCGTAGTCGTGGATGGCGGGCCTGCGCCCGCCATGACGGCCGTAGGCAGTGTCGCCTTACTTCCCGACTTCACAGTAATACCGCCGGTCATGTCATTCGTGGTCGAGATGCTCGGTGGAAGAGCGGTTTTTGCCGCTTCGTCCCAGACCACGCCGATTTGTATGAACTCAACGCCTGTCATCAGATACGGTGGCGGAGCGACAGTTGCCGCGAGATCTGCTGTCTCCGTCGTGTTTGCCGGAACTCCCGTTCAGCCGATTCCCGCCGTTTGGCGGTGCCGCGCATGACGCAGCTGCGTCACGGCCAAACCCCGCGGCGCGCCTCTCCCGCACGAAGTGCGGGAGAGGTTGCGTCGCCGCTCTATTGCACAGGCGAAAAATCCGTCGGCGCCATGATGCGGTTTTCCTGCTTCAGCAGCAGTTCGCGGCGATAGCCCTCGGCGAGGAACTTCTGCCATTCCGGATCGGCGGCCATGGCCTTGCGCCGGCGCTCTCGATCGCCCTGGTCCTCATAGCCCCAGATATGCACCACCGTGTTCAGCTCGCCTTCCACCGTGGTGAACCAGCCCAGGCAGCGGCCCAGGTATTTCTGCTGCAGCGGCCACGCCATTTCCTTGTACATGGCCACCCATTCGGCCATCTTGTTCGGCTTGCAGGTATAGATCCGCAGGTCAGCGATCATCGCCATCTCCTTCAATGCGATCGGCGGGCGCAGGGTGTGGCGCGCGGGCCGGTTCCGCAAGGGCGGCCCGGCCACGAGGATGCGCATTCGGTGAGAAGCCCAGCAATCGGGCAGCGGGTTTGATGGTCCATCCCTGCACGATCATGGAAGCAACGACAACGATGAAAATCACCGAGAACAGACCGGCGTCGCGGCTCGGATTGACCAACGCCGGGATGAAGCTGAGGTAGATCGGTACCGCGCCGCGCAGTCCGGCCCAGGACGCAAGGGCGGACTCGCGCGGCCCAAACCCGAACGGCGACAGGCAGGCGAACACAGCCACGGGGCGGGCGATAAAGATCAACAATGCGGTGCCGGCAACCGCGGACGGGATGTAGTGCGGCAGCTCATGCGGCGTAATGAGCAATCCCAGCATCAAGAACAGTACGATCTGAGCCAGCCAGCACAGGCCTTCGAAGAATTCCGTCAGGGCCGGCAACTGGTTCGGCAACCGCGCACCGGTGACAATGCCGGCGACATAGGTTGCCAGAAAACCGCTGGTTCCCAGCAGCTGCGCTACGCCGAAAATGCAAATTGCCGCGGCAAATACGAACACCGAGGCCAGCCCCGGCTCGATCGGCAGGCGGCGAAGCGCGGTCGAGAGCAACCAGCCCGCAGCCAATCCCAGAATAGCGCCGCCGGTCATTTGCCCGGCAAAGGACAGCACGGTGTCCATCACCGATCCGCTGCCCGGCGCCACCAGCAGGCGGAGCAACAGAAAAGTCAGGAACACCGACATCGGATCGTTCAGGCCCGATTCGACTTCAAGAACTGCCAGCAAACGCTTTGGCACGGCGATCTGCGCGCGTGACAGCAGCACCATGATCGCGCCTGCATCCGTCGGCGCGGCAATCGCCCCTGCCACCAGGGCAGGCAGAACGGCAATGCGTTCGACGAACGACACACACGCGCCGACCACGAGCGTGGTGATCGCGACGCCGGCCGTGGCCAACAACAGCGCAGGCCAGAACGCCAGCCGCAACATTGCGACCGGGGTTTGTAGCCCGCCTTGGAACAGGATGACCGTCAAGGCGATGCTGCCGATGATGTAGGCGGCGGTGAAGTCGGTAAACCCGATGCCAAGAATGCCGTCGCTGCCGCTGAGCATGCCGAGACCGAGAAATACCAGCAGCACCGGCGCGCCAACACGGCGCAACGTGACACCGGCCAGAACGCTGAGCAATCCCAGCGCCCCACCGATCACGATCAGCCAGTGCGTCGAGAGCAGTACATCGTGCAACGGGTGTTGGCTCACGGTGTTTCACCTCAAACACGCTCACGCGCCGCCACTTAAGCCCAAAGTAGTAGCCAAATTTGGGTAATTTTCAAACTGCATGCATGTCCGCGACATAGCTACCCCTGGCTTTGCGTTTTGTCGCTATGAAACGGGCGCTTGCCCCTGCCGCTCGCCAGGCGATGAATGAAGCAAGGGGGAACAATGCGCGGCCGTCATGCGCGTCTCGGGGCGATCGCTTTATGGATCGTTTGGTTGGCGTCGGCTTCGGCGCTCGGCCAACCAGCAACGCCACCCGCCTGGCCTCATGCGATCACAACGCCGGCGGGCAGTGTAGTGGTCTATCAGCCCCAGGCGATCTCATGGCCTGACCACAAGACGCTGACCGCGCGCGCCGCCGTGGCGATCACGCCGCAAGGTCACCCAAAATCTGTTCTTGGCACGATCGAGCTCTCGCTCGCCACGCACACCGATGAGGCGGCAGGCATGGTGATGCTCTCCGATCCCACGCTTCTGGCGACCCATTTCCCATCACTGGACACCGCGCAGGCCACGGCACTGGAAGCGAAAATCCGCACCGCATTGACCAGCGTGCAGATCCGCCCGGAGCCGCTTCAGTCGATCCTGCTCAGCCTGAACCAGCTTCCCGTCGCCAACGTCGCCGTCAGCAATGATCCGCCAGCGGTCTATTACGAGAGCAGACCGGCCAGCCTGGTGATATTCGACGGCGAGCCGGTGATGACGCCGGTGGGCAACACCGGCCTTGCAGTCGCGGTGAACACCAACTGGGACGTGTTCACGGACAACGGCGCCTGGTATTTGCTCAACAACGGCGTATGGTTCCGCGCCCCAGCGCCCACGGGCCCTTACACCGCGATGGCGAAGCTGCCGGCTGCGTTCGCTGCCCTGCCGAACGATGCGAACTTCGCCGAAGTTCGCAAGCATGTTCCGGCACGCCCGCCGCCGCCGCCGGCACAGTTGCCAACCATTGTCGTCAGCACCAAACCGGCCGAGATCATTGTCACGTCCGGTCCGCCCCAGCTTGCCGCAATCCCCGGAACCACGCTGCAACGCGTCAGCAACACCCCATCCACGCTGATCTTCGCGCCGGCGGCAAAGCAGTTCTATCTGCTGATCTCGGGCCGTTGGTTTTCGGCGCAGGCCCTGAACGGACCTTGGACGTTCGCCTCCGACAAGTTGCCGTCGGATTTCGCTCTGATTCCCGACACCGCGAAAGACAGTCATGTTCTCGCGTCGGTGCCCGGGTCCGTGCAGGCGCAGGAAGCGGTGCTGAAGGCGCAAATCCCGGCCACCGCGACGTTGAAGCGCAGTGCCGCCACGCTGACGGTGACCTATGCGGGGCCGCCGCGGTTTCAGCCGATTCCCGGGACACAAATTGAATATGCGGTGAATACGGCGTCGCAGATTCTCAAGATCGGCGCGAAATACTATGCCTGTGAGAATGGCGCCTGGTTCGTTGCGGCCAGCGCGACTGGTCCTTGGGTGTTGGCGGACAGTATGCCGCCTGAAATCAAGAAGATTCCGCCGTCCAGCCCCGTTTACAACGTGTCCTACGTCCAGGTTTACGGTGCCACGCCGGCCACGGTGACCTACGGCTACACGGCCGGTTACCTGATGGGCTACGTCACGGCCGGGGTCCTGGTCTATGGGACCGGCTATTACTATCCGCCGGTGGTCGTGCCCGGTCCACGGCCGATCTATTATCCCTATCCGTACACCTACGCCTCGAACGTCTGGTACAATCCGTCAACCGGAGCGTGGGCCCGCGGCGGCACGGTTTACGGTCCGTACGGAGGCGCAGCCACAGGCGGGCGCTATTACAATCCCTCAACGGGCGGCTGGGCACAGGGGGGCGCGATTTATGGGCCGTATGGCGGGGCAGGGGCGTGGTCTTACTACAATCCCCGTACCGGCACCTACGCACGCGGCAGTGCGGCCTGGGGCAACGGCAGCGGCACCGCGAATGCAAACTTCTACAATCCTCGCTACGGGGTTTCCGGTTCCACAAACCAGAATGTCAACCCGTACGGCCGTTGGGGATCCAGCACGTTCACTGGGCCAAACCAGACCGTCAACACGCAAAGCCGCGGTAACGCCAACGGTGCGGCCGGCAGTTTTACATCAAGCTCGGGCGCGAAGGGTGCGGGCTATTATAACCGCGCAACCGGCAGCGCCGGCGGCGCGGTGAAGGGGGCGAACGGCGACGTTTACGCAGGGCGGGATGGCAACGTGTACCGGCATGACGATAACGGCTGGTCCAAGTGGAACAATGGCGGCTGGAACCCCGTGCAACCGCAATCAACCAACCGCAACGGCGGCGGCAGCAGTGGCAATCTCGGTACCAGCCGCACGGGTGGCCGATCCAACACGCTCGATAGCAGCAGCTATCGGCAGCTGCAGCAGGATCGGCTGGGGCGACAGGCGGGCAACGGAGAATTCAGAGGCCGCGGCGCGGGCGGCAGCAGACGTTTCCTGCGCTGACGGTCCGGACACGGGCGATGGGTGCAACGAACGCCATCGCGCCGGAGCGATGGAACATGCCGGAGGAAGCAGGGCCCGTTCAGGCGAGCCAGACAGGGGAAAATCAATGCCGGACAGACGCTTCACCAGATTGCCGGACACTGCGCCATGCATCACCGCCGCAACCCTGCGCATGGGTCTCGGTGCATTGCTGCTGACGGTTCCCATCTCTGCGGCGGCACAGCAGCCGACGCAAGCTCAGGCGAACGCCATCCGTCAATCCTGCCGCTCCGACTATCAGAGTTATTGCGCCAATGTGCCGACGGGCGGCTCGGCTGCGCTTGCGTGCCTGCAACAGAATGCAGCCAGTGTATCGCAGCCATGCCAGCAGGCCCTCGCAGCCATCGGAGGTGGCGGTACGCCACAAGCAAACCCGCAAGCCTATGGTGCCGGCCCGCCGCCGGGGGCTGCGGCGCCAGGCACGGTCCCACCGTCGCCGGCTCCGCCGACAGGAACGGCGCGTCCACCGCTCACGCCGCGAGAACAGATGGCCGTTTTGCGCGCCGACTGCGGACGGGATTATCGGGTGTTCTGTCGCGGCGTGCCGTTCGGTGGCGGACGCGCCATTGGGTGCCTTCGGGCCAATGGCCCACAGCTTTCCCCGCAATGCCAATCGGCCTTGCTGGCCATGAAGCAGGCGCGGTGAGGACGCGCGGGCGCCGAATCATCATGATCGTCGTTCCGGCACTTTCGGCTTCCTGACACGCACGCGTCGTCACGGTGCAACAAAAATGTGGGGGCGGGGAAAGGCCCCGCCGCCCGCTTGGTTAGTTCAAAGGCCGTACAGCCCAGAACCACGGATCCGCGGGGCCGGCACACGGTCAGCTCCGCCGTCCTGATTCCTCCCTGTCGCCAGCGCGCCGTTCATTCACAAGATGCGAGACCATCCCGGCACATTCCTGGCAACCATGACGCTGTCGCTCCAGGAATGGGCGGCAAGCCGCGGACCCGCTGCCCGATCTGGCACCGCGCTTGCGCCTTCGCTCTCCCAACGCATTGAAATCCTGCGCTTCCGCCCGCATATCGCGCCCCACAAGGAGGGCTCGTTATGACCGACACCATTACAGAGCAACACGCATTCGGCGCCGAAGTCGGCCGCCTGCTGGACCTGGTGGTCCACTCGCTCTACTCGGAGCGCGAAATTTTCTTGCGCGAGCTGGTGGCCAACGCCGCCGACGCCATGGACCGCCGCCGCTTCGAATCCCTGACCGACCCCAATCTCTCCCCGCCGCCCGAGGCCAAAATCCGCATCGTCCCGGACAAGCAGGCCCGCACCCTGCACATTGCCGACGACGGCATCGGCATGACCCGCCAGGAGATGATCGACAACCTGGGCACCATCGCCCGCTCCGGCACCCGCGCCTTCGGTGAAGCCCTCGCCAGCGCGAAGCCCGAGGACCGTCCCAGCCTGATCGGCCAGTTCGGCGTGGGCTTCTATTCCGCCTTCATGGTGGCCGACCGGGTCGAGGTGACCTCCCGCAAGGCTGGCAGCGAGGAAGCCTTCACCTGGGCCTCCGACGGCGCCGGCGCCTTCACCATCGCGTCAGCCACGCGCGATACCGCCGGCACCGACGTGGTGCTGCACATCAAGTCCGATGCCGAGGAGTATCTCGACCCGTACCGCCTCGAGACCGTGGTCCGCAAATGGGCCGACCACATCACCCTGCCGATCACCATCGCCCGCGACGGCAAGGACCAGCCCGCCAACGAAGGCAACGCCCTGTGGCGCAAGCCCCGCGCCGAGATAACGGAGCAGAATTACAAGGAATTCTACCGCCATCTCGGCCACATGTTCGACGACCCCTGGGCCACGCTGCACTGGCGCGCCGAGGGCATGCTGGAATTCTACGCCTTGCTGTTCATCCCCGGCATGAAGCCGTTCGAGCCGTTCGACGGCGACCGCGAATCCCATGTCCGGCTGCACGTCCGCCGCATGTTCATCACCGACAAGGCCGAGCTGCTGCCGGCCTGGCTACGCTTCGTGCAGGGCGTGGTGGATACCGAAGACCTGCCCCTGAATGTCTCGCGCGAGATGCTGCAAACCACGCCGGTGCTCGGCCGCATCCGCAAGTCGCTGGTCAGCCGCGTGCTGGGCGAACTCAAGACCCGCGCCAAGGAAGCCGAGGAGTACAGCAAACTCTGGGAGAGTTTCGGCCCGGTGCTGAAGGAAGGCATCTGGGAGGACAGCGAGCACCGCGCCGAACTCGCGCCCCTGCTGCGCTTCCGCTCCTCGACGCAGGAGGGTTGGACCGCGCTGCCCGACTATGTGAACCGCATGCCGGCCGGCCAGGACACGATCTGGTACCTGGCAGGCGATTCCGCCGAGGCATTGAAGACCTCGCCCCAACTCGAAGGATTCCGCGCCAAGAATCTGGAAGTATTGCTTTTATCAGACCCGATCGACGCGTTCTGGCCCGAGCGGCTGGATACCTTCGAGGGCAAGAAGCTGAAAAGTGTCAGCCAGGTCGGGGACGAGCTCGGCACGGACTCCGACGCGCCCGACATCTCGCCATTGCTCGCGGCATTGAAGGAAGCACTCGGTGCGGACGTATCCGACGTCCGCGCCACCGCGCGGCTGACCGACAGCGCGGTGGTGCTGTCGGCGCGCGAGCATGGGCCGGATTTGCAGATGCAGCGCCTGATGCGCCGCGCCGGCCGCGCGATGATGCCCGCCGCGCCGGTGCTGGAAGTGAACCCGCGCCACAAGCTCGTCGCAACCCTCGCAGGCCAGCTGGAGAACAAGGAGCTGATCGCCGAGGCGGCCGCAACCCTGCTGGACCTGGCCCGCGTACAAGAAGGCGACCTGCCCCGCGATCCCAGCGCATTCGCGCGCCGCGTGACAACCCTCCTGGCGCGCTAAAACGAAACCTCTCCCGCGCTGCGCTAATCGCGCAGCGTGGGAGAGGTCGAGACGCCGAAGGCGTCGAGGGTGAGGGTGATCGGGTCGGCACACGCTTCTAACCCGCCCCCGCCAGCGGCATCACGCCCTTCCGCCAACCCGAGTCCCACCTCAGTCCCCGCGACACAAACCAGCAAAACCCTTGAAAATCGTAACCCGTGCCGCGCCATGCACCCGCTCGGCCAGGACGGTGCCAATCTCGGGCAAGGGTTCGTCCCGCCCCGTCTCCGCCACCACCAACGCTTCAGGCAGAAGCCAATCCATCGCTCGCAGCCGCTCCAGCGCAAGCGGCACGAGATCGCGCCCATAGGGAGGGTCCAGGAACACCACCCCGCAGGGTTCGCCGCGCGCCACGGCCAGCACGTCCCCACCCAGGACCGCCGTTCGCTCCTGTGCCCCACACCCGGCAATGTTCCGGCGCAGCGCCCCCAATGCCGCCCGGTCTTGCTCCATGAACGTGGCGAACGCCGCCCCCCGCGACAGCGCCTCCAGACCCAGCGCACCCGTCCCGGCAAACGCATCCAGCACCCGCACCCCCTCCAGCACGTGGCGCCCACCCCAGGGCGCATGCAGCAGCATGTCGAACAACGCCTGCCGCACCCGATCGGCGGTGGGCCGCGTCGCCCAGCCCGGAGGCGCCGTCAGGGCGCGGCCGCGCCAACTGCCCCCGACGATCCGCATCAACCCTTGCGCGGAGCCCGATCGCTCCGTTCGCGCGCCGGCCTCCCTTCGTGCGGAGCCCGACCGCTCCCTTCGCGTGCCGTCCTTGCGTCAGGCGGAGCCCGACCGCTCCCTTCGCGTGCCGTCCTTGCGTCAGGCGGAGCCCGACCGCTCCCTTCGCCCGCCGGCCCTTCCTCGCGCGGAGCCTGATCACGCCGTCCCCGTGCCGGCGCCTCCTCACGCGGCAGCTGGTCCCGCAGCACACGCGGCGGCACCTCATCCACCCCGCCGCGTGGCAGCGTACCGAGCTGGAACGGCCCATAAGCGACCCGGATCAGCCGGGTCACCGGCAGCCCAAGATGCGCCATCACCCGCCGCACCTCGCGGTTGCGGCCCTCGCGCAGCGACACGGTCAGCCACGCGTTGTCGCCCTTCACTGCGTCCAGCCCCGCCTCGATCGGGCCGTAGCGCACGCCCTCTACCGTCACGCCCCGCTTCAGCCCCGCCAGCGCGTCGTCACGAGGCCGGCCGTGCACCCGCACACGGTAGCGGCGGACCCAGCCGGTCGCCGGCAGCTCCAGGCAGCGTGCCAGCGTGCCATCGTTGGTCAGCAGCAGCAGGCCCTCGCTGGCCAGGTCCAGGCGTCCCACACTGACCACGCGCGGCATGTCCTGCGGCAGCTTGTCGAACACGGTTGGCCGGCCTTCCGGATCGCGATGCGTGGTCATCAGGCCCGGCGGCTTGTGATAGCGCCATAGGCGGGTGCGCTCCGGCGTCTCCACCGCCGCGCCGTCCACCACCACGATGTCGTCGGGTGACACGAACGTCGCCGGATGTGTCACCGGCGCGTTGTTGAGTTGAACGCGCCCTTCGGCGACCATCTTCTCCGCGTCCCGCCGGCTGGCGACGCCGGCACGGGCCAGCCACTTGGCGATGCGTTCGCCGCGTTCCTCGCCGGTCATCCGCAGGCGGCAATCAGGGCATCGAAGATGCGGCGGTCGCCCGGATCGATGCCGAACTCCGGGTGCCATTGCACGCCCAGGCAGAAGCGGTAGCGCGGGTCTTCCACGCCCTCGATCACCGCATCGTCCGCCACCGCATTCACCACCGCGAACTGTCCCGGGTCGCGCACCGCCTGATGGTGCGAGGAGTTCACCCGCATTTCCGCGGCGCCAACGATACGGTGCAGCAGAGTCCCCGGCAGGACCGCCACACGATGCCCCGCTTCGTGCCGAGGATTCCGCTGCTCATGCTCCAGCGCGTCGGGAACGGCATCGGGGATGTGTTGGATCAGCGTGCCGCCGAGCACCACTGCCAGCAATTGCTCGCCGCCGCAGATTCCAAGCACCGGCAGATTGCGCGCCAGCGCGCCTTCGGTCAGCGCATGCTCTGCTGCGGTGCGTCGTTGCTTCAGCGTGACCTTGGCGTGGCGATCCGTCGCCCCATATAGCTGCGGATCGACGTCGAACGCGCCACCGGTCACTACCAGCGCGTCGATCCGGTCCAGGTAGTC
>Ga0335074_10004278_pt1 | contig 19646 bp, 18 predicted proteins | sample Lox_Sample_23_FD_206715 | JGI IMG/M metagenome (GOLD analysis project Ga0335074, IMG submission 206715) | Soil microbial communities from Loxahatchee National Wildlife Refuge, Florida, United States - Lox_Sample_2.3 | ecosystem: Environmental > Terrestrial > Soil > Wetlands | place: USA... | reverse complement strand
TGGGCCGCGGCGGCAAGATCATCAACGTCAGCTCGATCGACGCGCTGCACCCCTCGATGGTCGGGCTCGCCCACTACGACGCCTCCAAGCACGGGGTGTGGGGCCTCACCAAGAACGTCGCCCTCGAGCTTGCCGAGCACGGCATCGCCGTGAACGCGATCGCACCGGGTGCGATCGCCACCCCCGGCGCGACCGGCGGCGCGCTCGACCCCGACATGCTCCGCGAGACCGAGCAGCGCATCCCCATGCACCGGATGGGCCTGCCAGACGACATGGGGCGCGTCGCGCTGTTCCTCGCCTCGGGCCTCTCCAGCTACCTGACTGGGTCGCAGATCGTGGCCGACGGCGGAATGCTGCTGCGCTGAGGCGCGCGCCCGGCGCTCAGGACGTGACGTTGCGATACAGGCGCACGGCGATCACGAAGAACACCGCCAGGATCCCCGCCGACCACGCCAGGCATTGCCACACCCAGTGGTGCGTCGGTTCGCCCTGCAGCAGCGCGCGCACCGCGTTGATCGTGATGCTGACCGGCTGGTGGCGCGCGAAGGGCTGCAGCCAGCTGGGCATCGTCGCGACGGGGACGATCGCGGAGCTCGCGAATACGAGGATGAAGAACGGCAGAATGCCGGCGACCTGGGCGGTTTCCGGATCCTTGGTGAGCAGCCCGATCGTGGCGTAGATCCAGGAGAAGCAGTAGCCGAACAGGATCACCAGCAGCAGGCCGGCGACGATCCCGCCGACGCTGCCGTGGAAGCTGAAGCCCACGAGCAGCCCCAGGCCCACCATCAGCGACAGCGAGAAGACGCTGCGTGCGAGGTCGGCGAGCGTGCGCCCGGCGAGCACCGCCGAGCGCGCCATCGGCAGGCTGCGGAAGCGGTCGATGATGCCGGTGCGCAGGTCGTCGGCCAGTCCGATCGCGGTCGCCATGCTCCCGATCAGCACCGCCTCGATGAAGACGGCGGGGACGATGTAGTCGACGTAGCTGATGCCGGGGATGTGGATCGCGCCGCCCAGCACGTAGCGAAACAGCACGAGCAGCATCGCCGGCTGCAGCGCGGAGATGACCAGCAGCCGCGGGTTGCGCACGATCCGCAGCAGGTTGCGCCTGCCCACGCCGCCGGTGTCGCGCAGCGCTGCGGCGCTCGGCCGTGAGGCGCGCGGCGTCGAGCGCGCCCCGGTCGGCGCTCGACGAGGGGCGGCAGGCGGGGCGCTGGGCGGGGCTCCGAGCTGCGCGCGCCCGGCGGCGGGGCTGCCGTTGCGCCCGGTCAGCGACAGGAACACGTCGTCGAGCGAGGGGTGGCGAATGCCGAGGTCATCGAGCGCGATGCCCTGCTCTTGCAGGCGCTGCCCGGCCGCGATCAGCACCTGGGTGGCGCCCTTCGTCGGCACGCTCACGCGCCGCTCGTCGGCATCGACGCGCGGCGCGCCCTGGCCGAGCTCGGCGATCAGCGAAGCCGCGCGCTGCAGGTCGCTGGCGCTTGCGACGCGGGCCTCCAGCACGTCCCCGCCCAGCCGGTCCTTCAGCTCAGCCGCGGTGCCCCTGGCCACCACGGCGCCCGCGTCGATCACCACGATGCGGTGCGCGAGGCGCTCGGCCTCCTCCATGTACTGGGTGCTCAGCAGCACGGTCGTACCACCGGCGACGAGATCTTCGACGAACTGCCACACCTCGTTGCGCGTGCGCGGGTCAAGCCCGGTGGTCGGCTCATCCAGGAACAGGACCCGTGGGCGGCCGATCAGGCTTGCTCCCACGTCGAGGCGGCGGCGCATCCCGCCCGAGTAGGTCTTCACGAGTTTCTCGGCGGCGTCGGTCAGCGAGAAGCGCTCGAGCACCTCCTGGGCCTGGCGGCGGCGCTCGGCCTTGCTCAGGTGGTAGAAGAGCCCGACGAGCTCGAGGTTCTCGCGGCCCGTCAGGAGCTCGTCCACCGCCGCGAACTGGCCGGTGAGGCCGATCAGCGTACGCAGGCGGGCGGCATCTTCGACGACGTCGCAGCCCGCCACCGTCGCGCGTCCGCTGTCGGGCCGCAAGAGCGTCGCCAGGATCCGCACCAGCGTCGTCTTGCCCGCGCCGTTGGGCCCGAGCAGCGCGAGCACCTTGCCCTCCTCGGCGAGGAGGTCCACGCCGGCAAGCGCCTGCGTCGCGCCGAAGCGCTTGGCGACCGCTTCGACCTCGATCATCGCCACGGCCGCGCTCCAAGCGTGATTTGCGCCATCAGGCGCTCTGGCCGGAGCGGTCGCGTCCTGGGCGCCAGCCCGAGGTCGAGGACTCGGCTCGCTCCCCGCGTCCCTCGCGCTGTATGACGCGCGCATCGAAGCCCGCGCGGAACGCATCCAGCATCGCCCCATCTTCACACAGCGCCTTCCGCCGCGCGCGAGAGCCCCTGGGCGGCCTACGGGCTTTCACGGATGCAGGGGCTGGACGAGGCGCTCAGCATGGGTGGCAGCCGTCAATGCGTGAACCGAGGACGTGATGCCAGGTCGTAGCCTCCGCATAGGCCGTATCGCCGGGATTCCCGTGGGGGTCAGCCCATGGTGGCTTGCGATCGTCGCGCTGATCACGTGGTCGCTGGGAGCGTCCTACTTCCCCGAAGCGGTGCCCGGCATCAGCTCAGGAGCGTCCTATGCGCTCGGCCTGGCCAGCGCGCTGCTGTTGTTCGCGAGCATCCTCGCGCACGAGTTCGGCCACGCCCTGGTGGCTCGCCGGCACGGCATCGAAGTCGAAGAGATCGACCTGTGGCTGCTCGGCGGCGTGTCGCGCATGCGCGGGGAGGCACCCGAGCCGAGCGCTGAGTTGCGCTACGCGCTCGCGGGCCCCGCCGTGACGGCCGTGGTCGCTGCGGTCTTCGGCGTGGCGCTCGCGCTGCTGCCCTCCTCCACCCCCGCCGCGGTGCGCGCGCTGGTCGAATACCAGGTGTTCGTCAACGGCCTGATCTTCGTCTTCAACCTGCTGCCCGCGTTCCCGCTGGACGGCGGGCGCGTGCTGCGCTCGCTGCTGTGGCGACGCAGCGGCGAGATCGGGCGCTCGACGGAGACCGCCGCCAGCGTCGGTCGTGGCTTCGGCTATGTGATGATCGCCCTGGGCGCCGTCGAGTTCGTGGCGGGCGCGGTCGAGGGGCTGTGGCTGGCGTTGATCGGGTTCTTCCTGGTGACGGCCTCCGGCCAGCAGGCACGCGGCGCGCAGGTGCAGGTTGTGCTGTCGGGCGTGCACGCCTCGGATCTGATGTCGGCGCCGGCGGTGAGCATTCCCGCGGAGATGTCGGTTGCGCAGGCGGCCAGCGAGTATTTCCTGCCCTATCGCTACAGCTCGTTCCCGGTCGTGGACGGGCGGGGCCGGGCGGTCGGGCTTGTGAGCGTGACGCAGCTGCAAGCGCTCCCGGCTGCACGGCGCGCCGTCGAGCGGGTGGTGGATATCGCCGAGCGCGACACCGAGCTGATCGTCACGGGCGACGAGGACGTCGCAAGGCTGCTCGAGCGTCCCGCGTTTGCCAGACACGGACGAGCAGTGGTCGTAGACGGCCACGGCAGGCCGATCGGCCTGCTCTCGATCACCGACGTGCAGCGGGCGCTGCGCGCCTCCCGGCTGGCGGGGTCACCTCCGAGCGTTTCGGCAGGGGTCTAGCTGGTGCAAAGGTCGTCGCGGGGCGAGGCACCTGATGCCTGAGCGGGCCCTGGTGGATCGTCTAGCCTTCTCGTGTTGGCCCCATTGCCGCCTGAAACCGCCTGAAACCGCACGATCCGCAGTCGGACTGGCGCGAATTTGGCGCGAGCCGGGCCCGGTTGGTTGAGGGTTTCAGTTGGTCTCGTCGGCGCCTCGGCCGACCGATGAGCAGCTCGCTGGCCACTAGCGGACGACGAGTGGCTTGGTGCGGGGAAGGCCGGCGATCACGTCGTCGTCGAGGTTGAGATGGGCCTTGATGAGCTCTGGCGGGGTTGCACCCATCCATTGGGCCAGCGAGACGTCCGCGTAGTGGTCGGAGCGGAACATCCCGAGGAACACGAGTGGCTGATCGCTGGTGTTCTCGATGTAGTGGCCCATGGCGCGGGGCGCGTAGCCGACGTCCCCGGCCTGGTAGTCGAAGGTGCGCGCCCTGCCACCGGAGGCGAACACGGTCATCCGCCCCTGACCCCGCAGCCAGTACTGCCACTCGTCGGCGTTCGGGTGCCAGTGCAGCTCGCGCATCGCGCCCGGTTCCACCTCGACGAGCGCGGCGGCGATCCTCTTGGACACGGTGAAGTTGCGCGAGTCGGTGATCCGCAGCCGCCCGCCCGCGGCCTCGGTTGGCTCCTGCGCGTGCATATGCCACGTGTATGACTGCGGCGGCTGCACGACGGGGGGACGCGGCGCATCCTCGCTCAGCGAGGGCGGGACGTCGCCGGCGAACATGTAGCGCGTGTGGGCGATGTCGCTCGGCAGACCATCGAACGCCGACTCCTTGACGGCGAAGTTCTTCGCCAGCACCTCGCGCGGGGTGTGGTTCATCCAGTCGGTGATCAGGAACGTCTCGTTCTCGGAGAAGTCGCCGCTGTCGAACACGAGCAGGAACTCGCAGCCCTCCTCGAGCGCCTGGATCGAATGCGGCAGCCCCGACGGGAAGTACCAGAGGTCGCCGACTCCCACGTCGTCGATGAACAGGCGGCCCTCCTCGTCGAGCAGGCTGATGCGGCAGCTGCCGGCGATCATGTAGGCCCACTCGGCCTCCTTGTGCCAGTGCAGCTCGCGGATGCCGCCGGGGGTCAGCCGCATGTCGACGCCGGCCAGCTCCGTTGCCACGGGTAGCTCCCGGACAGTGATCTCTCGTGCCCACCCGCCGGAGAGCACACGGTTGCGCGCCATCGCGTAGGGAAACTTGAGGTTCGGGATGGTGCCCGCGTCGGTCACCGGCGAGACCAGGACATCGGGGTTCTCCCGCTCGATTGCAACGTTGCGCGGCCCCAGGATCGTCGCTCCGCGACCGTTGACTATCGGCTGGGGGTCGGTGGCTGTGGCGGACATTGCGTCAGGTCCTTTCTGTGGATTCAGGGTCGAACCACAGCCCGTCTCCGACTTACCGCCGGGGCGACACGGCCGGCGCCCGCCCAGTCTTTGCCGGTGCGACTACCCGCCCTGGAGACGCGCAACCCCCTTTTTGCGCCAAGCTTCGCATTCAAACGGGCTCCTGCGCACCCTTCCTGCGACTTGACCAGAACCGCCTGCCGCTTACAATGTCTGAAAAAGCTCGGTGCTCGCCACGGTGATGCCCCTTCTGGTCACCAGCGCGGGCGCTGCCAACGGCGGGGGCTACGGTGCGGTTCTCAGCTTCGACGCCGAAGGCGGACTGATCGGGCCGTTCAGCAGCGACCAGCGCATCATCGATCCGCGCGGCCTGGCCGTTGACCCGTCGGGCGCGCTCATCTACCTCAACAGCGGCGACGATCGCGTGTTGGCGCTCGATCACCGCGGAGACGTCGTGCACGACTCAGGCCGCATACCCGGACTGGACCCGGGCGGCGCCACCTTTGGGCACGATGGCCGCTACTGCCTCGGCACCCGCCGGCGGCGCACGGTGCTGGCCATGCCTGCTGCTCTCGATGGGGATGCAGAGCCTCTTCTGCCGGATGGTGTCGTCCCGTTCCCGCGCGGGTTTGGCTTTGCGCGCGACGGCCGGCTCTATCTCGCGTCAGGCGTCGGACCCTCCGGAGCCGGCGATAACACGATCGTCGTGTTCGACCATGGCCGGGCACTGCGCACGCGCCGCCTGGTCACCGACCCCGAGCTGAGTCCGCTCGACCTGACGGTCGCTCCGAACGGCCACATCGTGGTCGCCAGTGAGCACCCCTTCGGCGCTCCAGACGCCCTCGCCAGCGTCCGCGAATACGACCCGACCACCGGAGCGCTCCTGCGCGTCTTCGTTGCTGACCGCTCGCTGAAGTTCCGCAGGCCGCGGGGATTGAGGTTCGGACCGGACGGTCGCTTGTACTGCGTCGGCGAGGATCACGTCGTCGCCTTCGACTTCTCGACGGGCGGCTTTCTCGGGCCCGTGGTGCAACTGCCCCGGCTCAACGGGCAGGCGGTCGTGTTGCTCGGCCGGGTGGATGCTGCGTGAGCCGATCCTGCTGCGGCGAATGTGAGCGTCTGCCTACTGGCAGCCCGGACGATCGCGGTGGACGACTCGGTGTAGCCTGACGCGATCCGTGACTAGAACGCTGACGATTGTTGGGCTCGGCGGCTCGCTGGCGAGGGTGTCGAGGAGCCGCGCCGCGTTGCAGCTGGCGCTCGAAGGGGCCGCGAGCGCGGGCGCCGAGACGACGCTGCTCGATCTGCGCGAGCTCGACCTGCCGATGTACGACCCCGACGATGACGAGCCGGCAGCGTCGGCCGCACGGCTGATCGAGGCGTGCTACTCGGCCGATGGGATGCTGTGGAGCAGCCCGATGTATCAAGGGACCATCTCCGGCGCGTTCAAGAACGCGCTCGACTGGCTGCACGTGCTCGGTGCCCGCGAGCCGCCGTTCCTGCATGACAAGGTGATCGGGCTGATCAGCGCCGCGGGTGGAACGCAGGGCCTGCAAGCGATCAACACGATGGAGTTCGCCACCCGCGCGCTTCGCGCGTGGGATGTCCCATACGTCGTTCCCGTGGCGGCTGCGGCGCGGGTCTTCGGCCAGGACGGGCAGGTTCAGGACGCGGCCGTTGAGGCGCAGCTCAAGACGCTCGGCGGCGAAGTCGTGCGCGTCGCCAGGCGGTTCGCTGCGGAGGGCCCTGTTCATCGGGGAAGCGAGTGCGACGAGGCTGCCGAGCGCGTCGCTGCGGCAGCGTAGGCACGGAGAGGCCATCTATGACGCCGGGCTCGTCGCCGTGGGCGCCGTTTCGCTCCCGCGATTTCGCGAGCATGGCCTCGGCGCAGTTCGTGAGCAACGTCGGCAGCTGGATGCAGACGGTCGGCGCGCAGGAGCTGATGCTGTCGCTGACGACATCGGCGACGCTGGTGGCGCTGATCCAGACGGCGGCGGGCCTTCCGGTCGTGCTGCTCGCCGTGCCCGCGGGCGCGATCGGCGATCTCGTCGATCGCCGCCGGCTGCTGATCGCGTCGCAGTCGTTCATGCTGTTCGCGGCCCTCGCGCTGGCCGTTCTGGCGCTTGCCTGGCTCATCACGCCGTGGGTGCTGCTCGCGCTGATCTTCGCGGTCGGCGTCGGACAGACGCTCACCTCGCCCACGTGGCAGACGCTGCAGCCGGAACTCGTCGCGCCGGAGGACCGCACGCAGGCGATCGCGCTGGGGTCGGTCAACCAGAACCTCAGCCGAGCGGTAGGGCCGGCCCTCGGTGGCGCGCTTTACTCGGCCACCAGCGCCGCAGCGCTGTTCTTCGTCAACGCGGCGAGCTTCGTGCCGGTCATTGGCGCGGTCGCCCGCTGGCGCGGCGGCGCACGCACGGCGAGCGCCACCGCGCCCGAGCATGTCACCGAGGCGATACGCGCCGGGGCGCGCTATATCGCGGGGAGCCCCGCGCTGCGCGTGATCCTGCTGCGCGCCGGGCTGTTCATGTTGTTCGCGAGCTCGATCTGGGCGCTGCTGCCCCTGGTGGCGCATGCGCGACTGCATCTCGGCTCGGGCGGCTACGGGGTGCTGCTCGGCGGGGTAGGCATCGGAGCGGTCGTCGGCGCCGCGCTTTTGCCGCGCCTGCGCGCGCGCATGACGCCAGGCGCTCTGATGACCGCCGGAACGCTCGTCTTCGCCGCTGTCACGCTGGCGCTGGCGTACGTGCGCGTCAGCGCGCTCGCCGCTTTGGCGCTCGTGATCGGCGGTGTCGCGTGGATCCTCGTGCTCTCGACGCTGAACTCGATGTATCAGACGACGCTGCCCGGCTGGGCCAAGGCGCGCGGCATGTCCTACTACCTGGTGATCTTCCAGGGCGGCGGCGCGCTCGGCAGCGCCGCGTTCGGTGTCATCGCACAGAACGCGGGGCTGCACACGGCGCTGCTCGTCGCCGCGCTCGGGCTGGTGCTCGTCGCACTGGCCGGCTTGCTGCTCCCGTTCAGGTCGATCTCGGCTGACGACCTGTTGCCCGCGGGCGACTGGCCCGACCCGCACCTCGTCGCCGCGAGCGAGACGGACGGGCCGGTACAGGTGACGATCGAGTACCGGCCGACGCCGGGACGCGAGCAAGAACTCGTCGAGGCGCTCCGCAACGGCCGGCACGCGCGGCGGCGCACGGGTGCGATCAGCTGGCGCGTGTGGCGCGACGCCACCGACCCGGGGCGCGTGCTCGAGCAGTTCGCAGTCGGCTCCTGGGAGGAACACCTCCGCCAGCACGAGCGCGTCAGTGTTCGCGACGAGCAGCGCCTCCAGGACGTCACCGCGATGACCGACCCCAGCCGCCCCCCGACGGTCACCCACTGGCTGGCGCCCTGAGCTGAGCCGTGCCCGCGTGCCCGGCCGCCGGATGATCGCCTGAGCCACACGGCCGCGACGGCTACGGGATCGACTAGCCTTTTCTCGGTCGCGCCGGGAAGGGTGGCAGAGCGGTTGAATGCACCGGTCTTGAAAACCGGCAGGCGGGCAACCCCCGCCTCGGGAGTTCGAATCTCCCCCCTTCCGTTTCGGTTGCGGACGGCTCTCGCCCGCTGAATCGCGTTGCTCGCAAGTGTGGCGCGAGGCTGCTGTCCGAACCACGCGGTGACCTACAGGACGATGGTGGCGCAGAAGCGCTGGACGATGTCCACGGCATCGGCCCGCAGCAGCCGCTCGTCTGCGTCCAGCTCGACTTGGCTGGCCTGCAAGGCGTAGCCGCGCGGGCCCGGATCGGTCGTCTCGCGGTAGCGCTCGCGAACCTCGAGGAGTGTGCTGCGCAGATGGGCAACGGCATCCGATAGCGATCCCTCGACGAGCTCCTGCGCCGCGGCCTCGGGCCCTCCGGCCCGGTTGTGCGCGAGGACGTAGACGAGGTCGTAGTAGTCCTTGTCGGCCCCACGTGTTCGAACCGACACGCACTTCGAGAGCAGATAGCCGCCGAGACCGGCGAATCGAACGCGGACCTTGACCGGCATTCCATCGGGGAGCTCGCCGGATAGGTCGCGCCACTGGAAGTCGCGGGAGACGTATCCGGTGCCACGCAGGTTGACGGCTGCCAGCTTCTCGCAACCTCGCGGGCGGACGTACTCGCCCTCCCGGTACTCGGGCAGGTCACATAGGAACTCAACGATCGCCGGGGAACCGTCGACGACACCACGCCATCGCCACCCCTCGCTGTGGGTCGGTGCGAACTCGAGCCGAGCGAGGGCCCGCTCGACAGCGCCGAGGTCCGCATCGGTGTCGACATGTGTGATCAAGAGAATGTCGATGTCGGTGGTGCCGAGGTGCTCGGGGATGACTCCCTGCTCCTCCTCGGCGAGGACGTGGGGGACGAGGCCTCCGAGGACCACGAGAAACGGGTCGTCATCACGCAGCTCCCATACGAGGCGGACGAGTGCCACCTCGGCCCGTTGCCGAGCAGCCGGCGAGCGCTCGCCGTTATCCATCGGCCGTTTGGCGTGGTCCGTGCGCGTGGAGAGGTTCGATCAGCTCACGTCTGACGTGCGCGGCGGCATCATGCCCGCGCGCACCGAGTCCATCCAGGTCGGCGTACAGACGAGGCGGGCTCACGACCGGAGTGCCCCGATGAGTGCTTGCGAGACGCAGGACCCTCCGTTCGGCTGCCCAGAACGTAACGAGGCCCGCGTCTTTGACCTCTCGCAGTCCGGCCGCCTCGACTGCCACCGAGAGCCGCGAGACGAAGTCTTCTGTCGGTACGTAGATGTGGAGACTGGGTACCCCTGTCGCGTAAGGCGCAGCGAGCGCGAGCCCGGCCCATCCGCTCACAGCCCAGTGGACGTGCTCGTCGAGGGCGGGACGAAGGGCTTTCGTGAGCAGGTCCATCGGGTCGCGCGTGGAGCGGTGGGCGTAGCGAGCCTCCCGAGGTGCGTCGATCAGCCAACGGCTCCAAGCATCCAGCATGCCCTCGGCGTCGCTCAGCTCGCGATAGGCGCGCGGTCCACGTACCGGACCACACTTGACGGTCCAGCCCTGCGCGTCAAAGCCCTTCAGGACGCTCGCGGTTCGCGACGCCGACCAGCCGCTGAGCTCGGCCATCTCCTCGGTGAGCACCGGCCGCTCGGGGTTGGCGAGAAGCGTCTCGGCGATCGACAGCGCCGAGGGCGACCATGTGAACGCGCTGGGCTCGCGTTTGCGAACGGTCGCGGGTTCGCGGATGACGAGCAGGCCGCGAGGCCCAATGATTCGTGCCTGGCCGGACTCGTCGGCCCAGTTGGCGTCATGGTCGCGTAGCAACTCGATCGATCCCGGCGAGAGGTGCCTCGCGACGATGATCGTGTTCGCGTCGCTGGTGGCGCGACTCGCGCCTAGAGCGTTGCGGACATCCTGCGGCCAGCCCTCCCCGGCCCATTTGGCGTCTATCGCGATGGTGCTACCGTCGTTCATCTCGAGCAGGAAGTCGTGTGCCCGGTCCGGTCCGGGCAGGACCTGAGCGGCTCCGTCGAGCGCGCCGGCAAGGATGGTCTGGATCCTATTTTCCTCTCGCATATAATTTTCCAGTGTACCAGCGGAAAATTGGATTTGAGCGGAAAATAGGCCGCAGCCTCCTGCGATCCGGGGTTCGTCCGTCGGCCCGATCCGCCGGTACCACGGGCGCAACCCTCAAGTAGGTTCTCGACAGCACTGGCGCGAGTTGTGGCGCGAGCAGTCGATTTTCCGCATTGTAGAGCCAAATGTTAACGGTCTTGAAAACCGGCAGGCGGGCAACCCCCGCCTCGGGAGCTCGAATCTCCCCCTTCCGTGCACCAGCTCACGAAGATCGGCGCAGCAAACTGGAGTTAGCCGGACGTCGGGAAGCGTCGTCCTTCATCGCCGGTCCTGATGTGGTCGCGGCGTGGCTCGTGGTCGTAGACGCGATCGACGATCGAGCTGCCGCGTTCTATCGCGGCTGGGGGTTCATCGATGTCCCAGAGAACCCGCGCCGACTGTTCCGCAAGATCGGCGACATCCGTCGATCACTCGAGACCGACGCAGCCGGCTGAGCACACACGATCGCGTCGGTTCCGCCGAGATACCGGCATGCCTACGGCAACAACGACCGGGCGGGCAACAACGACCGGGCGCCGCTCGACGAGACCGCCGGTGTCGACGAAGCCCAGGTTTCTACTCAGTCCTCGACCGCACGCCTGCTTCTGACCGCAAGCACATGCCCGCCGAACGGGACATGGGAACTCTAATCCGGCCGGCCTGCCGCGCTGTGCTCTGCGGCTGCGCCGAGATGGGGGGCGAGCCACGCCTGCAGACGCGGCAGCGGCGCCGCGCCCACGAGCCGGTCGGCCTCTGCGCCGTCCTCGACGACGACCAGCAGCGGGATCCCCTGCACGCCGTAGCGGGCGGAGATCGCGGGCGCCTCGTCGACGTTGAGCTTGACCACCTTCAGGCGGCCTGCGTTCTCCCGGCCGAGGCGCTCGACCAGCGGCGAGACCATGCGGCACGGTCCACACCACGGCGCCCAGAAGTCGACCAGCACGGGCACCGAGGAGGCGATCTCCCGCTCGAAGGTCTGCGGGCCGGCTTCGACGATCCACGGCAGAAGCGTCTGACACACGCTGCAGCGCGGAACGCCCGTGGGAGTCGGGCGCACGCGGTTCTTGGTTCCGCAGTTGGGACACGCGACGATCGTGCCTGCATCTGTCATCGCAGCGTCAGCGTAGGCCATCCGCGAGCGCTGCGCTCTCGAGGTCGCCCGACGGCAGCGTCCCATGCCGCGGCCTGAGCTCGACCGCGGAGGCGGTACGCTCGGGGACATAGGATGGCGATTTGCGGGCTCGAGCACCTTCCAAGGATGAAGCGAGCTGCCGGGCGTCCGCGTGACCTCGTTGACTCGGACGACCTGGACGCTGCGCAACCGGGCGAGGATTGAGCTGCGCCCTGTGAGTTGCCCGGGTGAGCGCGGACCGCGCCGCTCCCTCATCGGACGGGCGGAGCAGGCTCTACACTGCTGGCAATTCCGCATCCCAGGGAGAGGTGGCCGAGTGGCTGAAGGCACTCGCCTGCTAAGCGAGTATGGGGTTAAGACTCCATCGCGGGTTCGAATCCCGCCCTCTCCGTAGCCGCGAATCCCCTGCAAATAAGTGGGGTTTGGCGAGCATCGCAAGGAGGCTGCTGGCGCCCCAAAGACCCGTCCCGAGACGGTTTATGGAAGCGATTTGGAAGCGCTCGCCGGTCGGTGCCGGTTCGGAGCTTCAGTTGAAGCTCCCGCTTGGCGCGCTCCCGTAGCCGCGCGTACGGACTTCCGGCCGCGGGCGGCCTTGCGATCTGGCGCGGGTTCTGCTCTGCTCTGCCGCCCAAGACATTCGTGTGGCCGGGCGAGCGCTGGCGGCGCCCACCCGGCCGTGGACAACCGAAGTCGTTGCTTCGGATGCCACGCTCGACAACGTAGCTCTCCGGGCTGCGGGGTCCGGTCATGGCTGTGCCGGGCGGCTTCTTCGGCCGACCGGAACGGAGCAGACCGTGACCATCGTCATCCCCGTGGAGCTTCTTTCGCTGCTGCGCGACGGGCTCTACTACGACCTGCACGGCCAACTCGATGCGGCCGGCGATCTGGCCGAACTGCGCAATCGCGCGGACATCGGCGCTGAGGTCGCCGGCTGTTTAGCGCGTGCGGAGGGCACGCGGGCGCTGCTCGATGTCGTTGGCTGGATCGACCCCATCGAGACGCCCACGGCCGTCGAGGTTGACGTGCACCGGCACCGCGAGGCGCTGCTGCGCGCGTTGCTGACCCGCATCGCCTCCGAGCATGGCGTCGAGGAAGACCCGGAAGTCAGCGACGAGGAACGCGCGACCGCGAAGGCGCGCATCAGCGAGCTCGCTGACCTCATAGCCCTAGCGGAAGGGAGTCACGCATGAACACATCCAGAAGGGGCGCGTCGAGGACCCCGATCGGCCCGGATGAGGGCGAGCTCGCGGCCGAGGAGAACTGGCTACTCACGGTGGTCGCAGCGATGGAACGGCGCGTGCCGTCCGCGGAGGACCGGAGGCTGCTACTCGCGGTCGGCCGCGCGATCCGCGAGCGACGTGAGGAGCTAGGTATGACCCCGGCCGAGCTTGCCTGCGCCACGGGCGTCAGGCGGGAGGAGCTTGAAGCGATCGAAGCCGGACGACCCCACCCCAGCCACGGGAGGGCTCGCCGTCGGACCCTGAAGTGCCCGTGAGGCGGCCAAGCGCTCGACAGCGGTGAGCTTTTCCGCCGGGGGCTCTGCTCTGATCGCGGGTGCAGTCAGAAAACCGAGTGGCCGGGCAGGTGCGTCAACACCTACCCGGCCGTAGCACCGAAGGGACACCGCCCCTCCGATGCCGCGATGAACCGTAGATGCTCAGCTACGGATCGGTCGTTTGATCGCGTTCGCAGGGGCGGGTCCCTTCCTCGGTGCGGGAAGGAGCGATCCACCGATGCCCACAACCCTGCCTGCGCTCGCGTCGCCAGGCCGTTGCCCTGGCGTGCTGCTCGTCTACGGCGAGGAGCGCGCGAACACCGCGCTAGCCAGCGAGCTTGAACTCGACGGCTACCGCGTCTATCGCGCCAGCCACCCCGGAACGCTGAGGGAGCGCTGCAGGGACGGTGGGGTCGATCTGGTGATCTTCGGGCACTCCCCGCACCGTGGCTATGACGTGCTGCGGGCGCTGCGCGCGGGCGAGCTTGTGCCGGGAGCGGCGAGCGTTCGTGTGTTGTGGATCGGCACGAGCCGCGAGACGAACACCAGCGTTCTACGGGCCTTTGAGGCCGGAGCTGACGATGTGACCCGGACCCCGCTCGGGTATGCGGAGCTGCTTGCGCGTGTGCGGGCGCTGCTGCGCCGCGAGAGCTTCATAGACGGCCCTTCGGTGATCGTGTGCGGCCCGCTTGAGATCGACACGGCAGCCCGCACCGCCACGTTCGCGGGCGAGCCGGTCGACCTCCGCCCCCGCGAGTTTGCACTGCTCGCCTATCTTGCCCGCGATCCCGCGCGCGTACACACCAAGCAAGACCTGTTGCGTGCCGTATGGGACTACCGGGCGTCCGGCTCGACACGCACTCTGGATTCGCACGCGAGCCGGCTGCGACGCAAGCTCGCCAGTGTCGGCGCTGAGGGCTGGGTGCGCGCGACCCACGGCGTCGGCTACCGACTCGCGCCCAACACACAAACAGCGCTGCACGCTGCCGCACCATGAAATCGGGCCGCCATTACTCAGCCTTACGGATCAAACCCCTACCCAGGAACGGAACGCATGAACGCGACAAGCACGACACTCAGCGACGCCGACCAGCGTGCCTTGGTGATGCTCGGGCAACGGGTCTGTCAGCTACGCCAGCAGCACGGCATGAGCATCGACGGGCTGGCCGAAGCGAGCGGCGTCACACGAAAGGACCTCGACGCCCTGGAGGCAGGACGCCACGACGCGGACTACGAGACGCTGATCGCGGTCGCGGACGGGCTCGGCGTCCAGGCCGCGGAACTCGTCAGCGACCTGTGCCCCGATGAGTGATCATTGAGCAGCGAGTCCAGTTGAGCCCACTGGGAGAACAAACTAGGTCTCTGAGCGAATCGCTCGGCACCGCCCTACAGCTTCACGGCGCAGTCGTCGAGCGCGATGCGGCAGAGATCGTGGTAGACACGATCAAGCACTGGGCGATAGCGAGCGGATATCTCGACCCCAGGATCGGTCTTGCCCAACTACGAGCCCAGCTCGGGGTGAGGTAGGCTGCGGCCTCGTGGAGGCGTTCGAGTCCTTCGTCGCTGTGGCGCTTGAAGCGGATGACTTCGTGGTGTCAGGTGGTGTGAAGTTCCGCGTCAAGTTGCCGACCCGTAAGGCGGCATACACCGAGGAGCAAACCCACGGCTACGAGGTCGATCTCGTTGGCGCCCGCGCTGACCGTCTTGTGCTGGCGAGCGTGAAGTCCGCCTTTGGCTCGCGTGGAGTGGTCGCTGAGCACGTGACCGGCGAAACCTCGGATGAGCGCGCCAGCCGCCTCTACAGGCTCCTGAATGACGAGGTAGTGCGGACGGCGGTCATCGCGGAGGCGGCCAAGCGCTACCGCTACCGTCCCGATCAGGTGCAGCTCCGGCTCTACGTCGGGCGCTTCTCCGGGCGCAAGGCCGGCGAGCACGAGCGGCGAGTTCGCGCGTGGGCGGCGGAGCAGCACGTCGGAGGCGGACCGATCGAGGTCATCGGCGTGCAGGAGGTTGTCCGCGTCGTGCGCGAGGCCGCCGACGACACGCAGTACCGCGACAGCGCTGTTCTGGTCACGCTCAAGGCGCTACAGGAGGCCGGTCAGCTCATCGGCTAGGCACAAGCCGTTTCCTTATGATCGGAGCCAGCTTTCGCTTCCGGCGCAAAGGGGGTAGCCAGCCGGGCGACCTCGGCTTTCGCAGCTCGTCCAAAGGGCAAGCGCGCGCTCCCGTTGTTAGTGCTTCTGCATCGACAGCAAAGCGGAAGCTCCTTCCCAAACCAAGACAGATGGACAACTCGGTGAAACAGGGGCAAATGACAGTGTCCTCGAGTGGGACGAGTAACGTACTCTTCTAGCGCAAGATTGCCAAGAGAACCAGCACGACGAGCAGCACGACGCCGAACTCGATCACGACGATCTGGACGAGCCTGCGCCGGCGGCGGCGCACGACCATAGCGCTCTCATATACGGCGAAGACCAGACGAGCGATGGCCCACTCGAAGTCCTCGCGTGAGTCAGCGTCGAGCGCCTTGAGGATGTCTGGGAGTGAGCGGTGAAACTGTTCGTCAACACGAAGAGACGGCTCGACTTGGCCCTCCCAAGCAAAGGTGTATGAGGAGTCTCGTTGATCGCGTGCCACGGATGAGGGAGGCACGCCTTCGCTGGTGACGGCGCCAAATCGAGCGCTTTCTGAAACATACGCGAGGAACCCACCATGTACATCGGTCGGCCCCGAGAACTCCCGTTGGCGCACGAACCCGACCAGCTCGGTGCCGGCATCCCCGCCACTCGCGAGGACCGCGTCGTCGCGGCTGTCAGGCGAGCGCCGTGGTGCTCCCACAAGGATCCAGGGCAGGGCCGAGCTGAACGTGAAGCGGCTCGAGTGATCTTCTTTGGGCGAGCCGGTCATAGCCCTTGCTGTTGTAGTTCGGTCCATCGGGTGTTGATAGCTTCGATCAGGTGTGCGGTGTCGTTAGGAACGTTGTTCGAGTGCTCCGCTGAGCTTACTCCGTCGCCCAAGGCTGCGCGCCATAGGTCGACCTCGTTGGAGAAGAAACCGCGAATCCGCTCTTGATCGTCGGAGTCGGCGTTCTGCCATAGGTCCTTCTTGTTCAGTAGTAGATGTACCGCGCGCTTGCTGGTTTCGTGCCTTTTGAGATAATCGCGAATCTGAATACCGAAGTCGTGATGCGAGGTCAGACGATCGGGGTTGGGGCCCGTTGTCTCTATGTCATTGTGGTCGATCAGGACGAGGACGATTTCGGCTTGGGCAGCGATCTCAAACTGCTGATCGTAGGATTCCCCTCGGCCGTCTAGCAGGGCGATGTACCTCGTGTGGTCATGCAGCAGCGGACTAACATGAAAGGTGACTCGCTGAGTGGCTTCCTTCTCGCGTGTTGGCATCTGGAGGAGCCTCTTCTTGAGAGTCGTCTTGCCCACGGCACCAGAGCCGAGAATCCCGAGCGCCGGCACTCGCGGATATATCGAAGGCAGGTCAGCTAGCGGGAGGTCCTTTCCTGCGACATCAGAGGGCTTCAGCTCCTTCGGCGGCCAGGCACGGGCAATCCCAACGATGACCATCACGCCGGCAACCGACGCCCCCGCAACCACCAGGAGGGTCCTAGCGGTGCCACCAGCAAGGACCCCTGCGAGCGCTAGAGCGAACGCAGCAACCCCCACCACGCCCGCGACGACGTTGAGTTGCTCCTGGAGGCGAGGGCCAAATCGGCGAAGCCAGCGTCTCATGGGAAGCCTTCGGTGGGCTGAGCAACTGCGCTCGGAGCGCGAAGGCGGGGTGCCGGCGCAGAGCCGCCGCGCGAACCGACGGGGACGGCGTCATCTGGCTGGGGGATGGGCATTTTCATGGTGGGATCATCTCGCGTCTGCCGTGTGAGGGAACGGTGGCAAAGGATCGCAGAGCAAACAGCGGAAGAGGAGGCCTGCGAGGGCGGCGCACTGCATGATCTGGCATAGGCCAGCGTCGACTGAGTGGCTCCTGCGTTCGTCTTTGCGATGACGATGCCCCCGGACGGCGCGCACTCTCCGGTGGCGTGCGCCATCGCCTCATGCGTCGCACGACTGCTTTCGCGGGCGAGTGAGCATCTGAGTAACACCCTAGCTCGCTCCTGCCAGGACGAGCTGCGAAAGCCGAGGTCGCCCTTGGCTGGCTACCCCTTTGCGCCGGAAGCAAAAGCTGGCTCCGATCATAAGGAAACGGCATTGCGGCTAGGTGCGCGTCGCAGCAGGTGTACGCTCACGCTGCGTGGATCAGTCGCCGAGCGTGCGTACTGCTCGCTCCAGGTCGCGGCGGTGGATGACGCGCGCCACGCGCCTGCGCTCGCCGTTGCCGACCGCTCGCCACAAGATGCGCAGCTCGCCGACTCTCAGTCGCCGCCAGGGCGCTCGTCCCTTCAGTGCGCGATCGTTCGCATTGGCCGGCAGCGGCTCGTGGGTGAGCACGTCGGCCATCGCGCGCAGGGCTGCGCGGCGGTCGTCGGGGTGGAGCTTGCGTAGATCGCGCTGCGCCTGGCGGTCGAGTTCGACCGCGACCTTCGCCACGTGACCTCAGCTCTTGTGGTCGAGGGGGCCGTGCTCGGCCTCGAACTCTGCGATGGCGTCGGCGAGCGCCACGCCGGGCTCGCCCCGCTCGATCGCCTCGTCGGCGGCGCTCATCGAGGCGACGTATTCGGGCGCGTTGGCGAGCACGAAGTCCTCCAACTGCTCCGCGTCGAGCGGCAGCAGCACGGCGACGGGGGTGCCGCGATGGGTGACGAACGTCGGCCGCCCGGTGGTTCTGACCTCGTTGACCACGCCGCTGACCTGGCGGCCCAGTTCTCGAATCGTGACGGTAGCCATACCGGCATTGTACGACAGATTGCCGAACATCGCTGCACGACTGGTCTCGGGTCCCAAGCCGTCGCGGCGCTATGGAAGCTTTATGGAAGCGGCAGACCGCAGCAGACGGCAGCAGTAGCCCGATCGCTCAACGACCGAAGTGCTGGATTTGCGGGGTAAACGCGCCAAAGCGCAGCAGGCGATGACAGCCAAAGGGCGCTAAGCGAGTATGGGGATCAAACTCCATCGCGGGTTCGAATCCCGCCCTCTCCGTCCAGCGCCCTCTCCGTCCACCGCCTCGAGCCAGCTGCGCGAGCGTGCGCGTGCCGGTGCGCTCGTTCGTCATCCCCACCGGCGCGCAGATGCCGTCGGTCTTGTGACTTCCACGCGGTCATCGACGACCAGTCCGACTGCGACAAGCACGTCGTCGCGCTCGGCGCCACCAGCGGCGCGATGCCGCCCGACGCGCTCAAGGGCGAGACCGGGCAGTCAGACGCCTCCTCCTGCTGCGAAGAGAGGCCGGGCCCCGATTCGCCCCTGCCGGGAATCACTGGCCCCGGCGGCGGGCGGATCGGGGCTGTGCTGCTGTCGCCGTTCATCGAGCCCGGCGCTGCTCGGCCTGCCGCGCCTGGCCTACGCGGCGACCGTGCCGGCGAGCTTCGGCGCCGACGTCTTCACCGCCGCTCGCTAGCCCCGCGGTAGGCGCACAGCGCCTCAGTTGAACTCGTGCGAGAGCGCCGCCACCAGCCCCGGCAGGCGCGCCGGGCGCCGCGCGATGCGCAGCTGGCGGGCGTCGCTGGGGTCGCTGAGGAGCGCGCTCACGGACTCCAGCTCCGCCTCGCAGCCAAGCTCCAGCGCATAGCCGCGGCACGCCTCCAGCAGGCGAGCCGTCGTCTCCGCGACCGGCACGCGCCGGCGCGCGACCGGGTCGATCAGCTCCGCCGCCACGCCGTCGCGGGCCGCGAGGAAGCGGTTCTCTACCAGGATCTCCGGCGCCGCCGCGCGCTCGTCGGCGTAGCCGCGGTCGAGCTCCAGGGCCACCAGGCACTGCACCAGCGCGACCAGCGCCGCGGTCGCCGGCAGGCGCGTCTGCGCGTCCATGATCCTCACCTCGACCGTCCCCAGGCGCGGCTGCGGGCGCACGTCCCACCACAGGAACGTCGGCTCCGGGAAGGCGTCCAGCGCGATCAGCAGATCGACCGCGCCGACGTAGTCCTCGTAGCTGGCGAAGCGGCGGGGGATGCCCACGCGCGGGAACGCCTGGAAGACCGGCGTGCGCGCGCTCGCCAGGCCCGAGTCGCGCCCCTGCCAGAAGGGCGAGTTGGCCGACAGCGCCAGCAGCAGCGGCATGTGCGCGCGCAGGCGGTTGACCGCCACGATCGCCTCCTTCGCGCTGTCGACCCCGATGTGCACGTGCAGGGCGAACGTCGGCTCGCGCTTTGCCAGCTCGCGCATCGACCCGTACACCATCTGGTAGCGCTCGCCCCGCGAGAGCGTCGTCTCGCGCCAGATCGCGAACGGGTGCGTGCCAGCGCTCGCCACCGCCAGCTCGAGGCTCTCCGCCGTGTCCTGCAGCGTGGCGCGCAGCGTCA
>Ga0335074_10004277_pt1 | contig 19646 bp, 16 predicted proteins | sample Lox_Sample_23_FD_206715 | JGI IMG/M metagenome (GOLD analysis project Ga0335074, IMG submission 206715) | Soil microbial communities from Loxahatchee National Wildlife Refuge, Florida, United States - Lox_Sample_2.3 | ecosystem: Environmental > Terrestrial > Soil > Wetlands | place: USA... | reverse complement strand
TGACAGCGAACTCCGAGCCGACGGCCGAAGTCACACCGAAAACGATACGAGCGCTATCGGACGATCCATCAATCGCAGCAGTCCGCGTGGCAGCCCTCGCCGGTGCCGACGCCAGCGACGATGCTGGTGCAGCAGTCATCCCCATGCCAGGTCAGTAGCCCTCCCTGATCGTCAGCCCGGCGATCGCAAGCGGCGACAACCGGATCGGCCCACCACAGCCCGAGCACGGCGTTCAGCGCCAGCCCAACGAGAACACCGGCCGCCAGATATGCGCACAGCATGTTCTGGCTGCCCTCACCGGCGGTAGCCCCGACCCGAGCCACCGGCCAAGTCGCCGCTTCCTCGTCCGACCCCCCCGCGTTCCAAACAACGCGGCACATTCGAAACTAGCGTTCCAAACTACCTGTCATATTCGAAACTAGCCTGAGCGGCAACAGGGGCGGCGAGTTGGTCGTCCGAACGTGACGTCGGTCCAGGGCGCCTGGCTGGCGGCGTAGGGGTAGTCGGACTCCGTCGCGGTTGTGGCGATCGAGAACGGCAGCGTCTCGACGCCCTGCCCCGCGTGGTAGGACCAGTCGATCGTGAAGCCTCCGTTCTCGTCGGTTCGCAACGCGAGCAGCGGTGAGGGCCGTGTGCTGCCGGGGTAGCGGACGAGCAGCCGCAGCGCGACGCCATCGGGCGGCACATATCCGCCTTCGAGCTGGCCGCGGAGTGTGAGCAGCCCGCTCCAAGGGAGCGCGCGCGGGCTGACCGATAGCTTGATCCTCGCGGGCACGCTCACGCTCGCTTCGCCCGTCGCGGGCAGCACAGTCGCCGAGCCGCCGTATACCGCTTGGATGATGCGGGATGGCCCGGGCGGGAGGATCGCCGTCCAGGCGCCCGTGCTACTGGTTGTCGCGCTGGCTGCCTCGGTGAACTCGTTCAGCCCGTTGTCTGGTGCGGTCAGGATCGACACGGGCACACCGGCCACCGGTACGCCCTGCGTCGTGATCAGCAGCCCATGCACCGTGAATGACTTACCGTAACCCACCTGCGTGCTCGTCGCGACGCGCAGGCCCAGTGGGCGGCACGCCGTGATTTCCCGCCATCGGTGCGGGCCGGTCTGCACGAGCTTGTACCCGCAGCGCATGTCGGCGGCGATGACGAGGCGGATCGTCCGGTAGTGCCCGCCTGCCTTGACCTTCACGGTCCGGCCGTGACGACGCTCGCGCTCGTAATGGAAGGCCACGAGCACCCGCTTCTTGACGACCTGCGTGGGGCTCCCAATCGTCGTGAACCCGACATCCGAGGCGGCCGCGAGCCGCAACGGCATCGTCAACGTCTCGGTCGCGCTGGCGCAGTTGCCGACGTTGTCGCACGACGTGGCCCGAATCGTATACGGACCACGCAAACCGGCATCGTCGATATTCGTTAGCAGGTGGGCGCCGTCAAAGCTCGCCGGAAGGCTCGTCCAGGAGCCGCTGCCGGCCGGTGCCATCTCGATCGACCCGCCCGCGACCCCCGACTCGGCGTCGCCGGTGTCCACCACCACTTGGGCAGGATCGCTCGGATTCTGCGGCTCGAAGCTCAGGGACGGGGGCGCCTCGTCGATATGAACGGTCATCGAGCCGGTCCCCGTGTTCGGCTGTCCCTGCGGGTCCACAGCGTCATTCCAAGCGGTGCAGGTGACCGTGTGGACGCCGTCCCCGTTGACCGTCAGCCCGCTCGCGGGGTACGGCTTGGCGCTTCCCCCATCGACGGCGCAGTTCATTCCGCCCACACCCGAGGGACCGGCGCTCGGCGAGGCATCCACAGTTACCGCGTGGTTGACCCACACGCTCGGGCTCGGATCGTTCGGGGCGCGGAACGACACGCCGACCGGGTCGTTGTCCACCGCCACGGTCTTAGGCACGGTGTAAGGAACACCGGCCGCATTGATCGCGCTGAGGTCGATTTGAAGATTTCCCTGGGTCGGCACCTGGGAACGAGTATCAACGCTGAACGACCAACTCGCGGGGTTAGGACACTGTTGCCAGACCGTGTTGTCGCGTGGCTCAGCGGGACCATTCAGCTGGACATTGCCGGCTTGCGCCCACGTGTCGCAGATGCCAGAGACGTCGCTGGCATACAGCGTCACCGGCCACGCATCCCCCGGCGGATTCCACACCCACGATCCGCTCCCCCACAGCGAACCCTGACCCATCACGGATGGCGCGGAGTTCTCGATTCCCTCGAGTTCGATCCCCGACACGCTGAACTGCGGCGGCCCGAATCCCAGGCAGATGGTCGATAGCGTGCATACGAGCTGGATGCCGTATATCTGGCTGTCGATGTTCGAGCTACCTTCGAGGCCGGTGTTAAACCACTCCTGCCCATTGGCCAGCGTCGATCCGCCGTATGCCCCGCTATTGACGTCTCTCCAGAAGTCTCCCACCGCCCAGCCGCCTGTGTTGATGCCGCCGCTGGTCACATCGCCGTTGGCAGTCCAGGCTGAGACGATCGTGACCCCAGGCGGGGCGGTGGTCATCCAATAGGCGTTCTGCCCCGGCGGGACGATCGAGCCGGCCGCGATCGACATCGGGCAAGCGCTGGGGACGGTAAATATGGGAGTTCCATAGCCAGGGTAGATGCCGAAGTCTCCAGCGGCGGCGAACGCGCCGCACCCTCCGGTCTGCCCGCCGTTCATGTTGCCGTCGGTCACCCAGATATCACCGGCACGAGCCACTGGCGCAGCGGCCGCAATCACGGAGCAGACCGCCATCGATACGGCGATCGCGACAGTCTTTGTCTTCAGCGCCCCTCTTGCCATCTGTCGCCTACATGCAGGTATCGATCAGGTCGAAGCTGTGATCGGTCGGCGTGAACGACCCGCCCACGACCACGCCGGTGTAGACGTAGAACTGCTGGTTATCGCCCGCGGCCTGGAACCAGGCCACCGGGAAGGCACCGGACACCTGTCCACCAGGGGGATTCGTATCCGCGACTGTGATCACGGGCACATTCGACGCCTGCGCGCACGCCGGAGCGGTAATCGTCACCTGGTATGTCCCGGCTGCGACATGCTGGACCGACACCCCCTGTCCGAAAATCACCGAGCCCGCATTGGCGATATCTGCCCAAACACTCACCGCCGGCGCCCCTGGCTGACCAGCCGGACCCTGCGTCCCCTGGACTCCTTGCAGCCCCTGCTGGTTCCAGCTCACGCGCGTCTGCCCCCGCCTACACCGGCCGCCACGTGGCTTGAAATGAAGGACGCCGGTGCCCTTATCAGCGCAGGCCGTGATCGCCTTGGTCTTGGTCGCCGCGAGCGCGTACCCGCCACCCCCGCCGATCACCAGGAACACCAGGAGATACGCAACCACGTTCCCGCGCAAACGCCGCATCACTCGACATGTCATCGAACTCCCACCTTTCACATGAAAACCTGGGTGCCTCACCGGCACTTCGGGTTGCAGTTGCCATTCACAGTCCCACCCCCGGTCCCCACCGGCCCGGCCGGCTCGGCGCTGCCAGATGCTTCCGTGCTCGCGCCCTTGACCGGGCTCGACGCCGGCGAGTACGAGGGTGCGGTGATAACCGGAGACGGCGCCGGGCCGTCCGCCCATCGCACGGAGCTCGTCGCCGCCACAGACGAGGATTCGGTTCTCTGCGGCGAGCCGGCCGCCAGCGCGACCACAGTATCCGCTCGATGCGGACCGGACCGGTCGCGCTTGCGACGTGGCGCGGGCGGCCGGGTGTGCTTCGCAGCCCTCGCCCGACCCTGACGTTTACTGGGCCGGACTTCGGGTCTCCATGCGGCGAATGGATTGCCGGTCGTCAGCGCCCGGCTGTTCGCGCTGCCAAGCGAGCTGGTCTCACTCGGGATACGCAACGTCTCTGATCGCCGCTGCGATTCAAAGCGAGACGGAGCCGTGGGCGCCTCAGCAAGCACGCCAGCCACCGCAAAGCAGACCAGCGCGAGCACGAGCGCGACAATCGACAGTCGTCTCTGGGCCGCCCCGAGCCGCACCGCCCGCCACATCCGGCCCGTCAAGCCCAGACCATCCGCCCTAGCGGCACGCCGGCGCGAGCGCGACGTCCGAGGTGCTATCCGCACCGACCGTCGACGCCCGCGATCATGGGGAGCAAGCTCGACCGTGTCTAGCTCTGGATCGAATGGCGCGCTCTCCGGCGGCAACCCCTTCCGCGCCGGCCGCGGCTCGGTCACGAGCCTCAGCCGCACACCGCCATCCCCGGGCCGACGCGAACTTCCGTCGCCCGGCGGGTCTATCGTTGACCCATTACCACCAAACCCCATTACCACCAACCCAAACTATCACACACTTTGCAAAATTGGTATAGTTGCTGTTGCTAATGGCCGACGACGACCTCCTGACCGTCACCCAAGCCGCGAACGCGCTCGGCACGACCAGCCAAACCATCCGCAACTGGATCCAAGCCAAGCGACTCAACGCCAAGCGGATCGGCAACCGCTACCGCATCCCCAACAGCGAGATCGACCGGCTCGGCGCCAGCGCCACGCGCTCGGGCGAAAGCCCCTGGGAGCACGCCGCAGACCAACCCTTCCAACCCCTTCTGCGCAAGACCAACCGCCCAGCGGCGGACAACACCCCGGACGGCGACATGCTCGGAGGCTGACCGGTGGACTCCGAAGAGCTCTTCAAAGAAGCCCGCGAAACCTGGCGCGCCGCGCTGCGCAACCACGTCCTCGCACCACCAGACGCCGAGTTCAGCACCCGGCTCGCCACGCTCGCCGACGCCGCCAAACAGCGCGCCAAGGCCTGCCAAGCCGCTGACAAGGACGGCTACGAATGGCCCGCCGCCCGCGGCGGCGCCAAACCCCCCTACGAACTCCAACCCGACACCGGCCGCCGCGGACCCCAACACCTCTGGGAACAATTCGACGACGCCGTCGCCGAACTCGACCGCGTCAGCGAAGGCCGCAGCATGCGCGCCGTCGCCCGTGCCTACACCGACCTCGCAAACATCGCCCAAACCCTCGCAACAGCCATCACGCAACAAGACCAAGCCGCCGGATTGCTCCCCGCCAGAAAGGCCCGTCGCACCGCCAGGTGAAAACCGGGCCGCGGCTCTCCACCACTTGCCCACGCCATCCCGTGAATGCCGCGACTGAGTCCGTAACCGAGGGCCCTTGCCGCGGGGCACGTAACCCGGCGCGGCCCGATTGCGAGCCGTCTCGACGGCCGAGATCCCGGGCGCCACACGGCGACGACGAGCTCCACTCGTTTGAGCGCCCCCGCCCAAACGCAGCCAGCGCTCACACAGGGCCATTACCAGCCCAACACGACCCGACGCCCACCGGCGCACCCCCTCGCGACTAAACACCGTGGACAGACCCTCGCCAACCGGTCCTCCGGGAGCTAGCCAGGACCACATGTCTTCTGCGACTCCCCATCCTGCCGCCTCAAGTGCAGTGCTGCGGAGCCTGACGCGAACGCTGGCCAGCTCCCACTCCTGGATACAGCGATACACCGGTGCGACCCCACAACCAACCGTCAACTCGTCCTTGCCCGAAGCCTTCCGTCCGGCCCGCCTCCGCCGAGAGGCGATGCACCACTTTTCAGGTATACACGATAGCGCTCCGCGGAAGCCGAAACGGCTCCGGCGCTGCTCGCCGATCACGCGCCCCCCGGCCGACCGTGCCGACCAAGGCGCGGAAGCACCCGTATAGCGCACTCGGCGCGCGGAAGGGTCATCCGCAGCCACCGATATCAGCACCGTGTCGGCGGCCATGCCAGAGCGGGCGCTGGTGGCACCACGAGCGGTCTGCGGAAGGGACCCGAACCTGCTCGGCGTACAGGCTTAAGCTGCTCGCGCCGTAGCCAGAAGCCGCGTACCCGCCCCTTGCCGCGCGGATCCAGCGGCAGGTCGGTGATCAGACGACCGCTCAACGTGAACAACACGCAAACCGCGAGCAGCTCAGAGGGGGTCCGGCTCAGATGAACGGGCTCCGGTCAGGGGTGGTCGCGATCGAGCTTTCGCGCCGCGACGGATTAAGGACGCATAATTGTGTGACGGGGGCTTGGGCGATGATCGGCCTTCTCCTCGCCGGCGCGCTGCGGGTCGCGCCGGGTCGCACGGAAACGGTTCTCGCCGCGTGGCCGCTCGAGCGCCCGGCCCCGCCTCGGGAGGTCGGGGAGTTCGCCCTGGCGCTCAGTGAGCGCCTGGCGCACGGCCGCCGGACAGGGTCAAGCTGCACCGGCGGCGTATCCGTGGGCGTGGTCGACGATCGTGCGGCGGGCGCGGTGGTTGGACCTGTTGGTCCATCCCCATCACGGCGTCGGCCGCGTCCTCAGCAATCAGTGCCGCACGCTCGCGGGTGCCGAGCGCAACTATCTGACGATCGAGTTCGCCGAGTCCGCGTTGACGATCACCGTGCCCTGCGAATCCACCGCGGCAGCTGGCCTGCCGCCGCCGGCTAGTTGCGCCGTGCCGAGGCGCTTCGCGTTGCCGTCGCGCTTCAAGCGCGGCCGGCGGTGGCGCCCGGGAGCTGGACGGCAAGGGAGAGGCATTAACGCGACAGGCTCAGGTGCGCAAACATGCTCGAGCTCGGTGCGGTGGTTCGTGACCTCGCCGCTCGCGCCGTCGGCACGAGCCTCACAATCAGAGAGCAGGAGCTCCACGACCGCAGACGAAGACAACTCGCCGCGGAATGCGCCCACCGCTCGGGCTCAACGCCGCGCAAGCAGCCGCCTATGTCGACGAACAGGCCGCACGCGCAGCGGACCGACCCCGCGCCCCACCACCAGCCACTGAACGAGGCATGCTCAAGGACCCGGCGAGCGCCCGCGCCCGCGCGCTGAGGACCAGGTGGCCGCCATTGTTGAAGTATTCGTCGCCGAGCCGACCGTTCTCCATGGGCACCGAGTCCCGAGCTGTTTCCCAGGCGTGGAGCTCGGCCAGCATCAGCATGACCCCGCACCTGCTGCGCGCGAGTCCCAGATGGGCCGCCGGCCGGTTGGATGTCGATTCCGATTGCTCTTTCCTTTCGCGCCTCCGAGGGCACGATGAACCAGACACGCCTGCTCGTGGCGAGTTTTCCGCAGCGGCCTGCCGGGATTGCGCTCGAGGACAATTCGCCGCCATCGAAGCGGCACCGTGTTGGCGAGTATCCTTCGCAACGAGCGATGAGGCTCGCTCGGACCGCGGCTACGCCGCTGATGGCCTCTACGAGAAGTCGGATGTGGAGGTTCCGATGCGACACGCTGTGGGTGTCGGCGTTCTGCGCGACGGTAGCGGCAGCATTCCTTCAAGCTCAGAGGTCATGTGTGCTCAGGTGCGAGAGCCCCGCGGCCCGGGATTCGTGCCCGGGCCCGGGCCATCCCGCCTGGGCAATCGACGAGCGCGATCCGCGCTCCAACGCTCAGCGGCACGTGCGGCGCGCCGCGAACGAGTCTTTCAACCGAATCGAGCACTCGTGCTCGCGGCCGAGCTGAGACAGGCCACCGAGAGCCTAACGGCGCCGTTCCTTTCTTCGAGCTCGTCCGCCGGGGTGGGGTCCTCCCGGCACCGCGGCCCGAGCGCCGACCTGCTTGTCGCGCCCTCCCGGCCATCGGGCGCCGTCTCGGCGGGCGCTCACGCGCACACAGCGTCGGACGCACGGCCGCGGTGAGAAGAATCCGCTTTCACCTCCCGCAGCGCTCCAAGGCATTTCGGCTCTTCGTGACCTCCGAGGGTCCGGACGTTCCCGAGGAGCGATGGTTTCGGTCGTTGAACGCCGCCCTTCGGGCACTGAACTCCCTCGACGACAAATGGAAGGAAGCGGCTTGGGTGATCGAGTATCGAGAGCACCACGGCACCGCGATCGGCGGGATCCCGCTCGTTCGGAATGTCGTGCACGTCAAGCATGGCCAGCCTTTCGAGGAGGCCTCACCGCAGTGACACAGATGAATCGTTTCGTTACACCCGAGGAGGTGGGAGGGATGCTTTACGACCAAAGGGGCGCGAGACGGCCGGGCGCCTGGTGCGCGGCTCTGCCGGAGGCGCCCGGTCTGCTAGTGGTGACGCGAAGCACCCGTGGGAGATCTCCTACCGACATCTTGTCATGACGAGAATCGTCGCGTCCGTTGAGTGCGGTGAGGGCCACACCGGTTCCGCGGCCGCTTTCGCCGAGCTTCCCCGGGTCGACCGGCGCGGGGCGCCACTCAGCTCACGAGCCCAGCGAGGCTTCTCCGGGCACGCTCAGTGCGTGCCCGGAGAAGGCAATAATTCACGCCGCTTCGCGCGCTTCGGCCCATCTGGTTCGTGCCTCGGAGTCGGCTCGTTCATCCAAGCGCGCGTCGGATCCCGGGTAGGCGATCGAGTCAACGTGGCCCGCACAACCACTGACGAATCGGCGGGGGCCAGGCATGATGATGTGCCCGAGCCAGCCGCCTACACGCCGTCGCTCGGCCGGGTCAGCCCGAATGAAGCCGATGCAACCGCCGACGAACCGGCCCTCGGCGGGGGGAAAAATGTGGCCGACCAGTCCGCCAGCACGAATTGGCAGTCGATCAGTCCAAGAGGAATACGCCTCCATTACAAACCTCCAAACAGGGGAAGAAGCAGTAATAGAGGCCATCAGCGGTCGAGCCGCGTTTCGACGCGAGCCTCATCGCGTTGTGTAGATCATTATATCGGCGACGTGGTCGAGAACTTGAGGGCAACCGGATCCGGGCGGAAAGCTCCGCCGCCTAGTCCGAACGTGCTGCAGCGGGTGGCACTTCCGAGTTGTATGGCGGGAGCGCGAACCGAGCCGGCCTCCAACGGAGGACCGTGGCCGCTGGGAGCATTGACCGCCACGAGGCGTGCGTCGGCGAGAACGATCATCACCCGGTCTGCCGGGTGTGCGGAGCGATCATCGACGTTAGCCGCGTCATCGGTGAGCTGCCTCGCGCGTGGCCGACAGGGCGCCCCGATCTCGCGATCGAGGAGCCCACGGTCACGTCGCCGGATCTGTGCCCCACCCGCCAAACAACGTCCTATTCCGACAAGAAAGGGAGCGCCCTATGACCGATAAGCCACCTCGCACCACGACCGACTCGGGGATCCCAGTTGCCAGCGATGAGTTCTCGCTGACCGTCGGGCCCGACGGCCCGATCCTGCTCCAGGACCAGTATCTGATCGAGCAGATGGCGAACTTCAATCGCGAGCGGATCCCCGAGCGCCAGCCGCACGCCAAGGGAGCCGGGGCGTTCGGCGTGTTTGAGACGACCGAGGACGTGAGCGCCTACACCCGGGCTGCGCTGTTCCAGCCCGGGGTCAAGACCGACATGCTGGCTCGTTTCTCGACGGTCGCGGGGGAGAGCGGCAGCCCGGACACCTGGCGCGATCCTCGCGGCTTCGCGCTGAAGTTCTATACGACCGAGGGCAACTACGACATGGTCGGCAACAACACGCCGATCTTCTTCGTCCGCGACCCGATGAAGTTTCAGCATTTCATCCGAAGCCAGAAACGCCGTGCCGATAACGGCTTGCGTGACCACGATATGCAGTGGGACTTCTGGACGCTGTCGCCCGAGTCGGCTCACATGGTGACGTGGCTGATGGGCGACCGCGGCATCCCCAAGACGTGGCGCCACATGAACGGTTACTCGAGCCACACCTACATGTGGGTAAACGCCGGCGGGGATAAGTTCTGGGTCAAGTACCACTTCAAGACCGACCAGGGGATCGAGTTCCTGACCCAGGAGGAGGCCGATCGTCTCGCCGGTGAGAGCCCCGACTACCACCGCAAGGACCTGTTCGAGGCGATCCGCGACGGCGAGTTCCCCAGCTGGACGCTGTACATGCAGATCATGCCGTTCGAGGAGGCCAAGACCTACCACTTCAACCCGTTCGACCTGACCAAGGTGTGGCCGCACGGCGACCACCCGCTGATCAAGGTCGGGACGATGACGCTCAACCGCAACCTGACCGATTTCCACACCGAGATGGAGCAGGCGGCGTTCGAGCCCAACAACCTCGTCCCGGGGATCGGGCTGAGCCCGGACAAGATGCTGCTCGCGCGGGGGTTCTCCTATGCCGACGCCCACAGGGCCCGGCTCGGGGTCAACTACAAGCAGATCCCGGTCAACACTCCCCAGGCGCCGGTCCACAGCTACAGCAAGGACGGCGTCGGGCGGGTGGTCAACGTCACCGATCCGGTGTACGCGCCGAACTCGTACGGCGGCCCCAAGGCCGACCCGTCGCGCACCGACGACGCGGGGCTGTGGGCAGCCGACGGCGACATGATCCGATCGGCGTACTCGCTGCGGCCCGACGACGACGACTTCGGCCAGGCCCGCACGCAGGTGCGCGAGGTGCTCGACGACGAGGCGCGCGAGCGCCTGGTCTCGAATATCGCCGGCCACCTTTCGGACGGCGTGTCCGACAAGGTGCTGGCGCGGGCATTCGAGTACTGGAAGAACGTCAACCAGGACCTCGGCGAGCGCATCGAGCGGGCCGTCGGCGCGACGGTCGGCGTCTGAGGATTGCCGTAAGCGGCGCGTCCGGGCCGAGCCCGGACGCGCCACGTACGTTCCTCGGCCTAACGGTCGTTGCGCTTACCTTTCACTTGGGTAAGAAAGCTCACGCAAGGCGGATAGGAGGCGCGTCCAAGGACGCTTTGTTGCCTCCGGCGCCGGCGCTGCGTTCCCGCTCCACTCGCGGATGCACCGTGTCGGGGCAGATGCGGCCGGACAAATAGTCGCTCGCGCCCGCGCGCCCGGTGGCGCTCATCCTGGCGATGCGACGCGGACATTGCGGCCCCCCACGCGAGTGACCTCGTCGCCCTACGGCCGGCACCTCCTCACGTCTTTCCGCGCGACGTTCATCGCGTCGTAAGGACAGCACCCGGCAATCACGAGACAGCCAGGCCAAGCCGCGGGAGAGGTATTCTCTCCCTTGAGCGGTGAGGCTCGCTCGGACTGCGGCTCAGGCCGCCGATGGCCTCTAAGTGGTCATCCCCAACCGAGGAGCTCAGATGGTTACTTCAGCTTCGTCGCTTCAGAACGCGGCTCGCGAAACCCGTGATGCGCTCGAGGAAGTCAGCCGCCACCGCGAGCTGCTGGCGCACTCCTGGCGCCGACAGCTACAAGAGGCTAAGGAGAGACTCGATCAGCTCGTCGATGCCCAGAGCGACTCGTGGAGCCTGCGTGCCCGGCGTGTGCAGACCGACTCGTGGACCCTGCGTACGATCCGCGCGCTGGCTGCCACCGCGGCCGGCGAATGCATGTTGGCCGCCCGATTCGAGTCCCGGCTCGTGAGGCTGCCAGACGGCGACCTGCATACCATCGGCGCGCAGCTCGAAGACAGCTCGGTCTCGCTGAAGCGCGCGAGCGCCGAGGCCGCCACGCACCTTGTCGACATGACAGAGGATCTGCTCGCCGAGCTGCGAGCAGAGTCGTACGTCAGGGACGCCGCCGCCGTCGCGGGCCCGGCGGTCCGCTACCAGGCCCGCTTCATCGACGACCTCCTGGCAGCGATGCGGGCCTACGTCGACCGCGTCGAGCAGATCCTGCTGGAGTTCGGAAGCGACGCGCACGAGGCGGTAGGGGTACCGGCGGGCGGATTCCTTCCGATGCGCGGGTCACACGTGCCGCCTCGGCCGGAGATCGAACACATCTCAGCTGGAGACGCGGCTTGGCTCGAGCTCTCCAGCACCGTCCTCCGTTCGGTCGAGCTGTTCCGCAATCGGATCGCCGAACAGGTGGAGGAGGCGACCCGAACCGTCCAGGCGCGAGTCGACGACGCCCTGCACTACCGCGAGTTGGGCGAGCAAGCGGCGCGTGACCGCGCCGATGAGTTGTTGCGAATCGCGCAGCACCTCAGTCACTTAGCGGATGGGCTCGACTGGATGCTGCTCGATGAGCGATGAGTTCCTCCGGGCAACCTGGGGCTCTGGGATCAGTCGATAATCGAACGAGCTCCCCGGGCCGGAAGTGCTTGAGGATCTCGCCGGCACCACGTCCTTTTGCACTGATCGACGCTAGGAAGCCAACCGCGTGACATCCGACGCGGCGCTCGATCACATCGAATGCCCCGTCGCACATAAACAGAACGTGCGTGGTATCGATGGTAACCCATCTCCCGCCCGTGTCCTCACGTACGGACGGGGAGGGAGACGGTCGTCCCACCCAGCAGCTTTACCAGTGACTGCTGCGTGCCCCCTCCGGACACGTCGCAACGATCGATGGGCCATTCGCGATCAGCGTGATCTTGCCGACCTCGTCCAAATCTGCCCGAGGCATGACGTCGAAGTTCCGAGTGCGCCGCCGACGACCGTACTGCGTTAGGATCCGAGACGAGCGATGAGGCTCGTTCTGGCTGCGGCAATAAGCCGCTGATGGCCTCTACCCCACGTCGGTTCCATCCGTGGAGGTTCCCATGCCAGCTGCCGAGCCCGATGCCGCCCCCGTCGCTAGCTCAAACCCGCGACGCCTGCAGGCCCTGATACCGTTTGGTTTGTTCATGGCGCCGTTTGGCGCGGCCGCAGCGCTGGCCGCCGCGACGCACGCCAAGTCGCCGCTGTTGGTCGCGCTGGCGACCGCAGTATTGCTCGCGACTCTCGCCGGCTTCGCGGCGTGGGTGCTGATCACCGACCGCCGCGCCAGTAAGGCGCGTCGGCACGCTCGGATGACCGAGGAGGACTGGGCGGAGTTCGAACGGTCGTTCTGGGCGCACGTGGAGCGTCGTTCAGAGCGCCCGTGAGCAAGGAATTTCCTGGCCATTGCTCGTGCCGTGCAGAACGGACTTTCGCCATGGAAAAAACGGCGCGCAGTCGCGGCGCGATCATCCCCAGGTCGACGCATGTTCGCGATGTACGGCTGGCACGATGATCCAGAAAAGCACTGCCTCGGTCTGCCCGAGATTGCGCCATCCGTCGACTCGGTAACTGGCGGCCACGAGTACCTCGCCAGATCTGAGGGTGGCGGTCTGGCCGGCCACTTGCACGGCGACCAGTCCGCTCGCGACAGCGACAATTCCAGTGCCCGCGGTCGCAGTCCGTTCGATCCGGACGCCGCTCGTACGAGCGTCGAGTCGAACCAGGTCGACGCGAAGATCCGATTGCCCGCCTTCAATTAGTGTGATCGTGGGCTCGGAGCCACGCTGTGGATCATCGGCTCGTCGCCCGATCCGATACGTCACTGGATCCACCCCGCGCAAGAGATCGTCGATCGTGACTCCCAGCGCGGAGCTCAGTCGTACGAGAGTCGCTAGGGAAAGTCCACGCGCTGCGCGCTCGGCTTGCGAGATGGCACTTGCGGTGACCCCTCCAAGGGCTGCAAGATCATGCTGGCTGAGACCGCGCGACCGGCGTATCGCGCGCAACGACGCGGCTACCTGGCCGATGACCTCGGCGGGAGCGAGTGCCAATCGCCCACCCTCGTCGCGCCAGTGAAGCACCGAGCCCCGTACGGCGTCATTGCGACCTTCTGCCTTGACCACACGGACGCTGCGTTCATCCACGCGCAGGACGCACTGCGTTACCGCCTCGACCGTGTCACGTACCATCGAGGGCGTCTCCCGCATGCTCGTCGACCAATAGGCGATTGCCTCCATCTCCAAGAGCAACGGGCAGCAACGCGCGAAGAAGCGACGGGTGTTCGCCGCTCCCCACGCTCGCACCATCGCGTCGAGCGAGTCGAACAGCAGCAGACGGCGTCCTCGCGGCTGGCAAAGACGCCGGATTTCCCGAATCAGCTCACCCGGTCCGGCAAACTCGCTGCCGCTCCCAGCGTCGATAATGGTGATGCCGGCACTCCGGTACTCCTCCCCGTCGTCCTCGATCGCCACGAACGCTCTCGTGTCGAAAGCGGCGGATATGCCCGCGATCGCCCGATAAAACGCCCCTGGTGACGCACCGTGGAGCTCCCACACGACATTGTCCCCCCAATAGAGACCGCCGAGCACGGCATCGAGAGCACCGAGGCCGGTGCTGACTCTTCGCTCTGATTGCTGCCTAGGAAGCACTGCCGTGATGTCGCGTCGCGTCACAAGCCCCGGCCCGTGGCCAGGCATGGCAACCGAGTGCCACAAGGTCCGTGTTCGCCGTGGTCCGGTGAACGCGATCAGGACCATGCGATCCGGACCGCGATGGCTCGTCCACGCGGTCCGAAGCAGCCTCGAAGCGACCATCAGCAGGGGGAACAACCAAGGCGGGCTGGTCCCGCATCTTCCAGCCGGCACGAGAGGTTCGTGCCCTCAGCCGCCCGGACTGAGATGTCCGGCCCCTACGTCGAATACCGCACGCACTGCATTTCATCAGACCTCCACGCCCTCGATCGGTTGAGCTCGGAGAGGCCATCAGCGGCACGTGCCGCGGTCTGAGCGAGCCTCATCGCTCGCGTCAAAGCGTATTACACCACCCGATTCACGCCAGGACGCGGTGGCTTCGATCAAATCCGGCTGCGAGGATGTGCGCAGGCGCTACCCGGCCTGACCCGGACCCTCGCCGACCAGCGCACGCGCTGGACACCTGACTGGGGCCACGTCGTATCCTGGTAAGTGGCGATGAGGCTCGCCTCCAACGCGCCGGTTAGCGCTGATGGCCTCTACCGGTGTTTGTCAGCCGCGCGGTCCGAAGGAGGCGAAGCAGAGACGTCCGAAGCGCCGTTCAAAGCCCGGATGCTGTCCGCAGGAGGGCGCTTCCCGACGGATTCACATGATGCGCCGCGTTGAAGCGACCCAGCGCTTGCGCGCGGTAGAAGCGTCGGTCTCGTCCGACGCGGTGATCAGCGCACTCGACGACCCAAGTCCGGAAGTGGCGCGGGCAGCGATTCGCCGGCTGGTCGCACTGGAGGGAGACGGGGCCGCCCCAGCGTTGCGTGCACGCGTCCTCGACGTTGAACTCGGTGTCGTGGCGGACTTCGCCAAGGCCCTTGCGCAAATCGGGGATGGCCGGGTGCTCGAAATGGCAATCGGCGGGCTGGACGATCAGCGGCCGACGCGACGGCTCGCCGCGATCCGCGCCATCGGCGCCCTGGCCGACGATCCGGCTGGCGTCGGGCCGTTGCGCGCAGCATTGGATGATGACGTTGCCGGTGTACGGGCAGCGGCGCTCGAAGTTCTCGGCCGAATGGCGCGACCCGGTGCGAGCGTCGGAGCGGACTGCGCTCGCTTGCTGTCTGACCCGGTCGCGTACGTCCGGACCGTCGCGGTGCGGACGGTGGCGCGCTTGGTGAGCCACCCCGGGCCGACGCTGTCTGCGGCAGCAGAGGATCAGGACCGGCTAGTGCGGCTCGCGGTCGGTCAGTTCGCGGCGAGCCTGCCCGAGCGAGCGGCCCGGGCGTTGCTCGAAGACCCCGACGTTCGCGTCAGGGAAGCCGCGGCGCGCGCCGCGGGAGTACGCGAGGTGGACGCGCTCGCTGCACTGCTCCGCGACGATCGGGCGCCCGATGTCCGACGCGCGGCCGCGCACTCGCTGGGCGCCATGCACGAGCAACAGGTCGCCGATCTGGTCCTCCCGGGACTGGAGGACCGGGACGCGCTCGTGCGCGTGGCGGCACTTGGCGCGCTGGAGCGCCTGCTGACGCGGGAGGGAGCCGTGAGACGGCTGTGCGATGAGCTTTCTGGCGAGCGGGCGAGCCGGCGACGCGCCTGTTTGTATGCGCTCGCGCGCCTGGATGCCCGAGAGGCGGCTCGCGAGCTTACGCGGCTCGTCACCGATCCGGACCCCGAAGTTCGCCTCGCCCTGATCCACACCGCGGCCCTCCTCGATGAGCCAGAGCGCATAATCCGCTACCTCTCACGCGACACGGACCAGGCGGTTCGTAACGCCGCCGAGATGTGGCGGCTTCGGGCGTCGCGGGCCGAGTCGTGACCGATAAGGCCGAACTTGATCGAGAAACGTAGAGGCATCCCGAGCCTTCAGGCGCGATGCGCGCGCCAGCCGCGTGACGCGCTGTTCGCATCGGTGGCCCGTGACGAGCAGCTACGAGGTGTACACGGCGTACGCGATCACCACCACTACGAACACGTAGAACAGGTACAGGTTCACGTCACCGCTCTGAATCGGCCGCGCCAGATTGGCCAGGATCTCCACGAGACGGATCACTGGCCGGTACAGGTAGCGCTGGAAGATCGGAGTGACCTGGAAGTGATAGTGCACGGGACCCGATCGTCCCGCCGGGTCGTCCGAGGCGCGCTCGAGGTGAATGTTCGGTCGATACAAAGGCTCGAATGTCACGCGCACGGGGTTGGCATGCGTCGTGGCGGTGTACTGCATGCGGGGCTTGAACGACAGAATCCCCCCGTCCCATACCGGGACTCGCCGACTCGCGGCGCGTGAGCGTCCGGCGAGGAAGATCAGGATCGGGACCGCACTGATCGCCACGAGGAAGGCGGCGAGGTAGGTGGGCGAGAACTCCGAGAACTCGGTGTGGGCGGGGATCACTCCCAGCTGCGGGACGATCAGCTTCGAGTGGATGTCGATACCGGAGGTCGCGCGTGCCACCCGGTCGAGAGCGGTGAGGACCAGCGGGGCACCGATGCCGAGAAAGACGCACGCGGCGGCGAGAAGTGCCGGACCGGCCACGGGCTGATGGGACTCGGTAGCGTGGGCGGCCGGGCCCGATCTGGGCATGCCAAGGAAGGGAATGCCGTAGGAACGAACGAACGCATTGATCGCCAGCCCGCCCGTGAGCGCGATCAGCGCTCCCGCGATCACGATCAGGATTCCGACGAGGTGGCTCGAGATGCGGAAGCCCTGGAAGAGCCCCTGGAACAGCAGCCACTCCGAGACGAAGCCGTTGAGCGGCGGAAGCGCCGCGATCGCGACCGTACCGATCAGGCAGATGACCGCGGTGCGCGGGAGCCGGCGGATCAGGCCCCCGAGCCGATCGAGATCCCGGGTCCCCGTCGCGTGCTCGATCACGCCCGCCTCGAGGAACAGCAGCGTCTTGTACGTGCCGTGGTTGACCGTGTGGTACAGCGCCACGATCAGCAGGAAGGCGCCAATCGCGCGCTGCCCGTACGCGGTGAACGCCATGCCGGCGCCCAGCGCGGTGACGATGATCCCGATGTTCTCGATGCTCGAGTAGGCGAGGAACCGCTTCAGGTCGCGCTCCATGAGCGCGTACAGAATCCCGAGCACGGCCGAGATCGCGCCGAGGCCCATCGTCACCAGACCCCACCATGCGGGTCCGCCGCGCAGGAGCGTGAAGCCGAACAGCGCGATGCCGTACACCCCGAGCTTGATGATCAGCCCGGACAGGAACGCCGACCCGTCAGCCGGGGCGACCGGGTGGGCGGCGGGAAGCCAGATGTGAAACGGCACGAGACCGGCCTTGAAGCCAAAGCCGCACAGCGCGAGGAGGAACGCGGCCGACCGCCATCCCGCGTGCACGCGCGAGGCACGGGCAGCGATCGTGACCAGGTCAAGCGAGCCGGTCTGCGTGGCCAGGATCGCGAACGCCAGCACGATCAGCACGAAGCCGACCTCGCTGAGCGCGATGAACAGAAACGCGCCGCTCGTCACACCGGGCCGGTCGTGGTGGCGCAAGATGAGCAGGTAGCACAGCAGCGCCATCGTCTCCCAGGCCACGAGGAACGCGACGACATTGGCGGCGATCAGCACGGCCAGTGAGGCGAGCAGCGCCAGGTTGTAAACGGCCAGGTAAACGGCGGTTCCGCCGCCCGGAGGGTGGTAGCGCGGCGCGTAGAGTGCGATTGCCCCGGCGATCAGGCCGAGCAGCGCGACGAACGGGGCCGCCAGGGGCGCCAGGTGAAAGCTCGCCCCGCCGACGGTTCCGGATCCGAGCGTGAGCGTCGGCCCGGCGGCGTGGACCGCGAGCAGAATTCCGCAGATCATCGATGCGGTTCCCCCAAGGCCCGAGAGCAGGCACGAGGCGACCAGCCCCAGCCGGCGCGCCGCGATCAGGCCGAAGACGGCCGCGGCAAGCCATGCTCCGGCGGCTCCTATCGCCAGTGCGCCGATCGCCTCCTTCATCCGGCGCTCCCGGCGTCGAGATCCAGAGACAGCGCCGAGACGCGCTCCTCGAGCCGCCCAACCGCGACGAGTAGGCCCTGCAGGAGCGCCAGCGGACTCGGGGGGCAGCCCGGAACGAATACGTCGACCGGCACGACCCGATCAATCGCGCCGTGGATCAACTCGTCCTCGGGGTACACGCCGCCCAGCGCGCACGCGCCAACCGCGATCACCGCCTTCGGGTCGGGCGTAGCCTGGTAGGCCTTCAGCAGCAAGTTGTCGGCGGCCCGCACCGCCGGGCCCGTCACCATCAAGAGGTCGGCATGCCGCGGGGCGGGAGTGAAGAAGAATCCGAGTCGATGCAGGTCGTAGTGGGGGGAGGCGAGCAGACGGAGCTCCGACTCGCACACGGCACACGACCCGGTGTCCACCGTGCGGATATGCAGGCTGCGGTCAAACAGCCGCAGCGCGCGCAGCCGCAGCTCGCGGGAGAGTTCGCCGAGATCGTCCGGCTCGGGCTTATCCCAAAGCACCCTGCGCCTCCTCCGACCCGCGAATCGGCACGCGTTTCAACAGTGCAGAGCGGTCCCTCGTCGCGAGCAGGAACTCTCCGCTCGGACTCACCGCACCCCCACCGATCTCCAAGCACGATCCGCAAGCCGTGCAGCGACCGAGGTCGACGACGAGCTCACGCCCCGTCACCCTCAATGCCCGCGCAGGGCAATGCTCGACCAGCTTGTCAGCCAGATCCGGGGTGAGACGAGTCGAGTGAAACGCCGGTGCGCTCGGCAGGCCGGTAGCCCACGCATCAACCGTCCTGGGATAACGAGTGGTGGCGATGCCCCGGCGCAACCCTCGATAGAACCAGAAGGCCATCAGCGGGCGAAGCCGGCCACGGTCAGCCAGAAGCTGGCCTCGATGATCGGGATGTCGGTGAACACGTTCTGCGATCGGGCGGCATCATCGAACGCCCTCCAGTTCCGGACCGAGGCCGGGCGCAAGCGGACCTGGTCGATCCTTCCGTCGTCGTCGAGCGACACCCACGCCAGCGCTTCGCCTCGGGGCGACTCGGCCCAGCCAAGTCCGGCGCCGGCTCCGGAGGTGACCGGCTCGGATCCAGGGCCGGCCTCGGCCAGGTGCGCGGCGATCAGCCGCGAGGACTCCTCGACCTCCTGGACCATGACGCGCATCCGCGCCAACACGTCGCCCGCCTGCTGCACTGCCACGACGGGCGGCGGCTCATCGCCGACTCCGGTGGGATGGTCGCGGCGAACATCGATCACCTGTCCGGACGCGCGCCCTACAGGTCCTACCAGCGAAAGCCGGTGTGCATTCTCCGGAGTGACGGTCCCGGTCGATTCCAGCCGGTCAACGTGGGAGTTGGTGGCCAGGAGCGCCTCGACGACGTAGCGGAACTCGTCGAGCGCCGGGGCCAGCTGCGCCTTGACCTCCGCGACATTAGGCTCGCGCCGGACGCCGCCGGGGGAGACGACCCCGAACAGGTACCGGTGTCCGAACGCAGCGAGGTTCAGACGGAGCAAGCGCTCGAGCACGATCTCGCCGCGCGCCTGACCGACCGACAGTCCAGTCGTCTGACACATCGCCGCGATCGCCGCGGCGTGGTTGTAGATTCGTTCGAGCTCGAGCGCCACCGCCCGCGTATGCGCGGCCGCCGCCGGAATCTCCGTGCCGGTGGCCATCTCCACCGCACGGCAGAAGGCGAGGGTATCTCCCACCGACGACAGTCCATCGGCGCGTT
>Ga0335074_10004272_pt1 | contig 19654 bp, 23 predicted proteins | sample Lox_Sample_23_FD_206715 | JGI IMG/M metagenome (GOLD analysis project Ga0335074, IMG submission 206715) | Soil microbial communities from Loxahatchee National Wildlife Refuge, Florida, United States - Lox_Sample_2.3 | ecosystem: Environmental > Terrestrial > Soil > Wetlands | place: USA... | reverse complement strand
GATCTCGCTCACAAGCTGATGCGCTACATCCATGCATATTCCGTGTCGGCGAAACCGTTTCTCTGGAAGTACACTAACATCAACCGCCGAATCACATGCTAAAGAATTCACTACGACAAGCCACTAGGCGAGCATGGAAAACAGGTCCAATTTCGGACCCAAGTGCGATTGTCCTAATTGTCGGCGATGGCCTGAAATATGACCGCAAAGCCTTCAAAGAATTCCTGAATTACGAAGAGCCGCTCACCACTCCCGAAAAGATCAGGGCACCAGCGGCTCACTACCGCTCGCTTTTGACTAAATTCTTCGCAGCTCGCGCGCACCGCAGACAGGCTGAGATCAAGCGGATCGAGAGGGAAACGATTCAGCGCCGTGAAGCGCCTCAGCCAACGTGCTCCATTGGGAACCCGGGCTGTAACGGAAACGGCGAAGTGTACGACGCCTCCGGTGCGCCAGTGGGGATTTGCTCGTGCGATGCAGCACACCAAATGCCTGCAGAAACCAGAAGGTTGTTCGAGGGTTTGATCAAGCCGCGCGACAAATGAACGCACTTCAAATACTACGTTGGCTTGAGCGCTGCGCACATCGAATCGAATTCCAGCAACTCGTTCCGACGGGCCGGCGGAAGAACCGCGTTGTCATCCAGTTCGTCTCAACTGGCTCAGACGAACCGCAGACGGGTCGCTGCCGCGACGCTCGCAGCCGCTGTGCTGAAAGCGGCCGTCAGACAACGCGCGTGTGGCCTGCGGAGTTCCGGAAGTGAAGCGGCTTATTACGACGAGCCACGGTAGGAAAACGACGATGAACACACAAACGAATGTGCGCGGATGTGAGCGTTTCAAGCTGCGCTGTGGCAAATGTTTCTGCGAAATAGAAATCGCTTGCGACGGGCCGCACGTCTGTCCGCGATGCGGCACGCCGCTTATTGTCCAGTGGCGTGAGGGCCGCGACCAAATCGAGCGCGACCTCGCCGCGGCAGTTCCAAGCGCGACCTGGGACGGTTGGGATGCCGGCATGATCCACCGGGCTTGACCGGAAAACCCGCCAATTACCTTATAAGTCGTTATGAATCAGTGACTTGCAGGTTCTTCCTAGGGGGGTCCCCCCCAGACGGTGGGATCACTGCACGGTTTTCCTAGGCGTAGAATATTTAACGGTTAATTGGTGGTGGTGGTGGTCAGACTGGAGGTTTTGAAATGGAAAAAACGAGATCCAAGAAGCGCAAGGGCGTGAGGGGCGTGATTTGGAACAAAGCGGAGCTTGCCGAGACGCTCGGTGTCTCGTTGAAGACCGCCGACGACTGGATTCGCAAGGGAATGCCCGTTATCAAGCGCGGCAGCACGGCGGACGCATACGAGATATCCTCTGCTGACGCGATTGAATGGGTCCAGATGTGCGGCATTGCTCGAGGGCTGGCCCGAAAACATGGGACGACGTTTCAAGCCGAGTTCGATCAGCTTAGCAGAGAACGCGATTTCTGGCGAGGGCTCTGAACGTGCTAGATTTTCTTCAAGAGCGTGGACCGGCCGACAAGACGTGAAACCGAGTTCTTACTTTTGTTCGTGCAGGGTCTGCACACGAAGGCAATTGCGGCAGGAATGGATATCGAGCCAAGCACCGCACGGCGGATTAAGCAGAACCCGAAGAGGCGCCTCGATTTTGCCAACGACATACAACTCGTTCTATTCGCGCAACGCAACGGCCTGATTCGTCACGGGTAGGGCGGTGCCGCAACATTTTAACGCCTTTTTGTTTTTTGGGGTATTGACAAGATCTTCGCACTTCAGTAGATTGTTTGCGTTCGACGTACCCGGCTCGCGGATGAGAGCCGCCTGATCCGGTCAGGCAACTAAAACGCCGTCGCGAATGCGATCTGTGCGAGATTCCGGCCACGCTTTTCTGCCCCGTGGCCGCAAGGCTGTTGGTTAATCCCGGCTCGCGGAATGGAGAGCCGCCTGAGTCTCCGCGCTCAGGTCCCTAATGCCGTCGCGTAACGCGAAAGCGCAACATTCCGGACCCATCGTTTGAGCCCCGTTCCCAAAACACCTTGAAAGACTCCATCTCGAAGGAGAGATACATGCAACACCAGAAATTACTCCCCATCGCAAAGGCTGCGCGTGCGTGCGGTCTGAGCGCCTACCTTGTGAACCAGCTCGTCAAGGCGGGAACCGTGCCGGCATTACGGATGCCGTCCGGTCGCAGGCTTATCGACCCTGCCGACCTTCAGGCTGCTCTCAAGCAAGCGTAGGTTACTTTTATGGCGAAATCAAAAGACGCAGCGCGTCAGCAGCCGCGGCTCTACAGCTCTGGAGACTTCGCGGGCGCGATATCGGCAAAGACATCCGAAATCGAGCGCCTGGAGGAATCGCGCCGGCAGTTGCTCCATGCCGCCTTCGTCGACGAAGACCCCGCGTCCCGCGACCAGGTCGATTCGATTGCCAGCCGGATTCAGCAGCTTGAGCGCGACGTCGCCGACTTCCAATTTTTGAGGGGCGAAGCCGAGAAGCGCGAGGTCGCGGAGGAAAGACAGCGGCGCCAAGCCGCGGCCGAGGAACGCCGTAGGCTTCGTATGGCGGCGCTCGAAGAAGTATTGACGGCGACTGGCACGGTTGACTCGGCCATTGCGAAACTTGCGGCGGAGCTGGAGGCGTACACAGGCCTCGTTCGCGCCTATCTGTCAGAGTTCGACCAGGACGATCCCATGCTGACGGCGATCCTTCGGCGCGCAATCCCCCGCGATGCGCAGTTCCGAGATGAGCGCATGAGCGGAAGCAGTTTCCTCACCTCCGCGGCGTGGCACGCTCACCTGAATCACTATTTCGAATTGAGATTCGTCCGTCACACCGAGCGGCTGCCGCTCCGCGAAAGCCTGCCTGCGTATATCGAGAGCAGGCGCCCCGGGCCCGAACAAAATACGGCCCTCGTAACAGAAAGGCTTTGATCTCCGACGAGTTTCTGCGCCTTTCCGCGGGGCGCAGAACAGGGGCGGCCGTGCGCGAACGTTCTCCGCGCTCCTGTGGCGGCCGCCCCATTTTTTATTCCTGAAACACCAAGAAAGGACTGAAACACGCAAATGGCAATATTTGAACCGAAAAAGCTGGATCGCGCGCCGAGCGCGGCCATGGACAAAGTTGACGCGCTCGCAGAGAAAGAGATGGCCGCGAATCCATCTCTAACGCACGCCGAAGCGGTCGAAAAGGTGCTCCTGAAACGCAAAGATCTCTACACGGCGTATCTGGCCGAAAAAGGGCGATGACAAGAAACCCGCTTCACGTGCGATCGCCCGACCTCCAGTTAGACGAGAACGCACAAACAGCCCGGTTTGTGAGAGGGTGGCGAGAGAGCCGCGTATCGCCCGCACAGCGTCTGGCTGCGGCTACTGTCCTCTTTCTCGCGTCGATCCTTGAGTGTTTCACCGCGTTTTTCAATCTGGTGACCGGTGAGTTTCGTCGCACTCAGCAGCCCAAGCCGGTGATCACTGCCGCGCCAGTCGCGCAGCCGGCACCTCGGCCGGTGAACCCGCCGGTAAGCGAGTGGCGAACCGTCTTCCATCCCCTGGCCGCGGGGAAGCAGCCCGGCGAGCCAATCCAGAGCGAGTGGGTCACGCGAGGCGATCGGGAACGCGCGCAGATCGAGGCTGCATTCGCTCCGCCGTACAGACTGCCCCCGAGGTGAGTCGCAAATGGACAAGCAACACTTACAACTAATAGCCACCGCTAGCGGCGGCCGCCCCAGTGCCATGGAAGAGCACGTCCTGCGGATGGCCGAGCAGCAAATGGATCCGTTCAGCCGCTGGGCGATCCGCGAAGACGAGCGCCGGCGCCGCGACCTCCTGCAGGCGCTGCCTGTCTTGAGAGAGTTGGATCGATTCCCGCCTTCCTCTTCGATCCCGAAGCTATTCTGATGCTCAACGTCAGAGTCTACGTCAAGAAACAGATCAGCATCGCCCATCTGAGCTTTAACCAAACCCAGATGCTGAAGCTCGGCACAGTGGGGCTGGCAACTGTCAAAAACCGCGTGCAAGCGGTGAAGGACGGAAACGATGCCCAGTCGCCGCCACTGACCACGAAGTATGCGCGCCGCAAGAGCCGCGTTACCCGGCGTGCTGCGGTGCGCGATCTGACATATTCCGGCAAGATGCTCAACAATCTTCAGGTTCGAACGGTGAGCGATCAAGTGGCGTATGCTTCGCTCTCGACGCGCGCCGATCGCAAGAAGGCGCTCTTCCATACGGAGTTCTTCCGACAGCGTACCGGCTCCGGATGGCTCGTTTTTTCACCCACCAGCATTCGCGACACCGCAAAGGCTGCTTATCAAATCTTCCAGGAGACCTTGCGGTACATGGTTAAGCAGCGGCCAGGCGGGTAAGTCAGCAAAGACCTTCAACAAACAGGGAGTTACTAAGTAACAATGGCATTCAATTCAGAGGTTCCACTCAAATTTAAAATTCCGACTGGGGAAAGCGCCGTGCTCCGCATGCCATCGGACGAGGAGTTATGCGATCGCATGCGCAAGTTGCGCACCGTCCAGCAGAATCTCGGGCGCGGCAAGACCAGAGTGATAAGCACCAACACCGAAGAAGTGGACGCCGCCCTCTTCGACAAGGTTTGCCTCTCGACCGATTCGGAGGATTTGGACGACGGGGACAAATCGGCCTTCATCGGGCGCCTTTTGCGTTGCGATATTCTCGACGTGCAGCGCAGCGGGAATCAAGTCACTGTCGAGATAGGGACGATCTTCGGCCACGATCCCGAGAAGCTGGTGCGCATGACCGTCACGGTCCCGAGGCAGAAGGACGTCATCGATTACGCACGCAAGAGCCGCTCAGGCGTCTCCGGAGCCCGCTTCGATGAAATCCGGTTCAGTCTGGAGCCCGGCATCGAACTCTACGACAAAATCCGGGTCTCGGAACAAGGCTTTGCGGATGGCTCGCGCGTCCCCGGCTATCTAAAGGGCCAGGTCGTTACAACCGTCCTGCTCACCATCCGCGAGGAGGAAGACGACCAGGACCCGGAATTGATGGTCGGGACCCCCATCGCTGGCTGACTCTCGGGGCTTCCGACCCTCCCTTAACAATTCGAGAGCTGATCTACTGGCTGCTCAGAAAAGACAGCATGTGCGTGGACATCAACCTGTGTCCGGATGCGCGCGAAGTTACATGCTCGAGGTGCTACAGGACATTTGAGACTCCGGATCCGTTCGTCCCGGAGCCGTGCCCGGAATGCGGTTCCCGGAAATCCACGCCTGAACGGTGCGCCCATTGCCCAGTTGTGATCATTCCGGCCGCTTGCGCGCGACACGGCGCCTTCAACGCCGCAGTGCAGTACTTCGAGGCGCACCAGCTCGGCTTGCACGTGGATCTACGGGACCTGGACGCAGAAGTTTACAAAGGCTTCCAGATCATTTCTCAGGAAAGGCAGCGCTACGTGGATGAGTTGCGGGCCAAACAGGAAGAAGAAGGGTGCTCCCGATAGCGGGCGCGCTCGAAGAGAAAAACGCACATGAGTGCTTCTAACGTTCTCCAACTCGCGGTTGAAGTAGACGCCGGCACTGCGAATGCGTCGCTCAAAGGCGTCAATCAGCAGCTCGATTCGCTTGGGCAGATCTCCGTCCGGGCCAGCCAATCGGCCGCGGGCGGGATGGATCAGCTCGCCGCCAGCATGTCGCGCGTCGCGCAGGGGATGGACCACAGCGTCACCGGCGTGCAGGCCACGTCCGCCGCTCTTCGCACGCTTGAAGGCGGCATGCAAAACAACATCCGCGCCGCCGAGCGGTTCCTGGCGAATACGCTTGGACTCGGCGAAGCACTCAAAACTGCGTTTCCCGTCTTCGGCGCCATCGCGCTGGGCGGCGTGCTTTCCGAGCTCGTGAAGCACGCAACCGAGGTGTACAACTGGTTTCAAAAGATATCGACGGCGCCTCTGCGGATCGCTGAAGAGGGAGAAGCGCTTGTGGCGCCACTCCGTCTCCTCAATGATGAATTGCGCGTCGGAAACGACCGGCTCGCGAACGAAATCGCGAAGCTCGAACACAAGCCGCAAAATGGCGTGCAACTCGCGCTCGACGAAGCGCGGCTCGCATCCGACAGGCTCTCGGATGCGTTGCGTAGAAACTTCAATGATTTGCAGGAGCTGTTCAAGAAGGAGAACGTGAGCACCTGGACTGCGCTCATGAGCGGGCAAGTGAGCAGCACGTCCACGAATAACGCCCTGTTCGGGGACAACGGGTATGGAGGGTTCAAGGCAAAGTTAGACGAGGCGTTAAGCAATCACGATACAGTTGCCACTCAAAAGGCGCTCGGCGACGCTCTGAGCTATGTCAACGATCAGTTGAAGACGCGGCAGGCGCTGCAGGCGACGCGCGACCAGTACGGTTCGTTCTGGAGCCGCGAAACAGCGCTGCTGGCCGGCGTCGACGTACCAGGAGATCAATCGGCCGAGATCTCCAAGCTCAGGGACGCAAAACGGTATCTTTCGGAGATGCAAGATAACTTCCAGGTCACCCGAACGCGCGACGACCTGGACCGCGTTCTCGGACCGCTCCAGGCGAACAAGGGCGCCGATGACGAAGCGCGCCGGGCGGCTCTCGAGCTGCAACGCAAGCAGTCCGAAGATCTCAAGCACGCCGAGGACGAACTCGCCGGCCTAAAGTCCAGCACGGATGCATACGCGAAATTTTACGCGGACTATGCGAAGGCCGTTGAGGACGCCACGCACCGCATCGATCCGAAAACCGGCAAGCTCACCTCGATGACGCCGGATGCGCGCACAATCCCAATTCTTCAGAACGTGCTCCAGGGCCAGCTCCAGAACGCAACCGGCCAGGATTTGAGCCGTCTCGGGGACCAGCTCGATCAGATGATGGATCGGGGCCAGCAAGAAATTCTCCGCGTCCAACAGCAGACGCAGGATAAAACGTATGAGTACACCCTGCAGACGCTCCAGCGCGAAGAGCAGGCGCAACTAAAGAGCCTCGACGCTCTCGACGCAAAAACCGTTCAGCAGAAAGCGGCCGTGGCGGAGGCCCGTTTTCGAATCGAGCTCTCGTATAACGAGAAGGTTGAACAGTTAGAGATCGATCGTCTTCGGCGCGCCGCGCAGGCAGAGCTTGCACTCGCACGACAGAAGGTCAACGCCGGCGAGATGCTCCCCGAAGATTACGGCGCGCTCGTGGATGCGAAGAACGCTGGTCTCCATGCAGACATCCAGCAGATCCAGGCTGCGACCGGAGCGAAGAATGAGGACGCGGGCGACGCAGCGCTCAAAGCTCAGATGCAGGTCTACCAGGACGAGTATAAGTCCACTTACGACACGATTCTGAAGTTCACTGATAACTTCCTCGACACGATCGAGGATAAAACCACTAACACGTGGAAGCGCATCGCGGATCAACTGAAGAAAACCTTCGAATCGATCCTGAATAACTTCATCGCTTCGTCTGTGGCCGGTTCACTTACTTCGCTCCTCACTGGCGTCGCTCCGAATGGACAAACGGGGAAAGCGGGCGGCTTGGTCATGCGTGGCGCAAGCGGCGGAAGCGCAGGCGGCGGCGGCATTCTCGGCTCACTGTTTCATCTCGGCGGGGGCGGAGGCTCTTACGGAGGTGGCTATTCTGGCGCTTCGATTGCAACTCCTCCCTTCCTGCCCTCCAGTCTTCCCACTTACTCCGGTTCCGTTTCGGGCGGCGATGGCTCTTACGCACTCCCGTGGAACGGTTATAGCGGGAGTTATGGCTCATTTCACTCCGGAGGCGCGGCGGCGGCCTCGACTGCAAATACCGGCGTGGTTTCGCCGTCCTTCAACGGCGGAGACGCGACCGCGAACGCCTGGTCCGCGATCAACACATCGCTTGTTCAACCTGACGATGACTTCGGCGCTCTTATCCGCAGCTCAGGAGTGTCGGGCATCGGGGGCACGCCCGGGATCGTTCCTGGACCGTCCGCGGGCGGTTACGGCGGTGGTGGTGGAGGGTACGGCGGGGGCGGAGCTTATGGCGGCGGCGGGGCGAGCGGCGGGAATTACGGTTCCTACTCCGAGAGATACGGCGGGGGTCTCAGCGGTCTTGCTGGCGTATTTTTGGCTGGCGTGAACAAACTGGGAGGCGGTTCGCTTCCGGGCGATAACAATTACGGGAGCTTCTCGGAGGCATATCCGGGCGTGGGCACCATGGCCACTGCGGTCGGCCTCCCCATGTTCCTGAAGGGCATCTCGACGCCTGGCGTGGGGACGAGCCAGGCCATCAACCGCATAGGCGGCGGCGCGATGGCCGGTTTCGGCTTGGCAAGTAAGTTTGGCGGCAATCCGCTTCTCGGAGCTGCGGCCGGCGCCGGCGTGGGCATCATGGACGACGGTTGGAATCGCGGCGGTGCAAGTGGACGCTTCGAAGCGATGGGCGGGGGAGCGATTGCCGGCGCGAGCATCGGCATGCAGGTGGCTGGTCCGATCGGCGCTGCCGTCGGAGCTGGCGTCGGGGCCATCGTGGGACTCATTGGCAGCTTTTTCGAAACCGCGATGCAGAAGGCGAAAGATGCGGTCAAGAAAGCCTACGGTCTCAATATCGACGACCAGACAGCGGAGGCCATAGTCCGTATCGCCCAAAGCCAGTTTGGCGGCGATATCGCATTGGCGATCTCGTCGAGTTCCGTGCGGCAGATGCTGGCGCTCTTTAGCCAGGCAACGGGCCAAGGCAACGGACAGGGCATCGCGCAGAAAGAAACGTCCTACACGGTGGCGGGGGCCGGAGGCCAAGTCTACAATATGGCCGCCAGCGTGGACGGCAGCGCAGCGGCTTCCTATGGCGGGATCGTCCCAACGCTCGGAGTTGGCCAGCTGCCGGGCCAAGGTGGTGGACTGGGCGTCGCAACAACGGCACCGACGATGCATATCTCGTTAGATGGTCCCGCGACTACGAGCTTGCTGCAGGGTCAGATTGTGCAGACCGCGCCGGCCGCGGTGTCGGCAGCTCCGGCCAGCACGATGAGCGGAACCCAGATGTTTGCCAGAATTGCGCAGCCCGGTCTTATCACGCATTAGAAGTGCAAGCGTCTTGATACAAACAAGGCGAAGTTACATCGACTGACGAAACCGCGAAGCACGTCACGCCAGGTTCGGCGTGACGACTCTGGCGCGGCAAAGATAACAGGCGGCGCGCGTCTCTCCGGGATGCACCGGGCGTTCAGCGTCAATTCTCCCGGTTCGATCACGGCGCCCTTGGCGCGAAGCCTGGCAAGATCGCGGAAGAACCTCTGCTCGATTTGCCAAGCGGTGAGACACGCCCGAAGGTCAGCTTGCGGAATGATCGGCGGCATTCCCGGAGTCACCTTTCGCCCCTCTCATCCAAGCCAGATGGCTCACGATCTCTTCGACCTCGAAGCGATCGAGCTCCACGAACGGGTGTGTCACGCCCTCATCGCCATCATCCTCTGGTGTGCCGACAACATCTATCTCGTAACGGACTCCGTCGGGAACTTCAATTGGCTCGGCGATAGCGCCAGGCCCCTGACAGCCGAACCCGAGCCGGTGCAGCATCCGTTCCGCGAGGTCTCCTTCCTCGTCGTGGTAGTCGCCAAAGACGAGATCGCTCAGCAACATGATGTCGATGAGCGCAGCATCCTTCAAGAATTCCTCGATGCGCTCGCGGACGCGGCAGGCGTAGTGACTCCGCAATCGCCCAAAAGCCAGCGACTCCGGATCTTTATGCTTCGGCATTTGTCGCCTCCGTTTTCGCAGTCAGATCCCGCCCCATCCCCCTAAGGAAGGTCGCGGCAAAACTGAAGAAAAGGTGCAGCTCGGTCGCAGGAGCGGTCCGCACCCAGTCCTAGAAGGCGGCGCGGACGTCATCTATCGATGTCTGCGCGGCGATCTTCTCTTCCGCCGGCTCGTGCTGTTGCTGCGCCGGAACGTAACCCCGATCAGCCGCGAGGAACGCTTTCAGCCTCAAAAATTCAGCGCGCGTCAGCTCAACGGCCTGTATGCTTGCGCCTCCTTCGTACATTGTCAGCTCATAGACGGTGTCTTCGGGCGTGTAATCCACCCAAGATCGTTTCATGGGATCGGTCGATCGTTTCATGGGATTGGTCGATCGTTTCATGGGATTGGTCTCCTTTGGTCCTATTCGGTGCAGCGGTTCGGTCTAGGGCTTTCGTAACCAGGACCGCTCTGGTTCAGTATGTACCAGAACCGCTCTGGTTGGCAAGAGAAACTTTGGGCTGTACGAAAACCGCTCTGGTTGGTTATACTTGTGCTGAATGGTTGATCAGGACACGATCAGCGAGGTCATGCGCGAGCTCGGGAAGCGCGGCGGCAAGAAAGGCGGCAAGAGCCGCATGGAAGGCCTGACCGCCGAGGAGCGCGCAGAACTCGGACGCAAAGCCGGGCTGAAGAGCGCTGAGGTGCGAAAGAAAAAGGCAGCTCAGGCGAAGCGAGCCGCTGGCAAAGCCGCCGTGCTGAAGAAGAGGCCGGCAAAGAGATCCAGGTAATCGAATGCACGAACAGGAGCGCGGCAGCGTTGACGCAGTCATACGCGAGCGTCGTCTTACCGTCGAGGAACTGCTGGCCCTCCCGGAATTCGGTCATCTGAAACCAGCGACGCTCTCGAAGTGGCGGACTGCCGGTAATGGTCCGCCTTTCATCGTGATCGGTCGAAAGCCTTTCTACCCGCTGGCGGCGGTGGAGCGATGGCTGAAGGAACAAGAGAAGCCATGCGAAGCAGCCCTGACGCAGACGCCCTACCCGGCCGAGATGGGGACGGTGCGGAGAAAGCACCGGTTAACCGGCAACAGAACGCGATCCGGCTGACCCGAAAAAAACAAAGGGCCATTTATGAATCCAACTGATCCAACGGACGGACGATTTGCGGATCTGATTTCGAGCACCCGCAAGCTCTTGGAGTTGATCGACCAGGTAGCGCTCTCGGCGCCTCGATTGACGGCACCAGAGCAAGATGCGATCGCGCGGTTTGGGCGCTGGGCACGCAGCCAGGAGGGACAGGCGGTCCAGGAATATCTTCGCCAGGAAGCCGAGATCCAGCCGTCCACCGAGGACGCGGAGGGTCAGGACAGCGCACCGGACCGAGAAGAAAACGGAAACGGCGAGTTCACCCCGATCACTCCACAATGGTAAACGTGTACATCTTGCCGAGCTGCGCGCTCGCGGATCGCGCTTCGATACCGGGCGGCAAGATTCCATATTCGCCGGGCGCGAGACCGGGAAGCTGAACCGTCCAGGTGCGCTGCGCGACATGCTGGCCCTGGGGAAGCTCGAGTGTGTCCCTCGTGGCGCCTCCGGAGCGATGAAACACGCCTCCCGTCACCGTGCGGAATTCGCGTGAATTCGAATGCGCGTGCAGCTTGATGAGCTGGTACTCGGAGATCGCCGTGCCTTCGGGGCAGTAGACCAGTAGCTCAATCGGCTTGGTCAGGGGAGTGCGGCTGATGTGTCCGTTGATTTTCCCGTTCACATCTCCCTTGACGACGCCCACTGTGCCGACGCTCTTCATCACACCGCCGGTTTTCCAGTTTATAACTTCGGGCATCATCTCGACCCATTGGCCGGCGTGCCGATAGTAGACGCCCACTTCGTCGACGGGCGAAGCCGGCAGTCTCTCTTGGGAGTGACAGGCCGAAGTCAGAAGCAGTACGAGCGCGGCGCGCGTTGCGAGTTTCATGGGCGACGGTCTATGAAGATATCACAGTTTGGGCCCTTGCGAAGACGGGGCGCACCCATCCCGTCCTCACGCCATCCTAACGGCCTGGCGATCCGTACGCGGCAAACGGGGTAGATCCGGTGTACGAGGTGGACAGCCCACCAGCGTTTGCAATAACTTACACTAGGCATCACCAGTCGAGACAATCTCTAACACCTTCGAATCCCCTTAGCGCTACCAACCATTTTTAGAAATTGAAATATCGGGGTTGGGTAAGTGTAGTGTTGCGCGCGACCGGTTGACTTGACAAACTCAGCCGAGTTGCGCTAACTTCAATATCGACATGGGACAGCTACTCCAATTATCCTCATGTAGCTCTTACTGCTCATTCCTGAGTAGTTCGTATTCGTATTCCCTCTAAACTTTTCCAGCACTGAAAGCCAAGCGGCCAGGCAACGGTCTGCAAAGCCGTCATGACCGGTTCGACTCCGGTTCAGTGCTCCAGGCCCCGCTGGTGGAACTGGGAGACACACTGCGCTTAGAACGCAGCGCCGTTTTGGTATGGGGGTTCGAATCCCTCGCGGGGTACCAGTTGTTTGACATACGGAGGGTATGGGCAAGTTGGTAGCCCAGCAGTCTTGAAAACTGCCGCACCGCAAGGGCATAGGAGTTCGAATCTCCTACCCTCCGCCGATTTTCGGACGTTAGTGATACTTACTTTGTGGGTTGATATGCAGATCATCGATCAGATTCCTGTTTTCGGTTCGCCGGTAGATGAAGGGGCGCTATCTCAAATCCGCACCTGTGCGCTCACCGCAAATCGAGTGGCCTTGATGGCGGATCATCACAAGGGCTACGCGGTTCCGATTGGCGGCGTGGTCGCGTATGAAGATGCCATCTCGCCGTCCGGCGTCGGCTTCGACATTGCCTGCGGGAACAAAGCTGTCTTGACGGATGCCCCGGCGGACGAAGTGCGGCGCAACATCAAGAGCATCATGGACGATGTCTGGCGCACGATCAGCTTTGGAGTCGGCCGCAACAATAATGAGAAGGTAGCGCATCCGCTATTCGATGCGAATCATCCGGGCTGGCACACGCAACCGGCGAAGGGCCTGAAGCGAATGGCCGAAAACCAGCTCGGCACCGTCGGTTCAGGGAACCATTACGTCGATATCTTTGCAGATGAACTGGGCCGCATCTGGGTGGGCGTCCACTTCGGCTCGCGCGGATTGGGTCACAAGATAGCGACGCACTTTCTGAAAGCGGCCGGAGCGAAGGACGGCATGGACGTTGAACCGTGTGTACGCCGGTTCATTCGGACCTGGGCGCGCAGTACGTCGGAGCCATGAAGCTGGCGGGCGAATATGCGTATGCCGGACGCGACTGGGTCTGCGCGCGCGTGGTTTCGCTGCTGGGCGCTTCGATTCTGGAAGAGGTTCACAACCATCACAACTTCGCGTGGCTGGAAGAGCATGGCGGCAGAACGCTCTGGGTGGTGCGCAAAGGGGCGACGCCGGCGTTTCCCGGCCAGCGCGGGTTCGTCGGCGGTTCGATGGGAGACGTGTCGGTGATCCTCGAAGGAGTTGAGAGTGCGCTCGGCAATGAGACGCTGTACTCAACCGTTCACGGGGCTGGACGCGTAATGGGACGTATGGAAGCCAAGGGCAAATACACGAAGACCGGAGAATGCGTTCGCGCCGGAAGGGTGACGCCGGAAATGATGCACGAGTGGGTGGTGCGCGAAAACGTTGAACTGCGCGGCGCGGGGCTGGACGAATCGCCGCATTGTTACAAGCGGCTGCCCGATGTCTTGGCCGAACACGCCGAGACGATCCGGATTCTGCACACGCTTCGGCCGCTTGGCGTGGCAATGGCCGGCGCGAATGAATTCGATCCCTACAAGGATTGAGCTTCTTGCCAGGTTAGTTCAGCATGGTTTGACCGGTTCGCTCAGTTGGCGAACTTCGCTTGCTACAATCCGTCTGACCCTTTCCATGCACGTTGGCCTTGCGCTGCCGTTCCGTTTCGACCCCGCGCGCCTGAAGGCGGATCTCGCACTGATTCGCCCCGAGGAGTGGATGCCGCACTATAACCAAAACGATTTTGGTGGCGATTGGCGCGGCACTGCGCTTCGCTCGCCGACGGGTCAGATCACCAACCTGCTGGCGCCGTTTACCGCGGCGTCCACATTCGAAGATACGCCGCTTATGACGCGGTGCGACTATTTCCGCGAGACCGTGTCGATGTTCCGGTGCCCGCTCAAAGCAGTGCGGCTATTGAGCCTCGCGCCGGGGTCGTTCATTCGTGAGCATACGGACAACGCGCTGGTTTACGAAGACGGCGAGATGCGCATCCACATTCCCGTTCAGACCAGTGAGGAAGTAGAGTTTTATGTTGCCGGCGAGCGGTTGAAGCTGGAAGAGGGACACAGCTACTACGTCAACGTGAACCTGCCGCATCGCATCACTAACCGCGGCAGCGCCGAACGCATTCACCTCATCATCGACGTCGAAGTGAACGATTGGGTCCACGACTTGGTTCGCGGAGCGCGCGCGCAGCGGTCTGCGATTCGACGGACGCCGCCCCGGGCGAGTAATTTTGACGATTTCGCCAAGCTGGTGCTCGATGAGCCGGAGTTGCGCGAAACGCTGCGCTCCATTTCCAGCCGGTCCGAGTTTGTCGATGCAACCGTTCGGCTAGGGCGCGAGCGGGGCTTCGATTTAATTCAGCCCGATGTAGAGGCTGCACTGCACGTGAACGTAGTGAATGGCATGGCCGTCCGCCGCGTGCCTCGTTTCGAGCCGAAGCAAAGCAAGCTCGGTTGGACGCCAATCCAGATCCACCGGCGCGAGGCGGGTTGTTTCGTCGAGTGGATTCATATGGGGACGCGCCGCTTCACGGAGCCGTTTTTCGAGGCGACGATTCGAGCGTGCCTCGAGAATCCGTTCACAACTGCGTTTCGGCAGGAATCGCGCCTGGAGAGCATGGACGAAGCGGAGTTCGCCGCAAATTCGATTGTCCCGTCCGGATTCATTTTCCATATGTCACGCTGCGGTTCCACGCTCGCGGCTCAGATGCTTGCATCACTATCGAGTACGGTGGTTGTGTCTGAACCGCCCCTGCTGGATGACGTCCTGCAGGCGCATCTGCGGGTCGACGGACTGAGCTTCGAGCAGCAGGTTGCCTGCTTTCGTCGCATTGCGTTGGCGCTGGGACAACGCCGCACGGGAGCTGAGACTCATTACTTTGTCAAACTGGATGCGTGGCACACGCATCGGCTGCCGGTGCTGCGTGCTGCGTTCCCCGATACACCGTGTGTGTTTCTGTTTCGGGACCCGCGGCAGGTGATGATTTCGCACTTGCTTAGCCCGGCCCAGCACACCTTGCGTGGAGGCATGCCCGATCCACGGGTGCTTGGCCTAAGCGCGGAAGATATCACGCGCCTGAATCGGGAAGAGTGGTGTGCAAACGTTCTCGCACGCATCTGCGAGTCCGCCCTGGCGTGGCGCGACGATCCGCGAATGTTGTTCGTTAACTACGGCGATCTTCCCGAGGCGGTTTACGGTCAGATGGCGCGCCACTTCTCGCTTCCCTTGGATGAGAGCGATCTCGCGAGAATGCGCGAGCGGGCGTGTTTCGAGGCCAGGACCGGTTTGCCTTGGCCGGCGAGCGAAATGCACACGCTGGACGATGGCCGGGCGGCGGCTGTGCAGGAATTATGTGCGGGATCTCTGGCTGCGTTATACGCCGAATTGCAACGGGCAGCGCAGGCGCAGTGAGGTGCTGGTGGAGAAACGACAAAGGCTTTCCGCAGCACAAATACGATTGATCGCCAAAGCGCTGGCCGACCCGCGTCGCTACGAAATCCTGAAGCAGATTGGCGCAAAGAAGCACGCGGTGCCGTGCACAGATGTGCGCGAATGCCAGCCGGTCAGCGCGGCCACGCTCTCGCATCACATCAAGGAATTGGAAACCGCGGGGCTGATTGCGATCGAGCGGCGGGGCAAGTTCGCCAACCTAGAATTGCAGCGCGATGTCCTTAAAGCTTACCTGGAGCACTTAGGAAAAATCTAGCTAGCGCACGACTTAGAAAATCGTCTTCAGAGAGAACTGGATCTGGCGGGAGTTACTCGCGGTTCGGCTAATGAATCCGAAGCCGGAGCCAGTAACTATATTCGACGGCAGACCGAAGTTGACGATGTTGAAGAGGTTGAAGAATTCGGCCCGAAACTCCAGGTTGATCAGCTTCTGAGCGCGGCTAGCTTCCCAGGAAGTATCTTTGATTAAAGCGAAATCGAAGTTGTACAAGGCGGGCCCGCGGAACGTGTTGCGGCCCAGTGTGCCGAAGAGGCCGCTGTTGGGACCGGTGCCGTCCGGCAGATCAATCGGAATATAGAAGAACGAGGCATTTGCCGCGCCAAGGCCGAAATAGTCTTCGCGGACGGTTCGGCTGGTGGAGAGATCCGGCGAGCCGATTTGGTCAGGACGGTCCGTGCCGATGGAGCCGGCGCCGGTTTGCTGAACACCCGAATAAACGGTGAATGGCAGGCCGCTATTCAGGGTGGAGATGCTCAGGAGTTGCCAACCGCGGGTCAGCTTTGAACCAAGAAAGCGGAATACAGGCGCGCGCTCCGCGTGCAGGTCCTGAATGACCGTGGCAGTGAAAACCTTGCCGACGTCGAAGGTGGACGGGCCTTTTTCATCGCGAGTGTCGAAGGGATTCTGTGGCCAAGCTAGAGCGGAAGCGCCAGAGGTGCTGCCGACGCCGGGGCCGATAACGGTGCTGTCATCGTCGATCGATTTGGACCACGTGAAATTGAGTTGGATCTGAGGCCCGTTGCTGCCAATGGCGCCCTGCAGCGAGGATTGCAGAGCGTGATAGGTGGAATGCGAGCGGTTGGTCATGAGCATGTCGGTTCCGAAGCCGCCCGTGATCTGGCCTGCCGCATTGAAGCGTGTGTAAGGGGCGAAGGGGGCAGTCGCACCGGGGAAGCCGTTGGGGAAATTGATGGCGGGCAGGCTGATGCCCGCAGTGCCAATGTAACCGGCGCTGAGAGTAAGGCCGTGCAAGGAGCGTTCGAGGCTCAGAGACCAGGTGCCGAGATACGCGTTCCGGAAATCCTGCGAGATTGCATTGACATTCAGTGGGCTAATCAGATGGCTGGGCGTGAGGGCGGCGAGTGATTGATCGAAGCGGTCTACATCCCAAACTGTGTTGACAGGAACCGCTTTCGAATCGCCAGTGGCGAGGATGTTGACACCCGAGGGCGTATAGACGCCGGGAAGATCCGCGGGTGTGATGCGAGTACCAATGAGCAGCGGCGAGCCTGGGGCGGCTGTGATGCGAGGATAATCTACGTAAGGCGCAGCGCCGGTGAGCAGATTGTCTTGCCAGATATTCGGAGGGATGGTGGTGAGCGCGCCGCCGGCCCGGATCCAGAAGTTTGTAGTGGGTTGCCAACTGAGCTGGACTCGCGGGCCCCAGTTATTGCCGCGCCAGCGATAAACGGGCTCGGGATTGATGAGGTATTGCTGCTCGGGACCGGAGGGTCCGTCGAGGAAGTTTACGCCGGCCGTGCGCCGGGCGCGCTCGCTAATGGGCGAGTACAATTCGTACCGCAGCCCGTAATCGAGCACGAAGCGTCCGGAGATTTTCCACGTGTCTTCGACGTACGCATTGATACCGTAGCGCGAGACTGCCGCAACACCGATCTGATCGCCTTGCGGAAATTGAGGCGGCGCTACCGCGGCGGTATAGGAGAAGGCGCTGCCGAGCAAAAGCGCGGTCAAAGTATCGGGTAGTTGCTGGCCGGCTTGAATGTCGTGAAGGCCGCTAGCCGAGCGGATAGCGGTAGTGGCAAATGCAGCGCCTCCGCCGAACACGTACTGGCCGTTGGGAGTGGTGCCGAAATATGTGGTATCGCGATTGGCGCGAAACTCGCCGCCGGCTTTGATGGCGTGCTTCGACCGCGTCCAGGTGAAGTTTTGGCGGCCCTCGAACAGATTGCCGAAAGACGCCGTGACGGAACCGCCAGGCGAATCGAATGCCTCGTAGAGTCCATCGGCGAAGATGAGCGAGGGATCTGTGTGATCCGGGGTAGGGAAGTTGGGTGTGGTGCGGGTGAAGCTGAGCGACGATTCAGAGGTGAAGCGCGCAGACGGAGTGCGGGACCAGGTCAGCACCGCGTTGCGCTGATGATCGACGTAGGTGATCCCAAATGAGGGGTCGATTGCGGTCTGGTCAGGGTTGGTGGTGGGTCCGTTGAGATTGTCGGCAGTGAATCGGGCGAAGAAGCGGTCTTTGGTCGAAAGCTGATGATCCAAGCGCAGCGAGAACTGGTCCGCATCGGTGACCACTTTGGAAGATGTCGCGAAGGTGCGCGCGCCGAAGGGGCCGCTGGGATCGTTCGGAAGCGGATAGCGGCGGAGAAGAGCAGCAATAGCGGGATTGACAGGAACAAACAGAGTGTCGCCGGGGTAAGCGGTAGTGTCGATGCCGGACCTTTCCGCCGCAGTGGGAACGGGAAGCACCTGGGTGGTGCCGAGAACCTGCCGGAAACCCTGATACTCGGCAAAAAATTCGGTTTTCGAGCGGCCGTTATAGCCAGGGAAAATAACCGGGCCGCCCGACGTGAAGCCAAATTCGTTGCGGCGGAAGGGCGGAATGCGGTCCGGATCGACGGGCGAGCGGCGATCAAAAAAATTGCGAGCGTCGAGCGCTGAGTTCCGCAGGAATTCGAACACGGACCCATGCAGCGTATCGGTCCCTGCGCGCGTGATGACGTTGGTGAATCCTGCCGCGCCTCGGCCGATGTCCGCGGGCATCCAGCCTGAAGACGACTGGATTTCCTGAACGGCATCGACGTTGAAGTTAGAGAGAGTTGCGCCGCCCATCTCGGGATCGCTGGTGTCGCTGCCGTCGGTGGCGAAGACCGCCTCCACTCCGCGCTGGCCGTTGACTGCAAACTGCTGAGTGAAGTTCGTAGTTCCGTTGGTATCGGTCATGGTACCGGCGGCGAGCAGAAGAAGTTGGCTGAAGTCGCGTTTGTTCAGAGGAATGGCAGCGACAGAAGTAGCGGAGAGCGTTTCACCGCCACTGGCTTGAGCGCGCGTATCGGCTTGAAGCAAGAGAGAGCCGTCCGCCAGCAGCGTGATTTTTGAGAGCCCGTCGATGGGCAGCGATAGCGGATCAGGAAACCGAAAGAGTTGGTTCTTGAAGCGGACCGACAGCTTATAGCCGCCGCGCGCGATTTCCGCAAAGTGGTATGCTCCGTCGTTCGCACTCAGGACCGAATGTTGCTTTCCGTGCGATTCCAAGATGAGTTCGGCGTGGCCAGCGGCGCGCCCGGAAGCATCGTAAACCGAACCACTCCACTGAACGGTTGCGGAATCCGGAGCTGCGAAGGCAGCGCGATTGCTCGCTGCGCAAATGAGAACGCATGCTGTGCGCAAAAAGATTGAACAGGACGGCATAGAAAGGAATATTCAGATGGTAGTCAATTGCAGGCAGCATAACCTGGGAAGAGCTACCACTGAACGCAAATGCAGGCATCACGGGCAGAATCGAATGGCATTACGGTCCCGCCGCGGGCCGATGTCCACGCGGCGGCGCATCGATTCTCTGCCGTGGAGCAGGAAGTGGTGGAGCTTTTCGATCAGTTGCGGGGCCGCCTATTGCGATACCTGTCGGGCTTCTCGCTCGATGTTCCGGATTCGGAAGATATTCTGCAGGAAGTCTTCCTGGCGCTGTTTCAGCATCTCAGGCGCGGCAAATCGCGCCACCATCTGCGCGGCTGGTTGTTTCGTGTGGCTCACAATCTGGCGCTGAAGCACCGGCGAAGCCAGCGGAATTCCAACCATCTTCCGAAGTCGACGGCGGCTGAGGATTCCATCATCTGCCCGGCTCCCAATCCTGAAGATCAGCTCGCGATGAGCCAAACGCACAAGCGCGTGATGGCGGTTGTCGAGGCGCTTCCTGAACAGCATCGGTGGTGCCTGTATCTGCGGGCGG
>Ga0335074_10004271_pt1 | contig 19656 bp, 21 predicted proteins | sample Lox_Sample_23_FD_206715 | JGI IMG/M metagenome (GOLD analysis project Ga0335074, IMG submission 206715) | Soil microbial communities from Loxahatchee National Wildlife Refuge, Florida, United States - Lox_Sample_2.3 | ecosystem: Environmental > Terrestrial > Soil > Wetlands | place: USA... | reverse complement strand
GGATTTTCGAGGAGTACTTGGCCGGGCGCGGCTGTTTCGCTATCGCCGAGCGACTGACCCGCGAAGGGGTGCCGTCGCCGAGCGGGCACGACCGGGAGAGGAACCCTCATCGTCACGGCCTCGCATGGGGCAAGTCCGCGCTGCGGGCGATCCTGCGCAACCCGCGCTACACGGGTTATGAAGTTTGGGCCAAGCAGCGGCGGGACGAGGTGCTCCTCGACGTCGCAGACGTGAGCGCCGGCCACGAAACCGTCATGCGCTGGAATTCCGAGGACTCCTGGATCTGGTCGTCAGAGCCCGTGCACGAGGCGCTCGTCACTAGAGAGACGTTCAATGCTGCCCAAGGCCGCCTCGTCGGTAGGGCCGCCGGCAAAGGCCCGCGCCTGGCCCCAAAGACCAACCGAATCTATGTGCTCCGCCACCACCTTCGGTGTGGCCTGTGTGGTCGCTACATGCAAGGAGCCGTGAGCGGAGGCCGCACTTACTACCGGTGCAAGTTCGCTTCCGAGTACGCGATGTCGACGGAGATAGGCCATGCCAAATCGGTCAACCTTCGCGAAGTCGACCTGCTCCCCCACCTGGACGCCTGGCTGGCGGATACATTCGGCGCTGACCACATCGACGCCACCTGCAATGCGATGTCCAGCATCGGCGGCACCAACGACGCATTAGACACGTCGGCCATCAAGGCAGCCATCCGCGACTGCGACCGCAAACTGGACCGCTACCGCCAGGCACTCGAAGCAGGCACGGACCCGACCGTTGTGGCGGGATGGATAAAGCAGGTAACTAAGGAGCGCGCCGCGGCCGAGGCACGCCTAACGGAGGCTGAGCTCCGAGCCGCTGAGTCAGTCACGCCCGCCGAGCTCCGCGCCCAGATCGAAGCAATCGGGGGCCTCCTGCCACTGCTCGACGCCAGCGACCCCGCCCTCAAGGCGCGCTTCTACGACGAGGTGGGGCTGGAAAGCGTCTACGACCCGAACAACCAATCGGTCGCAATCGAAGCTCGTGTCCTCAACGGACGTGTCGGAGGGGGGACTTGAACCCCCACGGGCTTGCGTCCACTAGCACCTCAAGTTCACCTAAACCGTCCGGGGCGTTGGCACCTGAGGGCGCCTGTGCCACTGACCAGGGACTTTCTTGTCCAGCCTGTCCGTCCAGTCCACCCTGTCGGGGCCGTTCCGGAGCGTTTTGTGTCCAAATCTGTGTCCACGCAGCGGCACCTCTCGCCACCTCGGCAACGTTCTCCGGCCATCAAGGAGACCGGTACCTTCGGACCGTTCGCCCGCACGCTCGCCGAGTGGGAGCACACTGCCGAGGTCTGGGCCAACCCCGATCTGTCAAAGCGCCTGACTTCGGAGATCCCAGGCGACGGCAAAGCTGTCCCGCGGCCGAAGGCTCGGCGATAGCGGCAGGGCCAGGAGCCGACATCCCTCGGCCCAAGTACAATAAGAGGGATGACCAGGGCCGAGTTGCACCAGATGGTTGACGACCTCCCAGAGGAGGCGATCGACGGTGCGTCCCTCATGCTGCGTGGGATCGCTACGGGTGCAATCGACGCGGACCAGGGCTGGGTCTGGACGCCAGAGTGGCAAGCGAAGTTGAGGGGTGCTCTCGCGGACTTGGCCGCCGGCAGGGTCACGAGGTTCGACAACGACGAGGACATGCTGGCTGCCATCTAGGCGTTGGAGCCAAAGGCGCCCGGGTCATTGCCTACCTACGACTTCACTGATGGCTTCAGGCGCGACCTCGGCCGCCTGAACGACGCCCAGCGCCGCGCCCTTCGGCGCGCCGTGGCGCACCTCGTCGCCGACCTCAAGGCAGGCCAGTTCCGCGCAGGGTTGCGCGTCAAGGGCGTACAGGGTATCCCCGGCACGTTCGAGATGACCTGGGCTGATGACGGGCGTGCCCTCTTTACCTACGGGCCGGAAGTCCGCCCAGGCGAGGCGCACGTCGTGTGGTTGGCCGTCGGTACTCACGACATTCTCCCCTGACAAGAGCTCGGCGCCTCACGCGCCTAGCCGGAGACTGATACGGCAGGCAAGGCGAACGACATGAAGAACAGCCAGGGCGCGGTCGAGACCGACGTTATGGCGCGCTCAGCGCGCCGCAGAAAGCGAGCGCCGAGCCGTCGCTCTGGCCTCTGAGTAGGCACCTCGTCAATGACCGAGGTCTGCGCTCCTATTGCTATTCTGCCGCCGGGCCTGCTCCCTGCTTTTCACACCGGCGAAGGCGGGGATAGAACCGGTTAGGCACTGGGCCTCGCCCCGGGTTGTCCTGAAGCAGCCCGCCCCATGGTGCCGTCCGGCGACCACCACGCCCTGGCCCGGGGACGCCGTCGCCGCTCCTGAAGAGACGATGTGTCAACCTTCTCAAATGCAAGAGTTGCAAGCGGCCCAAGACCACCCTGGCGCTCCACTGCCCAACCGTAGATCTTCGCGACCATCTTCCCCGCGGTGCTCGCATTCAGGTCCTCCCAGCTCTCCTTCGCGCGCGCCAGCCATTGGGCTGGCTCCGCGACGGAAGCTCCACCGGGACTGCCGAGCGCGAGTGGGATGGCTGCCGCCATGGCCCCAAGGCGGGTGCGCTCACCCGCGCGGTCCGAAACGTGCGGGTACCACCCGGGAGGTCGCGGCCCCGCAAAAGCGAAGTACACCAGGCCTACGCCGGCGACCTGGTCTGGGCGCATCACCTTCGTCCTGAACCCTGCCGGCACCGGCAGCTCCGTCTCGGCCAAGACGACGGGGCGCAATGTGCGGCACGCATGCCAAGCCACGAGGGGCCCAACCCCCGCCAGGCCCGCAGCACCGGCTCCCACCGCCGCGGTATTGCCCGACGACACGCCGACGATAAGCATCAGCAGACAAATAAGGACTCCAACCAGGCCGACGGCCCAGTTGAACGTATCGGAGCCCGTCATGCCACGCCACTTGAGCTCGCCTTGCCGCGACACGACGAAAGAGTCCGCCATGCGCTTTCAAAGCCCCGAAAGGCCAAGTCCCGGCATCCAACTGGGGACCTTCAGCGCCATGCCACCCGCGAACCGTCGAGAGACGGCGCATGATAGGGCCTGATTCGAAGCTGACCCCATAGCATCCTCCGGCTACGGCCTCGCACGGGCTTCCGGCTGCCCACTGTAACCATCGGCGAAAGTAGGCACTTGATGGCGACGTGGTCCGCCGTGCAACTCGCATGACCTGCCGCATGACCACGCCGTCAAAGTGGCAGCAGAAAATGTCGCGCACCCTCAACCGATGCGCGCATTCTGGCGCGCGTCTCAGCTTGGTCGCGCGCGCCCGTACCCGTCGTTCGGCACTCATCGGTGACCTTGGGTACGTTAAACCTCGCGCACAGTAAGAGTTATCTGGAGCGCGCTCACGTTGCCCTCGCCCGTGCACCACGCACGACGGCGGACGGACCGAGGCCCATTCAGAAGCCAGCGCGACGGATGTTTGCCCGACGCAGCCTGCGCCTCAGGCGCGAGAGACAGTCACGCTGGGGATATTGGACCGTCGCCGCACGCGCGGCGCCATGAACATCCAGCGGCCGGGGCGTGGCTGCACGACCCACTGCGGCACGTTGTTGGCCCCTGGGGCAGCCGCGAGCCACGACGCATCACACGGTTAGGCGCCTAACAGTCGAGAGGCCACCCACGACGAGGGCTGCCGTAATGCCCGCGAGCACGCCAGTGAGACCGGCAGCGCTGATGGTGGTGAAGAAGTGGTCGATGCTGTGCCATCCGTGGCTCCACGTGGCGGCGAGCGCACCGGCGCCGATCACGACGACTTGGACGGCGATGAAGCTTAGGAGGCCGAGCAGGTCCCAACGTCGGTAGACCAGCCCGAACCACATGGCGTAGCAGTACAAGAGGGCAAGCCCGACAAAGGCGCTGAGCCAGGTGAGGTACCACGGCCCGTCGAGGATATAGGGGACCCGGAAGAAGTGCATGTTCAGCCCCCATCCACTGCTCGCCCGCTCGATGACTTGCAGCAAGGTGAGGCCAAGGCCGTAGGCGACGGCGAGGGCCGTCCCCAAGCCGACGCTGCCGAGGTAGTAGGTACGCCGGGTCACCCCGAGGGCGAGCCCGAAGGGCAGCGAGCGGGTGGTGGTGAGCAGCCCAGCGATGAACCAGAAGATGAAGATGGTGGCGACGGAGCCGGTGTAGTAGCGGCTGCCGCCCGTCCCGGCGCCGCTGGCATGCAGGCTGGCGAAGATGGCCAGGTTGACGGCGAAAGCGAAGGCCAGCACGGCCCAAGGTAGGACGAGGTAGTTGAGGCGCTGGAGGAGGTGGTAGCGGGCGACGCTGAGCCAGGTCCTCATGAGCCCACCCGCTCGGCCTGGTGGGCCCGGTCGGGGCGTGTGGCGTGGACGAGGACCTCCTGGAGGGACAGCGGTGCCACGCTGAGGTGCAATTGGCGGGCTCGGGCCTGGTCGGTGGCGTCGAGCATGTCGGCGACCGTGGCGCTGGCGAGGGGCCCGACTGTGCGATGTTCCCACGTGGTGCGACCAGAGACGAACACGGCGACGGCGGGAGCGGGCCCGCTCACGGCGGTGGCGCTGCCGCGTAGCCCGTCGGCCGGGGCGTCCAGGGCGATGTGCCCGCGGTCGATGACGAGGACCCGCTCCAAAAGGTCGGCGATCTCGTCGATGAGGTGGGTGGAGACGACCACGGTCCGGGGGTGCTCGGTGTAATCGGCGAGGAGCCGGTCGTAGAAGAGCCGTCGAGCCGTGGCGTCCAGGCCGGCGTAGGGCTCGTCGAAAAGGGTGACGGGGGCCTGGGCAGCGAGGCCGATCACGATCCCGAGCGCCGAGCGCATCCCCCGAGACAGCTTCTTGACCTGCCTGCTGCTAGGCAGGTCGAAGTCGCTTACGAGGGCGTCGGCCAGCTTGTGGTCCCAGCGGGGGTAGGACCAGCCGGCTGCCCGTAGGGCGTCGCCGACCTTGAAGTCGGGGAATGCTTGGTCCTCTCGGACCAGCACTATCTGGCGTGCCAGCGCGTCGGCGCCTGCCGGGTCGCCGCCCAGCACCCGCACCTGGCCGGCCGAGGGCAGCTCCTGGCCGGCGAGGAGCCGCAGCAGGGTGGTCTTACCGGCGCCGTTGCGGCCCAGCAGGCCTGTGACCGACGGCCCGTGGACCTCGAAGCTCACTTGGTCGACAGCGAGGTGCGAGCCGTAGCGCCGGGCCACGCCGTGGCACGAGATCGTTTGCGTCACGTCTTGCGAGAGGCCCTGGGGCCCAAAGCGACGTCAGCCGAGCGGCGGACGAGCAAGACCACCTCGTCCAGGTCCATGCCCAACCGGCCGGCCTCGGCCACCATCGGGGCGACGTAGCGGGCAGCGAACTGCTCGCGGCGAGCGTCCAGGAGACGCTTGCGGGCGCCGGGGGCGACGAACATCCCGAGCCCGCGCCGCTTCTCCAACAGGCCTTCGTCGATCAGGACGTTCAGGCCCTTGGCCGCGGTGGCCGGGTTGATCCGGTGGAAGGCGGCCAGCTCATTGGCCGACGGCGCCCGTCCGCCCTCGGCCAACTGCCCCTCGGCGACCTGCTCGGACAAGCGCTGGGCGACCTGGGCGAACAACGGGGCATTGTCATCTAGCCCCGGCTCCTCGGGCATGCTCATCCCCCTCGTCAGCATTGGTTAGTTACTGGACTACTGTACCACCACAGCAAAAGAGGGCGCCGCTGGCGGCGTTGGGGCACCGACGTGCCAGCGGAACGGCTCGGATGCTCAGGCCCGGGCGGTGTCGCGCTGGTAGGCAACCATGGCCAACGGGACCAGGACAACTGTCCAGGCGGCGACCACGGCCCATCCCTCCGTCGGCCAGTCGCCAAGCAAGAGAGCGGCCTTCCCCGCCTGCGCGAGCCAGAAGGAAGGGAGCAGCTTGACGAAGGCCAGCATCGCCCCGCTGTTGAAGAACGAGCCGAGGGCGCCGCCGAAGAGGGCGAAGAGCACGACGAGCCCTCCCACCGCCGGCACCAGGGCATCGCCTGGGACGAGGTGGCCGAGGATGAGCCCCATCAAGATAAACGGCACCAGCCCGACGAGGAGCAGGCCCGTCATCTCGGCCCACTGCGCCGCGCCCAGGCTGACCCCCAGGGTTGCGCCGGCGAGGAAGACCAAGGCGAGGGCGGGCAACGCGACGAGGTAGGCGGCGAGCACCTTGGCGACCATCTCGGTGCGAGGTCGCAGCGGGGTGACCCGCAGCTGTCGGGCCCAGCCGCGGGAGCGGTCGATCGCCAGGTGCCCGCCAGTCGAGACGGTGGCCCACATCGCTCCGTAGGCGGCCATGCCGGTCATGAAGTAGAGCGGGAAGGAGATGCCCGCGGTAGTGGCGTGGCGGTTGCCGCCGGCGATCGAGTAGTAGAGGACGAGCGGGAGCGCCAAGGTGACCAAGAGGGCGCGGCGGTTGCGGAAGGTACGGAGGATCTCGTAACGCACGTGCGTGGCGCCGCTCATCTGGCCGCCTCCTCGGAGCAACGGTCGCTCGCGGCCGCGGTCAGTTCGAGGAACGCCTCCTCCAGTCTCCCGCCGGATGCCTCGACGTCGCGAGCCTCCGGGAACCTGGCGAACAGCGAGGCGAGCGCGACGTCGGCGTCGGAGCAGGACAAGACGACCGCGTCGCCGTGGCGCTCGACACCCACCACGCCCGGCAGAGCGCGGAGCGAGCCGACGTCGACATGCGGCAGCGTTGCCCGGACCGAGCGCGGCCCTGCCTTGGCCTTGATCTCGGTGGCCGGGCCGTCGGCGACGACCCGGCCCCGGGCGATGAGCACGACCCGGTCGGCAAAGGCGTCGGCCTCTTCCAGGTAGTGGGTGGCGAAGACGACCGTCTTGCCCTGCGCGGCGAACCCGCGCATCACCTTCCAGAACTCGTGGCGGCCCTCCACGTCTATGCCGGAGGTCGGCTCGTCGAGCACGAGGAGGTCGGGGTTGCCGACGAGCGCGGCGGCGAAGCGGGCCCGTTGGGCCTGGCCGCCAGAGAGCTTGGTGGTCCGCCGCTGGGCGAGCTCGCCCGCCCCCGTGGCGCGGAGCACGTCGTCGACAAGGAGAGGGTGTGGGTAGTACGACGCTATCAAGGTGACGAACTCGCGCACCGTCAAGAGGTCTGGCGGTGAGCCGGCCTGGAGCATGCCGCCCACCCAGCCGGACCGGACCGCTTCTGCCGGCGGTGCGCCGAAAACCGATACCGTCCCCGAGTCAGGACGGCTGAGGCCAAGGAGCATGTCGATCGTCGTCGACTTGCCGGCACCGTTGGGGCCTAGGAGCGCAACCGTCTCGCCCGGTGCGATCGCCAGGTCGAGGCCACGGACAGCCGGCACGTCGCCGTAGGACTTGGTCAACCCGGCGAGCTCGATGCCGCGGCTTTGTCGTCCCCCGGTCACGACGACGGTCCTGGCGATAGGAAATTGAGCAGGTTGGGCATGAGGGCTCCTTCCTCTCGTTGCTCGTTCCCGGTGAGGGCCTTGAGGGGTGTCCTACCTCACGAGGACATCACCGTACTGGTACATTACTCTAGTAATGAACTAGTTGGCAAGAGCAACCGTCTTGGGAGCGAAGAGTGCTTGATGAAGGGACGCCGATCTTCGTGCAAGTCGCCGACCAATTGGCCGCGCAGATCGCCGAAGGCCAATTGCATGAAGGTGACCGGGTGCCGTCGAGCAAAGAGTTGGCCGCGTTCTATCGGGTCAACCCGGCCACCGCCGCCAAAGGCCTGAAGGTCCTGATCGACCAGGGCGTCTTGGAGGAGCGCCGCGGGCTCGGGCTGTTCGTCGGCCCCGGCGTTCGCCAGCGCCTGCTCGAGGCCAGTCGCCACGGGTTTGCCGAGCGCCATGTTGCGCCGATGGTCACGGAGGCCGAACACCTCGGCATCGACGCGTGCGCGCTCCTCACGCTTGTTCGCCAGGCCAGCCGCCCTAACCGAGGCACCAGGCCATGACCCGGCCGTCGTCAACCGCACATGGTTCGCTCCGGTGGACGCGGGCTCGCCCGGCGATCAAAGGGCCCCTTACCCTTTCGCCGGGCTGCGCGCTCTGTCGCCTGGCGCGGGCACCAGTAGCGCACGCCGACCGGTTGTTTTGGATCTTTATAGCCACTCCCTAGGAATAATATGAGCGGCAGTTCTGTAGAGGGCAACAAGGAAAATCAACTGAAACTATGTCGGGCTCCCTGAACCGCACCGCAGGACCAAGAAGGTCCCGGCACAAATTTGAGGGGCGCGGCGCCGACAAAGTTCATTCGGGGATCAGGAACCGCCCGATGGCGTCTGCCGCCGCCGTTTGCATCGACTCGATCACATGGCTGTAGCGGTCCAGCGTGATCTGAGTGGAGGCATGGCCGTGACGTTCGCTCACCACTTTCGGGTGCACGCCGGCGAGCAGCGCGACCGTCGCCGCCGTATGCCTGAGGTCATGGAGGGTAATTCGGGGCAGGCCCGCTCGTTGCTGCAGCGAGTGGAGATCACGCGTCAACTGAGCCGGGTGGTACGGGTCACCCAGCTCGTCGACAAATACGTACTCGGGGACCGTCGGCTCACCACGCTTCCGGGCTTCCGCCGCCATGGCCCCCCGATGGTCCCAAAGGATATCTCGGGTCGCGCGGTCGAGATGCAGCACCCGCCTACCCGACCTGGTCTTGGGGTCGTACTCCACCACCATGTGGCCAGCGGTCGTCCGCGTGGTCCGCACGGCCAGCACCGGCGGGTCCCGGTCGAGCGCCACGTCTCGCCATCTCAGCCCAGCCAGCTCGGCCCTCCGTAGCCCGGTCGCCAACTCGAGGTGCCACATCGCCCTGAGGCGGTCACCCTCGGCGACCGACAAGAAGTGCCGCACCTGGTCGGGCGTGTAGACCGGTCGTTCCTCGGTGTCTTGACGCGGCTTGTCGATGGCCTCCGCTGGGTTACGCGAGAGGTAACCCATGCGCACCGCATAGCTGAGGGCGTTGTGGAGGACGCCATGGATGTTGTGTACTTGGGTCCCGGACAACGGCTTGCCGCCCTGACCGCCGGAGCTGCGCAGGTCGGAGTACAACTTCTGGATATCGGCCGGGGTGAGGCGGTCCAGCCGGGCAGGACCGATCCGGGGCACGACATAGGCCCGCATCAGGCAGCCGTAGTTGCTGAAGGTCGAGGCCTTGCGATTGGGGCGCACCGCCTCCAGCCACTCGGCCGCCAGCTCCGCCACTGTGCGCCGAGCACCGTAACGCAGCTTGCCAGTGTCGATGTCCACCTTGGACTGTGCCAGGGCCCGGCGAGCTTCGCGCTCGGTGGCAAAGCCGCCGACCCGTTTCTGCCTTCGCTTGCCATCGGGACCGGGCGGGAGGTCGACCCTGAAGAACCAGGACTCTCCTCGCCGGCCCACGTTCTCGGCCATGTCCCCGACCCTCCCGGTGTCCACCTGGACACGCCCCACGGAGGCTTTGTGTCCAATCTGTGTCCAAGACGCTATCAGGGGGTTGGGACGAGAACCCGATCTTCTGGCTCCTACCGCTTCTGACCAGCACTTTCGTCCGTGTCGGAGGGGGGACTTGAACCCCCACGGGCTTGCGCCCACTAGCACCTCAAGCTAGCGCGTATACCAATTCCGCCACTCCGACGTGGCCCCGGGTAACCCGGCAGCCTGCAAGCATACCTCTCGTCTCGCCCAGGTACCCCCGGCGGGGGCCGTCTTGCAGGGTCCCTCAGCTCCTCGAGCAAACGATACCGTCACACCCCTCCACTAAGCTACAAACATATGTTCCCGCTCCCCGAGAGAGGGACTATCGCCGGCCAGCACCGGCCTCTCAGACTTGACGGTTTCGTACCGCAGGAGGACCCAGGCGTGTGCCATAGCCTTGCCAAGTTCCGCCAGGCTTTTGCCGGTTACAGCCAGAGCTTTGACGCGGCTCTGGTGGCCCCGTCTGAACTCGCGCGAGCGCTCTCGGACGCGGGAGCAATCGAAAAGATGGCCGCTGCGGTGTCCTCACTGATCGCAGCACGTATCGCCGACGGCGCCGGCCAAGGCGGCGCCAAAGCTCAAATGGCGCGGCTAGCAGCTCGTTCGCTCGCGCAGGCGTCCGGGACCTCCCTTACCCAGGCTTGGCGCTCCATCGAAGCGGCAAAAGCGATGAACTCGCAGCCCGACCTGGCGCTCGCAGCCAAAGCCGGCGAGCTATCGCGACAACAAACCGGTCTCATGGCGTCCGCAGCCATTGTCAATCCGCAGGCGGTCGCCGACCTTGTCCAGGCCGCCAAGACCTCGTCTCTATCCGAGCTAGCCGCGAGAGCCGAACGCGCCAGGGCCGCGGTGGACGATATGGACGCCCGGCTCGAGCGCGTCCATGCCCAGCGCAGTGCCCGAGACTGGACAGACGAGCTCGGTACCTGGCATATGCTCGTGAAGGGACGTCCTGACGTCGGCGCACAGATCATGGCGGCGCTCGAGCCCTTTACCGATGCGGCTTTCCGCCGCGCCCGCGCGGAGGGGCGGCGCGAGCGCCGCGAGGCATATGCATTTGACGCCTTAGTCGACCTCGTACAGGCAGGCGGCCAACATACCATCCCAGGTCACGAGATCCTCGTGCGTATTGATCATGAGGCCCTTCTGCGCGGCTACACGCTCGAGGGTGAAACCTGCGAAATTGCCGGCTTTGGGACCGTTACTCCAAAGGTCGTCCACGACATAATGGAGACGCGCGACCCATTTTTGAAGGCGGTCGTGACCAAGGGCAAAGACGTCATCGGAGTCGCGCACCTCGGCCGCCGTCCCACTGCTTACCAGTCGACGGCACTGGATTGGCTTTTCCCGACCTGCGCGGCAGAAGGCTGTGGCGCAAGAGGACGTTTCCTCCAAACAGACCACAGGATCGACTGGTCGAAAACCCACTACACGTCGTTGCCTCTGCTCGACCGCCTCTGCGGCCCTGACCACCGGCTAAAAACCGAGCATGGGTGGGCATTAGTAGAAGGAAAAGGTAAGCGCCCATTTGTCTCGCCACAGGATCCTAGGCATCCGATGTACAGGGAACTGCACCCCCAGAAAGATCCGGGAGGCTGACCTCAGATGTGCCACCAGAAGGCTCCGTGCACCCTAGGTACCAGGGAACTACACCCGTATGCGCGCCAAGGTTGACCTCAGGGTCGATCCACGACGCGTCAGCGGGGACCAAGCCACGACGCTGTGGTATCTAATCCTTCGTCCGCTGGCGAGAAATGACCCCGGAGCCGGCTTACCGGAGATCAACCGTAGTTGGCTTAGTGGAACTAATCCGTTGTCCGCTTGCGGAAGAGATAAGCGGCCAGGGGGGCGCACACGATGATCAGTGCCGACGACCAGACCAACGCCGCAGCCAATGGGTGCTCCACTGGCCATGCTCCAGTTGCAGGCACGGGGTTCGGGTTGCCGAAAAGGTCGCGCACGGAGGAGGTGACAGAGCTGACTGGGTTCCAATCCGCAACGAGCCGGAGCCAAGAGGGCATGTGCAAGGTCGGCACCAAGGCGTTGGACACAAAAGCCAGTGGGAAGATGACGACAAAACCAATCGACATAGCCGACTCGGGCGCCTTTGCTACCAGTCCCATGCAAGCCGTCGGCCAGGTCAGTGCATAGCTGAGGAAAAGTGCGACGCCAAAACCACCGAGCACAGACAATATGCCGTGGCCGGGCCGCCAACCGACTACGTAGCCCGTCAAAGCGACGATCGCTGAGCAGACCATGGCAGAAAATAGGTCAGCGATCGTCCGGCCCACCAGGACGGAGGCTCTCCACATCGGAAGCGTCCGGAACCGTTCGATCATGCCTGTCGAGAGGTCCTGCGCCAACCCAACGCCCGTGCCCATCCCGGAAGTGACGAGGTTCATGGTCAGTAGCCCTGCGATCGCGAAGTCCTTGTAGCTCGCGCCCCCGGGCAGCGACATGCCGGAACCGAAAATGTATATGAAAAGGACCGTAAATAGGACCGGTTGGACGGTCACGTCCGAAAGCTGCATCGGCTCTCGGATTATGTGGACAAGGTTCCGCCGGACCATCACCCAAACGTCCCTGAGGTGGCTCGATATGTCTGCGAACGCCGATGGCGCAACTTGCGCTCCCCCGTGCCCAGCACTTAGCTCGAGGTCGATTGTTGTCATACAGCTACCTCCTCAATTTCATCGAGCGATTGTTCAGGCTCGGGCTCCTCCGAGGCGGCAGGACGCCCAGTGAGAGCGAAGAAAACATCGTCGAGCGATGGCTGGCGTACCTCAACGTCGTCGACCTCTACGCCGGCCGAGTCCAAGGACCGGACAATCGCTGTCGCAAGGCCGCTCTGAGTTGCTACAGGAGCAGAAATACGACGCCCCTCTTCGCTAAAGCGCGGGCGGCCCTCTACAAAAGGAGCGAGTGCCGGCCCAACGAGATCCATAGGAACAGCCTCGCTGAGGGTGATTTCTAAACGTGCTCCACCCACGGACCGCTTGAGCTCGTCCGGGGTACCTTCTGCGATCGAGCGGCCATGGTCCACGACCACAACACGATGCGCCAATTGGTCAGCTTCATCGAGGTATTGCGTGGTAAGGAGTACGGTGACCCCCTCGTTGGTGAGGCTCCTCACGATGTCCCAGACCTCGGCGCGGCTCGTCGGGTCCAGCCCCGTCGTCGGCTCGTCTAGGAACAGCACGGGGGGCTCGGCGACCAACCCGGCCGCCAAGTCGAGCCGCCTGCGCATACCGCCTGAGTAGCCCTTGACGACTCTCCCACCAGCCTCGGTGAGCCCGAACTGCTCGAGCAGCTCCCGGGCTCGCTCGGATGCCACCCGCCTGCTGAGCCCGCAAAGCTGCCCCGCCATCACCAAGTTCTGCTGCCCGGTCAGCAAGCCGTCGACCGTTACATCCTGTGCCGTAACGCCGATGCGCTTCCTGACCTGGGCTCCCTGGTGCACGACGTCGTAGCCCGCCACCCGAGCACGCCCGGTGTCGGGTACCGACCTCGTCGTGAGGATCCGCACTGCGGTCGTCTTACCAGCGCCGTTAGGGCCGAGGAGCGCTAGGACACTGCCTTGCTCAACGAGGAGGTCAAGGCTTTTCAGCGCCTGGACACTGCCGTAGTGTTTGCTCAGCCCCTCCGCTTCGATCATGTGGTGTGATGTCACTAAGGTACCTTTCGTACTTACTTGCCGCACGGTAAGTTCCGCCTCCATCTAAACCATACCCGCCTACTTGCCGGCCGTCAAGTAAAATGACTTTGAATGGTAACCGCAGCCCCCAACAGTCGTCGAGGCGGGAGCTCCTCTGCTCGGACTCCCCCTGCCTCGACGAGGACGGCTGCTACAGCTGGCACGCCATCAGGGGCGACCGCCTTATCGAGCTCCAAATCGACTGCCCCTGCCGGGGAGCGACGGGAACGCCCCGGCGACAAGCCGCCAAGGAAAGACCAGAGCACCCGCGAGCGCATTCTCTACGTCGCAATGGACCTGTTTATCGAGAAGGGTTACGACAAGGCTTCATTGCGCGAGCTTGCAGAGCGGATGGGTTTTACAAAAGCCGCACTTTACTACCACTTTCAGAGCAAGCAGGACATCCTCTTTGCGCTCCACGAGCGGCTCCACTCGCTGATCGACGGCCCGATCGAGCTCCTCGGTGAGGGCCCCGTCACGGTGGACGCGTGGGAACGCTTCCTGGGCGCCTGCGTCGACCAACTGGAGGCTAACCTCAAGCTTTTTGAGGTGCACCGCGTCAACCAAGCGGCACTCAGCAAAATCCACATAGAGGGCCACGAAGGAGCACACTTCGAGCTCGAAGAGCGTGCTCGGAAGATTTTCTCAGATCCTTTGCTCAGCCTGGCCCAACGAGCGAGGATGGCAGCGGCGTTCGGAGCGGCGTTCGTCACTCCCGTGTTGGCGGGCAACCTCTTTGGACCAGATCCCGCCTCTCACGAAGGCCCGACGGACGTCGGCGCGATACTGCGGCAAATCTTAGCCGATATTTTGCGACCGGCCCGTCCAGGGCCCCGAGCACGAAGGCACTCCCCACAGACTAAGCGCAGGCTCAGCGGTACCAACTGAGCGGCACCAGCCTTAGTAATACCAAGGGAACTCAGACCAATCAGGACGTCGGCGTTCCACAAAGGCGTCCCGTCCCTCCGCCGCCTCCTCGCTCATGTAAGCCAGGCGGGTCGCCTCTCCGGCGAACAACTGCTGACCGACGAGCCCGTCGTCGACCAAGTTGAAGGCGTACTTCAGCATCCGCACGGACGTCGGGCTCTTCCTGTTGACCTCCGCTGCCCAATCCAAGGCCACTTTTTCCAACTCCGCGTGCGGGGCAACGGCGTTGACCATCCCCATGGCGAGAGCCTCGGCTGCGTTATAAGTTCGCCCGAGGAAAAATATCTCTCTTGCCCGTTTTTGGCCGACTTGCCGGGCCAAATACGCTGAGCCAAACCCCCCGTCAAAGCTCGCCACGTCGGCGTCGGTTTGGCGGAACCGGGCATGTTCTGCGCTAGCCAAGGTCAGGTCGCAGACCACATGAAGGCTGTGCCCCCCGCCAGCGGCCCACCCTGGGACAACGGCGATAACAACTTTCGGCATGAAGCGGATCAGCCGCTGCACCTCGAGGATGTGCAGGCGCCCAAGGCGAGCCCGCTCGGAGGGACCGCCGCTTGCACCCGAGCCGCCGCTCGCACCCGTTGTAGGAGTTGAACCGCCCTCGCCCTCGCGGCCCCGGCCGTCCTCGCCCTCGCGGACCTGGCCGCCCTCGCCCTTGCGGCCCCGGCCGCCCTCGCCCTCGCGAACCTGGCCGCCCTCGCCCTCGCGGACCTGGCCGCGCAGCCGGTCCTGGTCGTGCTGGTGGTGCTCGCGGTACTCGTAACCGGCTTTCCCGCGCACGCGCTGGTCGCCACCGGAGCAAAAAGCCCATCCTCCATCCTTTGGAGAGGGGCCATTGCCCGTAAGCAGGACGCACCCCACCTCCGGCGATTGACGGGCGTGGTCTAAAGCGAGATAGAGCTCGTCCACCGTCTGGGGCCGAAACGCGTTCCGCACCTCCGGCCTGTTGATCGCAACACGCACGGTGCCGTGCCCGAGAGCCCGGTGGTACGTGATGTCGGAAAACTCAAGGCCGTCCACCGATCGCCAGCTGCCGGCGTCGAAAATCTCGGAGACAAAGCTGTGGTCTGGCACTAGGCGAGACTAGCGAGCACTCTGACATCTGTCCCTGCCCGAGGCCTCTTCAAGGGCTTGTAAGCCATCGGGGCCCTCCGCGCCCCCGGCAGGGCCGAGCTGTCATGAGGCCTGAGGGCGGTACCTGTTGTTTACCAAGCCTTAGGTTGATTACCAAGCCTGAGGGCGGTACCTGTTGTTTACCAACATGTCATTGTCGGTTCACGGCTGAGTCATGCCGGCTTTGAAATCGCCTTGTATCGTCCCGGTTCGCACACACAGCAGGTAATCGTGCCTGCTCGCGAACAAGGGAGATGCATGCGCACACTGTCAGGACACTCCTGGCGTAAGCCGAAGGCAGCCGTTGCGGCGCTGACGGTGATCAGCTCGGCGGGCGTCTGGGTCAACACAGCCCCCGCCCCTGCCAGCGCCGCCTCGTCAGACGCCTGCTGGGCTACAGCGGTCACAGTGGACCAGTGCGGTGGGATGATCGCCCTCATCGACGCGGCCGAGGCTGAGGGCCACCTCACCGTCACCACAGACCCTTACACCTGGGCTAACTACGGCATCCTCATCCCGGCTTTCGAGAAGAAGTACGGCATCAAAGTCCTCGACACGAACCCGAACGGCACCAGCGCGGACGAGATCAACGAGATCAACCTCTACAAGAACAACCCGTCCCTCGAACCAGACGTCCTCGACCTGAGCGTCGCCTTCGCTCAGAAAGCCGTGAACGGCGAGCCCGGCGTTTTCAAGGGCCCCATCTTCGAACCCTACAAGTTGACCATGTGGGACGAGATCCCGGCCGGGTGGAAGGACCCCAACGGGTACTGGTCGTACGACTACGCGGGCGTGGTGACGATCGGCTACAACGCCGACGTCATCAAGACGCCGGTGACCACCTGGTCGGACCTGCTCAGCCCCGCCTTCAAGAACGCTGTCGGCCTCGACAACAGCCCGACCTCCTCTGGTGCTGGCGCGGGCGCGGTGATAGCGGCCTCAGTTGACAACGGCGGGTCTGTTTCCAACGTCCAGGCGGGCATCAACTGGTTCAAGAAGCTCAAGCAAGCCGGCAACTTCAACCCGGTCGAAGCAGGAGGCGCCGGTGACGGCCCGATGGCGGACAAGGCCGTCCTTGCCACGGTCGACTGGTCCTACCTCGAGCAGCAGTGGAAGGTGGAGCTCGCCAAGTCGCCTGGGATCGACTGGAAGGTGGTCGTCCCCCAGGGCCAGCCCTACGCTTCGTATTACGCTATGGCGATAAGTGCCTACGCACCGCACCCAGCTGCAGCCCGGCTCTGGGAGGAATACCTCTATAGCCCCGAAGGCGGCAACATCAGGGCTCAGAGCGGCGCCGTCCCCTCGACCTGGCAAGCGATGGTCACGAACAGCACCGCTAGTAAGGATGCCATGGCCGCTATCCCGACCTTCAGTACCGCGCCGGCAATCGCCACGCCCGACGATGTTTCCGCTGACGTAGCGGTGATCCAAAAGGAATGGCAGTCTGCGGTCGGGTGAGTTGATCGACCTAACGTCAGTCAACAGCAGCGTCGGAGCCAAGCGTTCCGGCGCTGCCGGGCGGCGGCGCCGCCGGCGTAATTTGCTGTCTGTCGTCGGCGTCGCGCCCTTTTTCGCCTTTGTAGGGCTTTTCCTCGTGGTGCCCGCCGCCTCGGTAATGGTCGAGGCGTTCCGGGACAATACCGGCTCTCTTTCGGTGTCCAACCTCACGACGCTCGTGGACTCCAGCCAGCCTTACTTGCACGACTACATTTCGAGCCTCGAGCTGTCGGCGGCCGCAGCCGCTCTGGCAGGGGTGATCGGCCTCGTGGGCACTGTGGCGCTGGTCGGGTCACCCAGCCCCCTGCTGCGCCGGCTCGTCTCGAGTGCCTGCGGCGTGCTCGCTAACACCGGCGGGGTACCGCTTGCTTTTGCTTTCATCGGTTCGATAGGCAACACCGGCGTCGTGACGGACCTGTTGAGCCACCTCGGCTTCAACCCCTACGACCACGGGTTCACGCTCTACTCCGCCTCCGGCCTCGTGATCGTTTATCTCTACTTCCTGCTGCCGTTGACTGTGTTGCTCATGCTGCCGCCGGTCGAGGCGCTCAGGCGCGAGTGGCGTGAGGCGGCGGCGACGCTCGGCGCCGACTCGCGCACCTTCTGGGCAAAGATCGGGTTGCCAGTCCTCGCCCCACCCTTCGTCGCTACCCTGATGGTGCTGTTCATGGACGCCTTTGCAGCGTACGCGACGGCCGAAGTGTTGACGACCGGCGTTGTCCCGCTTGTGCCGCTGGCGATCGGGCAACTGCTCCAAGGCAACGTCGTTGCCGGTGAAGTGCACCTAGGCGACGCATTGGGCTTCGGGATGGTAGTCGTCGTGGTTGTGGCTGGCGTGCTCTACGTCGTGGTGCAGCGTCGGACCTCGAGGTGGCTTCGGTGACCCGCAACCGGACCTTCCGCTACCTGACGCTTGCCATCCTCGGGCTCTATGTCATCATCCCCATGTACGCCTCCGTCCAGTTCAGCCTGGAGAGCGGGTACCACTCGAAGCTTTCTCTCAACGCCTACACCAGCGCGCTCGCACAGCCGGGGCTGGGAGCGAGCGTACTGACCTCGCTCGAGGTGTCCTTCGGAGCCGTCGCAGCGACGCTGCTCCTGCTCGTCCCGACGATCATCTTCGTCCACCTTCGGCTTCCCGGCGTCCGCACGGTGCTCGAAGCGGTGTCACTGCTCCCTCTTGGCATCCCGGCGATCGTGACAGTGGTCGGCACCCTGGGCGTGTACGACAAGGCCCCCGACTGGTTTATCAACTCTCCGATGATCCTCGCCCTTTTGTACGTGGTCCTGGCGCTGCCTTACTCCTATCGGGCGATCGACTCCGGCGTGCGCTCGATCGACCTGCACACGCTCGTCGAGGCGGGCCGGTCGATGGGGGCCCGGTGGGGCGTGCTGTTCAGGCGGGTACTTTTCCCCAATATTCGCTCCGGGGTACTCGCCGCGGCATTCCTCACCTTGGCGCTTTCACTCGGCGAGTTCACTTTCGCGAGCCTGATCCTGCCGAGCACCCCGACGTTCCCGGTCTGGCTGGCCAGCGTCGTCACGACGAGCACCTACTACGCCGTCGCCCTCTCGGTGGTCGCCCTGATCGTCACCTGGGGCCTGCTCGTGGTCATTTCGGTGATCGGGTCGGGGCGCCCGCTCGGTGCTTCGGGCACACCTGTCGCCGGGAACGAGGAGCAACTCCTGTCCAGCGCCCCGGCGCTGCAGCCGGCCGGCTCGGTGGCTCTACCCCTGGAGGCATGATGATGACAGCGGTGCTCCCTACAACCGAGCGCGCCGAGCGCAGCGCGAAGAACTTGAGCCTCGAGATCGTCGAGGCACGGCGGAGCTTCGACAAGGTACAGGCCCTTGACGGCCTCTCGATCTCCCTCGCGCCGGGCGAGCTCGTCGCGTTGCTGGGGCCGTCGGGCTGCGGGAAGACGACCGCACTGCGGGCGGTCGCCGGGCTCGAGCAGCTCGATTCGGGTGCCGTGCTCGTCGGTGGCTCCGATGTCACCCATCTACCCCCGCACCGCCGCCAGCTAGGGATGGTGTTCCAGGCTTACAGCCTTTTCCCGAACATGAACGCGCTCGACAACGTCGCCTTCGGGCTCGAGGTGCGCAAGGTGCCGGCGCCCAAGCGCCGCGAACGCGCTGGCGAGCTGCTCGAGCTCGTCGGGCTGGCCGGTCTGGGGCAGCGGTTCGCGCACGAACTGTCCGGAGGGCAGCAACAGCGCGTCGCCTTGGCCAGGGCGTTATGCGCCGAACCCGACCTGCTCCTGCTCGACGAGCCGCTCTCTGCGCTTGACGCCAAGGTCCGTGGCCAGCTGCGCGACGAGATCCGCCGCATTCAGATCGAGTTCGGCATCACGACGCTGTTCGTAACGCACGACCAGGAGGAAGCCTTGTCGATCTCCGACCGGGTAGGCGTAATGCGCAACGGGCAGCTCGAACAGCTGGCGCCGCCGTCCGAGGTCTACTCGCGACCGGTCACTGACTTCGTCGCCCAGTTCGTCGGTTCTGTGAGCCGGCTGCCTGGCCAGATGGTGGCGAACAACAGGGTGGACCTGATGGGCTCGGTACTGACCGTCCCGCCCAGAGTAGGCGCCGAACTACCCGTTGGCACCGCTGTCGACGTCCTCGTCCGCCCCGAGAGCGTCCTCCTGCGGGCATCGCCCACCGGGGCGGCGGTGATCGCCCGGTCGTCCTTCCTCGGCGCGAGCGTCCGCGTGGTCGCCACGCTGCCCGACGGGGTGGAGGTCAGCTCAACCCTTCCCGCCGGCGAGGGGTCCTCGCTACCTCCGGGGTCCCGGGCAGACGTCGAGCTGCTCGACGACGTCCTTTTCGTCGTGCCGAGGAGCACCTGACAGCCCGCGGCGCGAGCGCTCGCTAAGAAAGCTCCATCTTCTCGCGGTACCACTCGTGGAACGCTACGACATTGGCTTCGTGGCGGGACGAGAGCGGGCCGGGGACATATGCCCGGCTCCGGACGCCCTGTTGGTTGCGTTCGC
>Ga0335074_10004270_pt1 | contig 19657 bp, 18 predicted proteins | sample Lox_Sample_23_FD_206715 | JGI IMG/M metagenome (GOLD analysis project Ga0335074, IMG submission 206715) | Soil microbial communities from Loxahatchee National Wildlife Refuge, Florida, United States - Lox_Sample_2.3 | ecosystem: Environmental > Terrestrial > Soil > Wetlands | place: USA... | reverse complement strand
GCAGACTGTCGACAATCTTTCGCTGTTCGCGCGCGAGGTCTATCCGCGGCTCAAGGCCTGGCGGCAGCCCGACGCCGAACAGGTCGCGGCGCAGGCAGTGGAGGCGGAACGAGGCACCAGCAGGCCACTAAGCGCCCGCGCAGGTGATCTCGTCGACGCGACGATCACCGCAAGCTGAACCGGAGCATCCCGCGGTCTCAGTCTTTTCCTAATTGATGCACCGCCCCGATTGATTAGACTGGGCGGGCGCATACTGGATCGTCCGCTCTCGCGGACGGTAATAATGATTGTTGCCGGAGGACGCGCCCATGCGAGTCTATCACTTCAGCGAACAGGCCTATTACCCGGCATGGAATGAGCATTCCGGCACGCTGCGCGTCACGTTCCCGAACCGCAAATGCGATCCGCGCGTCGCCGCCGATCTGTTTCACCGCTATTACGACGAGTGGCAGCTCTGCGACGAACTCGGTCTCGACATCATGCTCAACGAGCATCATCAGACCGCGACCTGCATGTCGTCGTCGGTGGTGATCGGGCTTGGGGTGCTGGCGCGCAACACCAAGAAGGCGCGGCTCCTTGTGCTCGGCTATCCGATCGGCCATCGGCCCGATCCGCTGCGCGCCGCCGAGGAGCTTTCCACCATCGACGTCATCTCGCGCGGCCGGCTCGACATGGGATTCATCAAGGGCATCCCGTACGAGATCGCCGCCTCCAACCGCAACCCGACCGAGCTGATGGACCGCTTCTGGGAAGCGCACGATTTCATCCTCAAGGCGATGACCACGCACGACGAAGCGTTCAACTGGGACGGCGAATTCTTCCAGTACCGCCAGGTCAACGTCTGGCCGCGGGTCTGGCAGGAGCCGCACCCTCCGGTGTGGTCGACCACCGGCTCATCGACACAGGCGCGCGTGCTCGGCGAGCGCGGCCACGTCATGGCAACGCTCGGCACCGGCTACGGCACGCGCAAGCTCTACGACGCTTATCGCAAGGGCCATGTGGCTAAACACGGCAAGGCGCCCGGCGCCGACCGCTTCGCCTATCTGGGCCTGGTCGCGGTTTCGCACGACAAGGACCAAGCGCGCCGCCGCGGCGATCTGATCGCCGGTTATCTGCGCACCAGCCCGATCGTGGCGCTGCCGTTCCGCAATCCGCCGGGCTACCTGCCGCCGCAGGACAACGCGCGGCTGCTGCGCGGCGAGACGCCGCCACGCACTTACACCAAGGCCGGCAAGGTCATTTCAATGCAGTATGCCGACGTCGATGACCTGATTGATGCCGGCGTGCTGTTCTGCGGTACGCCTGATGAAGTCTACGATCAGATCGTCGACTTCTGCGGCCATTGCGGCGGAATGGGCAACCTTTTGATGATGGGGCAGGGTGGCGAGCTCACGCACGCTCAGACCGTCGATAATCTCACCCTGTTCGCCCGTGAGGTCTATCCGCGGCTCAAGGCGTTCAAGCAGCCGGACGCGGAAGAAGCCGCGAAGGCGGTAGCGGCGTGAGCGTCGTGGACCGTCGCAACTCTCACAGTCTGCCAGTGCAACGGAGGACCAGTCATGATCTCGATGCCGGACATGCCCAATATCGATCTTGATGGGATCATGAAGCACCTGACCGAGACCGGGAAGCGGACCCATCAGCTGTGGTTGACGCCGGACTCGATGGCCTTCATTGCGCGCGGCCGCGAATACCGCAGCGAGTTCCACATCAATCCGAGCTACGAAATTCAATATTCGATCAAGGGCGACCTGCACCTGCACTATCGCACCCCGGAAGGCGTGGAGAAGGTGGCGGTCGTGCCCGAGGGCTCCTGCCTGTTTCAGCCGCCGCTGGTGCCGCACTCGCCGCGCTTCGCCTCCGATGCGTTCCAGCTCGTCGTGGAGCGTGCGCGGATAAAGGGCGATGTCGATCGCTTTCACTGGTACTGCCAGAGCTGCGATAATTTCCTGCACGAGGAGACCTACGTGGTCGACGACTACAAGGCTGATCCAGTCACCCGCGCCTACGAGAACTTCTACGGCTCGAAAGACGCTCGCACCTGCAAGCGCTGCGGCGCGGTCATGCCCGCGCCCGAGAAGCTCTGACATTCGCATCCGATGACGGCGCTGCTTCCGACGCTCGAAGAACAGGCGCGGCCTGACCGCGCCGCGCTGCTCGTCATCGACATGCAGAACGATTTCTGCGCCGAGGGCGGGTTCCTGCACAAGGAGCGCGGCTATGATGTCGCCTTCGCGAACGCAGTGGCCGATAACATCACTGCCGCGGTCTCATGCGCGCGTGCCGCGGGCGTGCCGGTGGTGTGGGTGCGTTCGATCTACGATTTCAAATATCTCACCGCGCCGCATATCGTGAAGCGCCGCAGCGAAGGCTGCTGCATGGAGGGCAGCTGGGGCGCCGATTTCTTCCACCTCAGGCCCGGGCCGAATGATCTGATCATCGACAAGCACCACTACAGCGCATTTCAGGATACGGCGCTCGATACCGCGCTGCGCCGGCGCGGCGTCGCGACGCTGGTCATGACCGGCGTGGCGACCAATGTCTGCGTCGACTCCACGCTGCGCGACGGCTTCTTTCTCGGCTATTACATTGCGCTGCTGGAAGACTGCGTCGGCAGCAACAGCAAGGCCGGGCATGACGGCACGCTCGCCTCGGTGCGGAACAATATCGGGATTGTCGCGAGCCTGGCGCAGTGGCGCGACATCGTCACTCGCGCGGCTGGATCCGGCATCCCGATCAAGGCGGCTTAGACACCCACCGACGCCGCGACCAGGGTATCGGTCTCCATGTCCTGGTCCTTCACGGCGCCGATCAGCTCCGTCACCTTCTTGATCCCGCGCTCGTCGCACCAAGCGGCGAGATCGTCGATGATGGTGATCAAAGCAGTCGGATTGCGGAAGCCGGCATAGCCGATGCCGACGGCGCTGGCGCCGGCCAGCATGTATTCGACCACGTCTTCGGCCTTGGTGACGCCGCCAATGCCGATGATCGGAATCTTCACCTGCTTGGCGACCTGATAGACCATGCGCAGCACGATCGGCTTGAGCGCCGGCGATACCAGCCCGCCGAACTTGTTGCCGAGCGCCGGGCGGAAATTGTCGGTCCGGATCTTCAGCGACAGGAAGGTGTTGGCGATCACCAGCGCGTCGGCGCCGGCGTCCTCGGCGGCCTTGGCGATCGAGACGATGTCGCCGGCATTGGGTGACAGCTTCACCCACAGCGGCTTCTGGGTCCGCGCCCGCATCGCGGTGATGCAGTCGCGCGTGTAGGTCTCGTGCATGGCGAAATTGCCGCCGGTGGCGTTGCGCGTCGGGCACGAGATGTTGGCCTCGATCACGTCGACGTCTGGCACGCTCAGCTCTTCGGTGAGCGCGGCGAAATCCTCGATGCTTTCCGACGAGCAGCTCACCACCAGCGGCGGCGTGAACTTGGCGTATTCGGGGACGATGTGTTCGATGAAATAATCGATGCCTTTGCCAGGAAGCCCGATCGACTGGATGATGCCGGCTTCGGTCTCGGCCATGCGCGGCGTCGGATTGCCGAGCCGCGGCTCGCGGCAAATCGTCTTGGCCACCAGCGCGCCGAGCCGGTTGAGATCGATGACGTCGTTGTATTCCCAGGAGAACGCGCCGGATGCCGGCTGCACCGGATTTTGCAGCGTGATCGCGCCGATCTTGACGGAAAGATCTACCATCCCACCGCCTCCTGCATGTTGAACACCGGGCCGTCGCGGCAGACGCGGCGCAGCACGCGCTGGCCGTCGACCTCGAAGGTGCGCATGCAGACGTAGCAGGCGCCGAAGCCGCAGACCATGATCTGCTCCATAGCGACCTGACCGGGAATATTGTGCTTCTTGCCGAGCCGCTGCATCAGCTTGAGCAGGCGGTTCGAGCCGCAGGTGAAGAACGCGTCGGCTTTTTTCTCCGCGATCAGGCGTTCCAGAATTTTCTCGACGTTCTCGACGGCACTCGAGCCGTCGGAATCGAGCACCGTGATGGTCTTGGCGCCGAGCCGTTCGAACAGCTCCCGCGACATCACGACATCCGGATTGCGCGCCGACAGGATTGCGGTGACGCCGACGTTGCCTTCGGCGGCGAGCTGCGACAGCGGCGCGAGCGTCGCCAGGCCAACGCCGCGGCCGAGCACCACAATGTTCTTCCAGGCAGGGTCTAGCTTGAAACCGTGGCCGAGGGGGCCGGTGATATTGAAGTCGTCGCCCGGTTCCAGCATCGCCATGCCGCGGGTGCCGCGCCCCTCGCACTTGTAGAGAAACTCGACCTGACCGGCGTCCTTGTCGACCCGATAGACGCTCATCGGCCGGCGCATCCACACCTCCGCGCCATCGGGCGACGGGCAGAGCAGGTGGAACATCTGCCCGGCGTACGCGGTCAATGCGTGCGGATGCACCTTGAGGATAAGGTGCTTGTACTCGGTATTGACCCAGTGGTTGGAAACCACCGTGGCAATAAATTCGCCGACCAGCCGCTGCGGATAAGGATCGGTATCGCCGATGTGGAGCGCGGAATTGGTGTAGTTGGCGTTCGGGTTGGCGGGCATCGATCGATTCGTCTCTCAAGCGGCAAGTGGCCTTGGCTTCGCCGGTCGCGCGCTCGTCCGGCAGGGTCCACTGAATACTATGGGGACGCTGCCGGCGTGTGTCAATTTTGGGACAGTGCCGCGCCCGCTGAAAATTTGGACGCTTCGGCCTATCCTTAGCCATAGAGCAAGGTCAGATTAACCCTGTGATTGTCATAGCCTGACGCGAATTCCGGATGGTCGGAGTAATGAAACAGGCGAGACCGGAAGATTACGGCTCGATTCTGCCGGTACGGCACAACCAAGCTGTTTTCCGCGTTTTGTTCCAAAAATGTTACAATTCGCGTCTGGTCGGCTTCATATCCCTCGATCTGCCAATCCCCGGGCGGCGGAGTCCGGCAGACGACCAGGCCGCCACGGTCCGGATTGAGGCAGGCCTCCGTCGGGGTGACCCAGAAATTGATTGTGACCGCGGCATCGTCGGCGTGAACGTCGACCGCCGCCTGTGGCCGCAAGGCCTTGAAGGCCCAGGCCTGGCTTAAGGCGTGCGCGCCGAGAATGTCGGGAAACGCGTGGCGCAATTCGTCCGCGATCTGCAGGACGAGCGGACAGGCGAGGCCGTCTTCGAGGTAGCAGGCGACGAAACCATCGATGTGCGAGAAGTCGTGCCAGATCGTGCCCTCCAGCAAAAACCGCTGCAGGGACTGCAGCGCAGGCGCGGTCAGCAGATCATCGACGCAGACGGCCCTCTGCGCAGCGAATTCGGCAGCCAGCTCCGTCCGATCTGACCGTTCATTGACGGCTCGGTCCGCGATTTCTGGAGCGGCGCGCAGGTTGATCGGGGTGTTGTAGTCCTCGCCCAAAACCTCGATCTGCGCCTGCGCGAGCGGCGTTGCGTGATCCGAAAGCTGCTGCGCAACCGCGCGGTAACTGCGCGCCAGCAGCTCGAACCGCAGTCGGTCGCGCGTTCGCTGCGCGAGATAATCAAACTGCTCGGCATCGTGTTCGAGTTTGTGGCGCGTCGCAGCCGCCAGCGAGTTGCGCGCGATGCCGGTGCGGTCATCGCCGCGCCGCAGTTCGTAGGTCCGGGCAAGGTGGTCAAGTGCGCGCCCGCGTTCGCCTTGCGCCAGCCAGAGAAAGCCCAACGCGCGATGGGCCTCATAATGCTGCGGATCGAGGCTCGCGGCGCGGCTGAAGGCCTTGATCGCGTCGGCGGTCTCGCCGAGCTTCAACAGCGCGACCGCCCGGTTATGGTGCGCCGAGGCAAAACCGGGGTCGGCGCGCAACGCCTCGTCGAAAGAACCGATGGCTTCGCGGTGACGGCCCTGCGCCGCGATGGCGACGGCGAGGTTGAGCGTCACCGCGGGATCGGCCGGGACCATCGCCAGCGCGGCGCGATAGCCGCTCTCCGCCTCCGCCAATCGGCCGGCCCGGAAATGCGTCGTCGCGGTGGCGACAAGCGCGCCAAATTCGCTGGATGGTTGCTTTACCAATAATTGCCTCGGGCAAGCTGCGCCGCCTCGGCCGACCTTATCAACCCGCTGTACAGAAATTGGAAAAAATTTTGATTTTGGTACGCCGGCCGCCTAGATTGCCCGGCTTCCCTGCGGTCGGACGCCCTGCCGTCGCAGCTTGTTCCTTTGCGCGTGGTGATAGCGGTCTAATCGGCCCCGCGTCGCCCCGGCGCGAGTTGGCCTCCATCTGCCTAGAGGTGTATCGGATACCCTATGACGACACGCATTACGATCCGCAAACCCGACGATTGGCATTTGCACGTGCGTGACGGCGAGATGCTCAAGGCCGTCCTGCCGTACACCGCAAAAAAATTCGGCCGCGCCATTTTGATGCCGAACCTCATTCCGCCGGTGCGCACCACCGCCGACTGCATCGCCTATCGGGAGCGGGTGATGGCGGCGATTCCGGCCGGCGCGGCATTCAAGCCGCTGATGACCTGCTACCTGACCGACGATACCGATCCGGACGACGTCGAGCGCGGCTTCCGCGACGGCGTGTTCACCGGCGTCAAACTTTATCCGGCGAATGCCACCACCAACTCGGCGGCCGGCGTGACCGACTACAAGAAAGTCATGCCGGTGCTGGAGCGCATGGAAAAGATCGACATGCCGTTTCTGATGCACGGCGAGGTGACCGATGCCGACATCGATGTTTTCGACCGCGAGAAAGTGTTCATCGACCGCTATCTGTCGCAGTGGATCAGGCAATTTCCGAAACTGCGCTTCATCCTGGAGCATCTGTCGTCGAAAGACGGCGTCGATTTCGTCAAAAGCGCAGCCCCGCAGGTCGGCGGCACCATCACGCCCTATCACATGGTGCAGACCCGCAACGACACGCTCGGTCACGGGCTTGACCCGTATATGTACGTGATGCCGGTGATCAAAACCGCCAAGGATCGCGCCGCGCTGCGCAAGGCGGCGACGTCCGGGGAGGCCTGCTATTTCCTCGGCACCGATTCGGCGCCACATCCGTATTCGCGGAAGGTGGCAGTCAAGGGCGTGCCCGGCATGTTCAACGCGCCGGTGGCAATCGAGACCTATGTCAAGGTATTCGAGGAGGAGGGTGCGCTCGACAAGCTCGAAGCCTTTGCCTCGCTCAATGGGCCGAAGCATTATCGCATGCCGCCCAACGAAGGGACGATTACATTGGAGAAATCGCCGTGGACCGCGCCCGAAGAGGTCAAGGTGGCCGGCCCCGACGAGCGCGCCATCGTCTACCGCGGCGGCGAGACGATCGAGTGGAAGGTGGTGAGCTGATTTTCCCTCTTGCTTTGTGGAGAGGCAGGGAGGGGGCCGGTTAGGCGACGCACTGGCGGCAACGCGTGCGCTTCACCTCACGACCCCCACCCCAACCCCCCCCACAAGGGGGAGGGGAACAGGAGAAAATGAATGACAGCCTTCCCCGACAAGACGGTGATGGCCGAACTGACGGCGAAAATGCTGCTTGAAGTGGATGCCGTCCGCTTCATGAGCGACAAGCCGTTTATCTACACGTCCGGCTGGGCGAGCCCGGTCTATACCGATTGCCGGCGGCTGATCTCGTTCCCCCGCGTGCGGCAAACCCTGGTCGATTTTGGCGTGACAACTGTTTTGCGCGACGTCGGTTTCGAGCAATTCGACGCGGTAGCCGGCGGTGAGACCGCCGGTATCCCGTTCGCCGCCTGGATGGCCGATCGGTTGATGCTGCCTATGCAATATGTGCGCAAGAAGCCGAAGGGTTTCGGCCGCAACGCCCAGATCGAAGGTCACATCGAGGACGGCGACCGCGTGCTCCTGGTCGAGGACATGACCACCGACGGCCGCAGCAAGGTGAATTTCTGCAAGGCGTTGCGCGGCGCCGGGGCCGTAGTGGAGCACGTCTTTGTGTTTTTCTTCTACGACATCTTCCCGGAAGGCAAAAAGATATTAGGCGATCTCGGGGTGACGCTGCATGCGCTTGCCACTTGGTGGGACGTGCTGGAAGTGGCGAAGAAGAGCGGCAAGTTCGACAAGGCAAAGCTCAAGGAAGTGGAAAAGTTCATGAAGGATCCGGCCAGTTGGTCGAAGGCGCACGGTGGCGCCGCGGTGGCAGCCGAATAAGGGTGTGAGGAAATGCCAAACGAAGTTGCTGATGTAATCGTCGTCGGTGCCGGTAACGCGGCATTCTGCGCGGCGCTGGCGGCGCAGGAGCAGGGCGCCAAGGTGCTGATGATCGAGGCGGCACCGGAGGACGAGTCAGGCGGCAACAGCCGCTTCACCGCCGGATCGATCCGCGTTGTCTATAACGGGGTCGACGATATCAAGACGCTGGTGCCCGATCTGACGCCAGCCGAGATCGAAACCACCGACTTCGGCACTTACACCGCGGATCAGTTTTTCGACGACATGGCACGCGTGACGCAAAATCGCGCCGATCCCGATCTGGTTGAGCTTCTGGTCACCAGGAGCTTCGATTCGCTCAACTGGATGCGGCAAAAGGGCGTGCGGCTCATTCCGATTTATGGCCGCCAGGCGTTCAAGATCGAAGGCAAGTTCAAGTTCTGGGGCGGTCTGACAGTCGAGTCCGTCGGCGGCGGCCCCGGTCTGGTCAATCAGCTCACCGCGGCGGCCAAGAAGCGCGGCATCGAAATCCGCTATGCGACGCGTGGCGTCAAGCTGGTCGGCGACGGCAACCGGGTCGAAGGCGTCCGCGTCAAGCACGATGGCAAGTATGAGGATCTGCACGCCCGTTCGGTCGTGCTCGCCTGCGGCGGCTTCGAAGCCAATTCGGAAATGCGCACGCGCTACTTCGGTCCGGGCTGGGACATGGCAAAGGTCCGCGGCTCCCGCTACAACAGCGGCGACGGCATCCGCATGGCGCTCGATATCGGCGCCAGCCCGTGCGGCAACTGGTCGGGCGGCCACGCCGTGCAATGGGAAATGAACGCGCCGGAATTCGGCGACCTCGCGGTCGGCGATCAGTTCCAGAAGCATTCCTACCCATTTTCGATTATGATCAACGCGACCGGCAAGCGCTTCGTCGACGAGGGAGCCGATTTCCGCAACTATACCTATGCGAAATACGGCCGGGTGGTGCTGGAGCAGCCCGGACAGTTCGCCTGGCAGATCTTCGACCAGAAGGTGAAGCATCTGCAGCGCGACGAATACAAGATCCGTCAGATCACTAAGGTGACGGCGAATACCATTGAAGAGTTCGCGCAGAAGCTCGAAGGCGTGAACGCCGCCGAGTTCCTCAAGACCGTGAAAGAATGGAACGCTGCGGTGAAGAAGGACGTCCCTTTTAATCCGAATATCAAGGACGGCCGCTGCACCACCGGCCTCGCCATCAACAAGAGCAATTGGGCAAACACCATCGATGCGCCGCCGTTCGAAGGCTACGCGGTGACTTGCGGTCTGACTTTCACCTTCGGCGGCCTGCGCATCAACACCGATTGCGAAGTGCTCAACACCGACTATCAGCCGATCCGCGGACTCTATGCGGCCGGCGAACTGGTCGGCGGCCTGTTCTACTTCAACTATCCGGGCGGCTCCGGGCTGATGTCCGGTACGGTGTTCGGCAGAATTGCCGGCACATCGGCGGGGCGCGCGGGAAAGAACTGACGATGGACGCCAGGGTCAAGCGCCCGCTCAACGAAATGTCCGCGACCGCTATCGCGGCCAAGATCGCAGCTGGCGAAACGACCTCGGAAGCGGTGGTGCGCGACTGCATCGCTCGTATTGAGGCCCGCGACGGCGTCGTCAAAGCCTGGGTGAATTTTGATGCGGACTTGGCGCTGGCCCAGGCTCGCGCACTGGATCGCGGCGCGAAACGCGGCCCCCTGCATGGCGTGCCGATCGGCATCAAAGACATCATCGACACCTTCGATATGCCCACCGAAATGGGTTCGCCGATCTATCGCGGCAACCGTCCGAAGGCCGACGCTTCCTGCGTCGCGCTGTTGCGGCGCGCCGGCGCCGTCATCCTCGGCAAGACAGTGACGTGTGAATTCGCCGGCATGGCGCCCGGCGCGACCACCAATCCGCACAATGCCGCCCATACGCCGGGCGGGTCGTCGAGTGGCTCGGCGGCTGCGGTCGCCGACCATATGGTGCCGGCGGCGCTCGGCACCCAGACCGGCGGTTCGGTATTGCGGCCGAGTTCATATTGCGGAATTTTCGGCTTCAAGCCGACCTACAATACCTTCAACAAAATGGGCGTCTGGCCGGCGGCCGATAGCATCGACACCATCGGCCTGCATGCGCGCTCGCTCGACGATATTGAGCTGTTGACCGCGATCCTGCGCATGCAGGCGCCGCAGCCGGGGCCTAAACTGGATAGCGCGCCGCGGATCGGATTATGTCGCACGGAAATTTGGGATTCCGCGCAGCCGGAGACAACGGCGGCGGTCGAAGGTGCGGCCGCGGCGCTCGGTAAGGCCGGGGCGACTGTGAGTGAGATTGAGTTGCCCCCGGCGTTCAAGGGACTGCATGGCGTGGCGCGCAGCACGATCAATTTCGTCGAGCGCGCCGCCTGTATGGCGTTTCTCTGGGATAATCATCGCGACGCTCTATCGCCGCAAATGCGGCATTACATCGAGGGCGCGCAAAAGATCTCCCGCGAAGAATACGTCGCGGCATTTCGCCGGCTCGACCAATGCCGCGCGCTGTTGTCGTCGGTCTTTGACGAAATCGATGTGTTGCTGGTGCCGTGCGTGCCTGGCGAGGCACCCAAAGGTCTGGAATTTACTGGCGACGCCAACATGCAGGCAATCTGGACGGCGCTGCATACGCCGGCGATGACGCTGCCGACCCATCGCGGTCCGAATAACCTGCCGGTTGGCATCCAGCTGGTGGGACAGCGCTATGATGATGACCGGCTGGTCGCCTGCGCGCGGTGGATTTGGCAAAAGATCGGCGCACCGGAGATGATTGGGTGTCGGCCGTGATTGTCTTATCCTCGTCATGAGCGGGCTGAGTTTCTCAACCTCAACATGGATTGCCGGGTCAAGTCCGGCAATGACAGGTAATGGAATTTGACAACGCGTTCGACGTGCCGCTTGAGCCGGCGCAGGCGTGGGCCGTGCTGATGGACGTTCCCCGCATCGCGCCGTGCATGCCGGGCGCGGAACTGACGGAAGCCGTCGATCAGCGCAATTACAAAGGCAAGATTTCAGTCCGCCTCGGTCCGGTGGCGCTGACTTTTGCCGGCCGCATCGAGTTTGAGAGCGTCGATGACTCCAATCACACCGCGAGGGTCAAAGCGCAAGGCAGCGACGCCAAGGGGCGCGGTGCCGCCAATGCGGCGGCGACATTCCGTATCGAACCCGCCGCCAGCGGCTCCAAAGTGCTGATTCATACCGACCTGATGCTGTCGGGCGCAGTGGCGCAATACGGCCGCGGCGTCGGCATGATCCAGGCGACGGCGGCGCAAATCATCAGCCAATTCGCCTCCAATCTGCGGGCGCAACTGGCACAACAGCCGGCCCAGCAACCGCCGCCTCCGCAAGCGGCACCCCTGGCGGCGGCGCCAGCGGCATCCGCGCAAGCCGCGCCGCCGCGGCCTGAGCCGCCGGCGCCGCCTTCGTCACCGCCGCCTGCCCCGGCCGCCAAGCCGATCTCCGGCTTGTCGCTGATCGCGCGGGTGATCTGGCAGCAGATCGTGTCCCTGTTCACCGGACGGCGGCCTTGAGCGGACAGATCGGCGCCCGCGTTCGGCGGATCGAAGATCAAAAGCTGCTGCGCGGCACGGCCCGCTTCGTCGACGACATTGCCTCGCCCGGCGTGCTTGTTGCCGCGTTCGTGCGCAGTCCGCACCCGCACGCGCTCATTCGCGGGGTCGATCCGAGTGCCGCCCGTGCGATGCCGGGAGTCGCCGGTGTGTTCACGCTCGACGATTTGGCGCCGGTGCTCAAGCAGCGCCGCATGATGCGAGTTTCGAATTCGGGCACGCGGCTCGATCAAAGCTGGCCATTCGCGCTGGCCGACGGCGAGGTGTCGTTCGTCGGCGAGCCGGTGGCGATCGTCGTCGCGTCCGACCGCTACATCGCGGAAGATGCCGCTGCGCTCGTCGCCATCGATTACGAGACGTTGCCGGCGGCGACTGACTGCCGTACCGCGGCGCGCGCATCTTCGGTGCGCCGCGCGCTAGGCTCGAACCAGGTGATCTCCTTCAAGGTCGGTTTTGGCGACATCGAGACGGCCTTCGCCAACGCCGCTCACGTTGTGAAGGAAGACTTGTGGGTGCATCGCGGGGCAGGGCACTCGATAGAGTGCCGCGGCATCGTCGCCGAACTTTCCGATCGCGAAATCAACGTCTGGGCGTCGACGCAAAAAGCGCATGATCTCCGCTACGCGTTCGCCGATTTCATCGATCTTGACGAGAGCCGGCTCCGGGTTGCCACTCCCGATGTCGGCGGCGGTTTTGGTCCGAAGCTGTGCGTCTATGCCGAGGATGTGGCCATCGTTGCTGCGGCGACGCTGTTACGCCGCTCGGTCAAATGGACCGAAGACCGCCGCGAGCATTTCACCAATGCGGCGCAGGAGCGCGACCAGTACTGGTCGATCGAAATCGCCGCCGAGGCTGACGGGCGCGTGCGCGGCATCCGCGGCCGCCTGGTTCACGACATCGGCGCCTATGCGCTGCAAGACGTGAACATCCCGTACAATTCGGCGACCACGCTGACCGGTCCCTATATGGTGCCGGCGCTGGCGATGGACGTATCCGCCGTCCACACCAACAAGGCGCCGGTCTCCTCGGTGCGTGGCGCCGGCTATCCGCAAGCCGCCTTCGCCATGGAGCGGCTGATGGATGCGCTGGCGCGGGCGCTCGATCTCGATCGGGCGGAGGTGCGCCGCCGCAATCTCATTCCGACGGAAAAGATGCCGTACGTCAAACCGCTGAAGACGCGCGCCGGCGAGACGGTGCAATACGACAGCGGCGACTATCCCGGTTGTCAGGCGGAAATTCTGCGTCACGCCGGCTGGACCGAATTTGCACGCCGACAGGCGGCCGCGCGCAACGACGGCCGCTATATCGGCATCGGTATCGCGCACGGCGTCAAAGGCACCGGTCGCGGCCCGTTCGAATTCGGTGGCGTCAAGGTTTCGCCGACCGGGCAGATTTCGGTTTCGACCGGCGCCGCGGCGATGGGGCAGGGGCTCGCCACTGCGCTGGCGCAAATCTGCGCCGAAGCATTCGGCGTGCGCGCCGAGGACGTGACCGTCATTGCCGGCGATACCGCCGCCGCCGCGCTCGGGCTTGGCGGCTTCGCCAGCCGGCAGACCGTGACGGCGGGCTCGTCGGTCCATGTCGCGGCGCAAGCGGTCGCCGCCAAGGCGCGCAAACTTGCCAGTCACGTGCTGGAGGCGGCGGAGGAGGATCTTGAAATCGTCGACGGCGAGGTGCGCGTGGTCGGCGCGCCGCAACTTAACGTCAAGCTCGGCGAACTCGCCCGCATTCTCAAAGGCGCGCCGGGTTATGGCTTTCCCCCGGGCATCGACCCGGGCTTGCAGGCGGATTCGACCTTCCGCGTCGATAAGCTCGCCTATGCCAATGCCTGCCACGTCGCCGAAGTCGAGGTCGACATCGAGACCGGCGGCGTGCGCGTCATGCGTTATATCGCGCTGCAGGATTCCGGCCGGCGCGTCAATCCGCTGATTGTCGAGGGCCAGGTTCATGGCGGCATCGCCCACGGTGTCGGGAACGCTCTGTTCGAGTGGATGGGCTACGATGAGGCAGGCCAGCCGGTCACCACCACGTATGCCGATTATCTGCTGACGACCGCGACCGAGCTGCCGAACTACGAAACGCTCTATAAGGAGACGCCGTCGCCGCACAATCCGCTGGGCGTCAAGGGCGTCGGCGAGCTTGGCGTGATTCCTGCAGCGGCGGCCTTGATTTCGGCGATCGAGGATGCGCTGAGCCCGTTCAACGTGCATATCGCGCAGACGCCGATCACGCCGCACAAGCTTGTCGAACTGATCGCGCAAGGGAAGGCCGCCGCAGCGAAGAGCTGAATTTTGTCACGCTTGCTTCACGCAGCGTCCAAGAAATGGAGATCATACATGAATAGGTTGAATGCCGCTGTGCGGATGCTGTTCTGGGCCGCGTTGGCATGCGCCATCGGCATGCCGGCTGCCCGCGCGCAGGGTTTTCCCAGCCGGCCCATTCATCTCATCCTGCCTTACCAGCCCGGCGGCATTGTCGATTTCGCCGGACGCGTGATGGCCAAGGCGCTTACCGGCATTCTCGGGCAGCCGGTGGTCGCCGAAAACAAGCCCGGTGCCGGAGGCATCGTCGGCGTCAATGAAGTCGCGCATGGCACTCCCGACGGATATACCGTCGTGCTGATCGACCCGTCGATCGTCATCAATCAGACCTTGCACAAGACCATGCCTTATGACGTTTTCAAGGACTTGGTCACCGTCTCGATCGTCTGCTCGTCGCCGCACGTTCTCATCGTCTCGCCGCAGCTCGGCGTGAAGACCTACGCGCAGCTGGTTGCCTATGGCAAAGCCAACCCGGGCAAGCTCAATTTCGGCTCGGCCGGCGTCGGCACGACGCCGCATCTGGCCGGCGTATTGTGGACGGAGCAAACCGGCATCACGGCCACTCACGTGCCCTACAAGGGGGTCGGCCCTTCGTTCGTCGATCTGATGAGCGGCAAGATCCAGATGGAATTTTCCAGCATTGCCGGGGCGCTGCCGTTCACGTCCAAGGGCAGCGTGATTCCGCTGGCCACCACCGGCCTGACGCGGACGCCGGTCTATCCCGATCTGCCGACGGTCGCCGAGGAGGGGCTGACCGGCTTCGATGTCGAAGTCTGGCTCGGGCTGTACGCGACGGCCGGCACCCCGCCGGCGGTGCTCGCGACGCTCAACGGCGCCGTCGCCAAAGCGCTGCAGGAGGATGAGGTGAAGACCGCATTCGCCAAGTTCGGCATCGAGCCGCGCGGCACCTCGCTGGCGGGCGGTGCGGCCTTTACCAGATCGGAATACGAGAAATGGCGGAAGGTCATCGTCGGCGGCCATATCACGCTTGACTGAGTTCGCTGATTAGGACGGCGCTCTAGCCCAAGCGTCGGGGCAGCCGCCTTAAGGAAAAGCAGATCGGGATGAACGGTTTCGCGGCCGCAATGCGTGTTCTCATCACGGCGCTGGTGTTCGGCATTGTCGCGTCGGCCGCATTAGCGGAACGCTTTCCCTCGCAACCGATTCATCTGATCCTGCCCTACGCGCCCGGCGGCATCATCGAGTTCGTCGGGCGAACGCTGGCGCAAAAGCTCGGCGAAGTTCTCGGCAAGCCGGTGGTCGTCGAGGACCGTCCGGGGGCGGGCGGCATCGTCGGTGTCGATTACGTCGCCCATGCGGCGCCGGACGGCTACAACATCGTGCTCGTCGATCCAGCCGTCGTCACCAATCCGATACTGCACAAGGCGTTGCCTTATGACACGTTCAAGGATCTTGTGACGGTCTCGATCGTGGCCACGGCGCCGGAAGTCCTGGTTGTCGCGCCGCAGCTCGGGATCAAGAGCCACGCGGCGCTGTTGGCCTACGGCAAGGCCAATCCGGGCAGGCTCAATTACTCATCCGCCGGCATCGGCAGCCTGTCGGATCTCGCCGCAGAGATGTGGAAGGAACGCGCCGGCATCGACGCCGTTCAGGTGCCCTACAACGGCATCGGCCCGGCCTTCACCGATCTGATGAGCGGAAAAGTGCAGATGGCGTTCTCGAGCCTTCCCGCCGCAATCCCGTTCATCAGCAACGGCAGCCTCATTGCGGTGGCCACCACCGGCCGCAAGCGCTCGCCGATGTATCCGGCTTTGCCGACGGTGGCGGAGTTGCTGCCGGGATACGCAGTCGATCTCTGGCTCGGTGTCTATGGTACGGCGGGCATGCCGGCCGAGGTGCTCGCCACGCTCAACGGCGGCATCGGCACCGCGCTGCAGGACGGCCGGCTGAAGGCTGCATTTGCCAAATTCGGCATTGCCCCGCGTGGCACCACGGTGCAGGAAGGGACCGCATTCACCAGCGAAGAATACGACAAATGGCGCAAAGTCATTACCGACGCCCATATCACGCTCGACTGAAGCTGCGATGAAGCGATGACGTCTCCCTGGCCCAGCGAATTGCGGTTGCGCAAGGATCGCAAGGTTCTCACCGTCAGCTTCGACAACGGCGAGAGCTTCGATCTCCCCGCCGAGTATCTGCGCGTGCGCAGCCCGAGCGCCGAAGTGCAGGGTCATTCGCCGAGCGAGCGGCGCGTCGTCGCCGGCAAGGAGGCCGTCCAAGTGCTTGAACTGCATCCGGTCGGCAATTATGCGGTGCGGCTCATCTTCGACGACACGCACTCGACCGGCATTTTCAGCTGGGAGTATTTGCTGGAGCTTGGCCGAAACCGCGAACGGTACTGGCAGGACTATCTGGCCGAGCTGAAGCGCAAGGGCCTTTCACGCACGGCGCCGGCGCGATGACGGCACGCTCGTCTCGGCCGGCTGTCATAATCATTTCGCACTGAATTTTCGCGAATGTTTTGCAACGGCGGTTAACCGCGCGTTGCAATGTCCTCCGTACAGATACGCAGGCGCGCTCACGGTGCGCAGCAGTCGGCACGGTTTTCGGCACGGGGCAACTTCCCCAAATGGAAAGGAACCAGGTCGTGCGCAACTTGATTAGGAAATTTCTCGGCAATGAACAGGGTGCTACCGCGATCGAATACGGTCTGATCGCGGCCGGCATAGCGGTCGCGATCATCGCTACGGTCATGGGGTTGGGCACCAACCTCAACAATACCTTCTCTACCGTCTCCAGCTCGCTGCAATAGGCGAACGCTCAACCGTCGGCCTAATCCCCGTCAACCTTCGGTCAACCTCGTTGCGGCATGATCGAGCCAGTGTCGGGGTGGGGCGGACGATGGGGCGCCTACCGGCATGAGAACGGCCTCGATCCCTTTCCCTCGGGATCGAGGCCGTTCGTTTTTTGAGCCTTTCGCACCCGAGCGGGTGGTGTAGGTTTTTGTATTCTTCTCATCATAGTTGATGAATGGTTTCCGGCCCGAGTCGCGCAGTGCCGTCCCGTGGACGCGGCCAAATTCATGTTCGCGAGCATGCAAACCATGCTGGCAATGCCTGCTTTTTATCGTTTAAAATCGTCTGAGCGGCCGAAAGATGCCGCCGAAGAGGGAGGAAATCCGATGAAGTTGCGTATGTTGACTGCATTTGCGCTTGCTGTCGGTGTTGTCGCCGGCGGGGCGGCCTATGGCCAGCAGCAGCCGCCCGCCGCGGCGCCCGACTTGAATGCGATTCCCGACAAGATGCCGTTCAACCTGCCGTTCGGCACGCCTATCAGCTATGAGAAGGCCATGGCCGTGATACAGGCAGCGATTGCCGAGGCGAACAAAAGAGGTTGGCCGGAGGATTTTGCCGTGGTCGATCCCGGTGGCAATCTCGTGGCATTCGCGCGCATGGACGGAGCCCAATTGGCCTCGATCTCCATTGCCGAGCACAAGGCGCGCACGGCGGCACGGTATCGCCGGCCCACCTTGGTCTTCGAAAACGCCGTCCAGAAGCTCGGCCTGAACTATATCTTGTCACTGGACGACGTTATCGCCTCGCGCGGCGGTATTCCCTTGGTGGCTGACGGCAAGATCATCGGCGCGGTCGGCTGTTCCGGCGGGACCGGTTCGCAGGACGAGGCCTTGTGCAAGGCGGCGATCGAAGCGGCCGGCAAGTAATCGCAGGGCGCGACGTTCGCGCGTCAATCGAGACGCCAAAAAAAAGTGAGGGCGGGGTTGGCCGCCCTCACTCGTTTGAAAGGCCGCGGCGACGCCGCTCCGTCACTTCGATACTTTCGCGCCCTTGGCGGGGTTTTGCGTGTACAGGCCGAGCTCCTCGCCCTGCGCCAAAATCTTACCCTTCATCGCCGCGAGCGCCGCGGGGCCGTCAAAGTCCTTGGGCAGATCGAGCGATTTGACGCTCAGCGCGTAGACCGTGAAATGGTAGTGGTGGACGATGTCATCGTTCCATGGCGGGCACGGACCGTCGTAGCCGAAATACTGACCCTTCATCGCCTCGTTGCTCGCGGTGACTTTGGTGTAGTCGTTCAGTCCGCGGACGCCGGCCGCGGCCGGCGTCGCCGGCTTGCCGTGCACCACGCGCGCGCTGGAATCGGCGCCTTCCTTCAGCGATCTGATATCCGGGGGAATATCCACCAGCACCCAATGATAAAAGTCGTGCCGCTTGATGGCGGCCGTCATGGTGACACCTTCCTTGTTCATCATTTCGCGGTGTTCTGCCGGCGAGTCGGTGTCGCGCAGGACGATGGCGTAGGATTTGGTGCCGCGCGGGCCCTTCGACCAAGATATGCTCGGACTGACGTCGAGCCCTGGCGTGGTATGTCCCTGGGCCGCCGGCGCACAGAACGCGTATTTGTTCGGAATAGTCCCGCCGTTCTTGAATGAATCGACGTGAACCTTCAGCGTCCGCGCCGCGGCCGGCATCAAGCCCAACCCGAGGCCGATGCCGGCCGCAAGCAGTCCAAGACAGACGCGTTTTTTCAGTTGCATGCTTTCCCTCCCGACGCTTCGGCCTTGGCGGCCGGTTGATGATATTTGGCTTGGCTGGCGACCTTATTCGCCGCCGCCAGGGCCGGCAACGTGACACCCGTGCTGCTCAGTGTCACGTGTTGCGCGCCGCATTGCGGATTGCGACAATGGCGCGCGGATGGATGTAACGCCGACATGCGCAGCGGAGAGGAAACGACATGAAAGCCTATGAATTGCCGAAGGGCGGCGCCGGCATCGAGTCGGTCGCGCTGGTGCAACGTCCCGATCCGCCAAAGCCCGGCCATCGTCAGGTGCTGGTCAAAGTCCGCGCCTGCTCGCTCAATTTCCGCGACCTCGGCATCGTGCGCGGCAGCTATCGCATGCCGGTGCGCGAGAAGGTTATTCCGCTTTCGGACGGCGCCGGCGAGGTGATCGACATAGGATCCGCCGTGACCCGTGTCAAAGCCGGCGACCGCGTCGCCGGCAACTTCTTTCAGCGTTGGCCGGGCGGCGAGCCGGCCGCGGACACCCACGCCAGCGCACTGGGCGGCGGCATCGACGGCATGCTGGCCGAATATGCGCTGCTGGAAGAGGACGGCGTGGTGAAAATTCCGTCGCACCTGTCCTTCGAGGAAGGCGCGACGCTGCCGTGCGCCGCCGTCACGGTGTGGCACGCCATGATGGAGCACGCCAAGCTCAAGGCCGGCGACACGGTGCTGCTGCAGGGCACCGGCGGTGTGTCCATTTTCGGCCTGCAATTCGCCCACGCCATGGGTATCGCCGCCGTCATCACCTCGTCGAGCGACGACAAGCTCGCGCGCGCGAAGAAACTCGGCGCAGCGCACGGCATCAACTACAAAACCACGGCCGACTGGGATAGGGCGGCGGTGGAATTCACCGGCGGCCGCGGCGTCGATCATGTGGTCGAGGTCGGCGGCGCGGCGACGCTGACGCGCTCGTTTCACGCCATCCGCGTCGGCGGCAAGATCACGTTGATCGGCGGCTTGAGCGGCGGCGCGAGCGAGCTCAATCCTGGACTGATTTTCGCCCGCCGCGCCAACGTCCAGGGCATTTCGGTCGGCTCGATGCAGATGTTCATGGCGATGAA
>Ga0335074_10004269_pt1 | contig 19658 bp, 23 predicted proteins | sample Lox_Sample_23_FD_206715 | JGI IMG/M metagenome (GOLD analysis project Ga0335074, IMG submission 206715) | Soil microbial communities from Loxahatchee National Wildlife Refuge, Florida, United States - Lox_Sample_2.3 | ecosystem: Environmental > Terrestrial > Soil > Wetlands | place: USA... | reverse complement strand
CGGTCCACCTCTCTTCGATGTGGGCGTAGCGCCAGATGAGGATGGCGGCGGCCCAGGTGAGGATGAACATGCCGACGATGACGAACCCGGCCTTGTTGATGTCGAAGTTGTACATGAAGCCCCAGAAACCGCTGGTCTGGCTGAAGCTGTGCGGGAAGTCCTGGGGGATGAGGCTGAGGGTTTCGATGCCGCCGATGAAAAAGCAGATCACCACTGACAGGCCGGTGATCGCCAGGTTGTAGTACACCTTGCGGACGGGGTTGAAGAACGCCCAGCCGTAGGCGAGGTTCATGAACATGCCGTCGGAGGTGTCCATCAGGCTCATCCCGGCGGTGAACAGGATCGGCAGCGCGAGGATGGCCTGCCAGGGGATGTGCTCGGAGGCCAGGAGCGCGGTTGACGTCAGCAGCGCGACCTCGGTCGCGGTGTCGAAGCCCATGCCGAACACGACCCCGACGGGGTACATCTGCCATTCCTTGTCGATGGTGTTCATCCACCGGCCGAAGAACCGGTAGAAGAAGCCGCGGTTTTCCAGCTGGCGCTCGAGTTCGGCTTCGTTGTACTCGCCGCGGCGCATGGACTTGAAGACCCGGATGATGCCGCCGAGGATGATCAGGTTGAGCAGGCCGATCAGGAACAGGAACGCGGCGGACACGATCGTGCCGAACGTGCCGCCGAAGGACTCCAGCGAGGAGTTGGAGTGCGTCACCGCCGGCAGGACCGTCTTCTCGGCGATAATGATCCCTACCCCGATGGCGACCACGATCGTGGAGTGGCCGAGGGAGAAGAAGTAGCCGAACGCAAACGGCCGCGGCTGAGTATTGTCCTTTGGCTGGCTCGCCGCCCGGTTCACGAATTCATCGCGCTGGTTCATGGCCTTGCGGGTGGTGTTGTCGATCGCGGAGATGTGGTCGGCGTCAAAGGCGTGCCGCAGCCCGAGGGTGTAGGCGGTGAGGCACAGCCCGATACCGAAGAACTTGTAGTGCGCCGGCAGCACGTAGGCGACGAACACGGCGAACCCGAGCGCGTGCAGCAGCAGGATCGACCCGTACATGCCGATCACGCGCCGCTTCTCCGCCGGACTCATCGCCCGGAACGACTCGCGGATCATCGTGTGGATGCGGGGCTTGCGGGTATCGGCGACAGCGGACATTGGGGCACCCTCCGGTCGGCACTGCGCGAATGCTGCCTGCCCGCACGCTAACCCAGGCTGCAAATGAGTTGCAAGTACTCATTAGGTGCAACTAGCGCGCAGCAGGTACCTTGGCCTGGCGCCGTCGCCTCGCGAGGGCAAGGAATATGGGGATGTTGGTCAGGCGGGTGCGGCGCGTGTTGCCCAGGTGAAACTGTCGACGTCCGGGAGCTGGTTCCTGATGGCCGCGGCGGCGTCGCGACCGAGTTCGTCGGACTCCGCCGCGGTCTGCCCGGGGTCGACCCACGCCTCGATCTCGACGTGCAGCCGGCGCCCGGTCCAGCGGGCGCGGGCGTGCGCGTGCACGACGCCGGGCAGGTCCCCGGCTGCCCGCTCGGCTGCAGCGATGATCTGCGGGTCGACGCCGTCGGCGAGGCGGCGTATGACGTCGGTGGTGACGTCGTACCCGACGTGGCAGATGAGCGCGGTGACGGCGATGCCGGCGACGGGGTCACCCCAGCGCTGGCCGCAGGCGACAGCGACCAGCCCGGCCAGGGCCCCGGCGGAGGACAGCGCGTCCAGCCAGGAATGCCGGGCGTCGGCGACCAGCGTGGCGGAACGGATCCGCCTGCCGGTCACGAGCTTGTACCGGGCCACGGCCAGGTTCCCGGCGATGCCGAGCACGGCGCCGGTGATGCCGATCCCGAGATGCCCGGTCGTGCCGTGGTCGAGGAGCTTGCGGACGCTTTCGTATCCGGCGAACGCGGCGCTGGCCCAGACGACGATCGCGATCCCGATCCCGGCAAGGTCTTCGGCGCGGTCCAGGCCGTAGGGGTAGCGGTCGGTGGGGCCGCGGCGCGAGAGCCGGAAGCCGAGGAAGACCACGGCGCTGGTGGAGACGTCGGACAGGTTGTGGATGGCGTCGCCGAGCAGGCCAACCGAGCCGGTCAGCACCGCGATCAGCAGCTCGGCGATGCCGGTGACGGCGAGCCCGGCGGCGCTGACGGCGACCGCGTGATTGGCCTGCCTTCGTTCGCTGGCATCGTCACGCCGGAGAGGGAGGGGGAAGGCTGCGGCCGGGTCGCGCTGGCCTGAGATCTTGTGCATCCAGCCAGGATGGGGCACGCTGAGCCCGGCCGGGAAGGCCCGTCCGCTAACTGTCCGCCGTGGACGTGCGGTGAGCTGGTGGTGGTTTTCTACCGGCCGGCTACCACGGCCCACCGGGCATGGGTGCCGAGCAGTTCGTCCACGAGCCCGCGCCCGTCGGTGATCGCCCATTCGACGTCCCGCAGCCGCTCGAGGCGCGCCTGGCCCCACGGGCTGTCCTGCACCAGGTTGACGGCATCGGCGGTGCTCAGGCCGTGGGCGTGCGGCAGCGCCCGCCGCACCCGGTCGCTGTAGTGGCCGTGGTGGCCGGGCTCTGAGGGCCGCACGCGCTCGACGAGCTGGCGGGCCGTTGTCCGCCAGCGCTGCGTACCCATCGCGTCCGCGGCACCCCAGGTGCCCTCGACCAGGACCAGGCGGCCGTTCGGTGCCACCCGGCGCCACGCGGCCAGCGCCGCGGCCGGATCGGGCAGGGTCCACAGCAGGTGGCGTTCCACGACGGCGTCAAAGTCACCGGCCGGCGGGTTCAGCGCATCTGCCTCAACGGCCTGGATGGCCAGGCCACGCTCAGCGGCCTTGGCCCGGAGCCGCCCGAGCATTCCCGGGGACAGGTCGACAGCAGTGACGTCGTAACCCTGGCCAGCCAGCAGCAGCGACAGGAACCCGGTGCCAGCACCCACGTCCAGAACCGTCGCCGGGGGCTCCGGCAGCAGCCGCCGCAATGTCGCGGCCCACGCGGCCTGCTCTTGCGGGCGCTGCGGGTAGTGCGACGGTGACGAGTCGTAGACGGCGGCGTCCTCGTTCCAGAAGGCGCGGATCTCGCCCGACAGACCGCCCGGGTCGTCCGCCGCTGGCTGGTCAGGGTGGGCCGATGGCTGTTCCGCATGCGTCGACATGAGTGCATTATTGCATTCCCAAGCTAACTGCAATACCGTCGCAACAACGCGCAGGCTGGTCCGGAGGTGGAGTGTGACGGCCGTTCCGAGGGCCGCCCCGCACGGGCACTTGTGGTCCTTGCCGGACGGCACGGGACTGCACGCGCCCCCTGGCCGGCTGCTGACCGACGAAGGAAGCGGCAGGCTGTGCTGTCACCTGTGCGGCGACTGGTTCGCCGCGCTGGGGATTCATGTGCGGGCCCATGGCCACACCGCCGGCAGCTACCGGGCAGCCATGAGCCTGCCGTCGGGCACCGTGCTGGCGGCGCGCCCGGCCCGCCGCGGGGGCCTGGCCGAGCAGGAGCAGCGGTCAGCAGGCTGGACGGTCATCATCCAGGCTTCGGCGTGAGCCGGGACCACCCGTCTATACGGACCGGGCCGCCCGGCGTATAGTTGCGAACCGCTGGCAATTAGCAGCTTGATGTATCTACAAGCTGCTCGCGTCGGCGTTGTGAGTTTGTGTCTGTGCAGTGACCGAGACGGCGATAAGGAGCCGCGGATGGCCGTGTACACCCTGCCTGACCTTCCCTACGACTACAGCGCGCTCGAGCCGGCGCTGGTCGGCCAGATCATGGAACTGCACCACGACAAGCACCACGCCGCCTACGTCAAGGGCGCCAACGACACCCTGGACCAGCTGGCCGAGGCCGGCGAGTCGGCCAGCCCCACCACGACGGTGGGCCTGGAGAAGACGCTGGCGTTCAACCTGTCCGGGCACGTGCTGCACTCGATCTTCTGGCAGAACCTGTCACCCGACGGCGGTGACCGGCCCGACGGGGAGCTCGCGGACGCGATCAGTGAGTACTTCGGGTCGTTCGAGGCGTTCAGCAAGCGGCTGTCGACGGCGACGACCGGGGTGCAGGGCTCGGGCTGGGGTGTGCTCGGCTATGAGCCGGTGTCAGGCCGGCTGATCATCGAGCAGCTGTATGACCACCACGGCAACGTTGGCGTGGCGTCGACGCCGCTGCTGGTGTTCGACGCCTGGGAGCACGCCTACTACCTGCAGTACAAAAACGTCCGCCCGGACTACGTGGACCGGCTGTGGAGCGTGGTCAACTGGGCCGACGTCGCGCGCCGGTTCCAGGCTGCGAAAACTGCCCGTTCCCAGGCTTCGCCCGCGGGCTGATGAGCGACGCCGCGGCAGCGTTCCTGGTCACGGCCGAGGCGGCGCAGGCCGGGGCCGGGGTCATCGCTGCCCGGCACCGGGGGGATCTCGCCAGCGCGGATGCGCTGCTGGGCGGCCTGGATGACAGGACGAAGGCCGCCGGGTTCATGTTCCTCGCCGATCTGGCGGTTGCGCTGCTCGCGCACTGCGAGGAGCGGTCCGTCGATGACGTGGCTGCCGACCTCAGCCTGCAGATCGCCGCCCAGGTGCTGAACCTGTAGGCCGCGATGCAAGCAAACGCCAATCCGATCGCCGGCACGCGGCATCCGCTACGCGGCGGCAGCAGCGCGTACAGCGTTCTTGCGCATCGCTGGCCGCCTATTCTGGAAACATGAAGCCTCCTCGGGCTGACGGCCAGCCGGTCGCGGTCGCTGACCGCGACCGCGTCGAGGAGGTTCTCGCCCGCATGCGGGAGGCAGGCGGGCGGGCGACCCCGGCGCGCCGGATGATGCTGCGGGTGCTGTTCAGCGAAGGCAAGCACCGCAGCGCCGAGGAACTGGCCGCCGAGGTCCAGTCCCAGGCCCCGGACGTCAACATCAGCACGATCTACCGCAACCTCGACGAGCTCGTCCGGCTCGGCGTGGTGGACCGCACCTACCTGGGCGGCGGCCCGGCCTCATACCACCTCGCCTCGGCCGCTCACGGCCACATTTTCTGCGAGCACTGTGGCGCCATGACCGAAGTGCCCGACGAGCTGTTCGCCGACCTGGCCGAGGTCGTGGCCGCACGCTACGGGTTCGCCATCGCTCCGCACCGGTTCGCCCTGACCGGCCTGTGCGCCGACTGCCAGAAGCCCGGGGCTGTGAGCGGCCAGCTGGCCTGACCGCGGTACCGTGCGGCGTCAGTCGAGGGCGCTCGTGTCGGCCTTCGCGATGGCGAGGTCCCATTTCTGCTCGATCTTGCCGAAGCGCCACACCGACAGGGCCACGGCCCAGGTGAGGACGAACACGCCCACGATGACAAAGCCGGCGGTGTTGATGTTGAAGTCGGCCATGAAGCTCCAGAACCCGCCGGACAGGCCGTATTCCTGGCCGATGAGGCCCAGGATCTCGATAGTGCCGATGAAAAAGGCGACGAACACCGACAGGCCAGTGATGGTGATGTTGTAGTAGACCTTGCGGATCGGGCGGGCGAAGGCCCAGTCGTAGGCGAAGTTCATGAAGCAGCCGTCGGCGGTGTCGAACAGGCACATGCCGGCAGCGAACAGGATGGGCAGCGACAAGATCGCGTAGAACGGCAGCCCGGAGACCACCGCCGTGCCGGCCAGGACCAGCAACGCGACTTCGGTGGCGGTGTCGAAACCGAGGCCGAACAGCACCCCGACCGGGTACATCTTCCACGGCGTGTCGATCCGCCGGGCATAACCGCCGAAGATGCGGTTCATCAGGCCGCGGCTGTCGAGCTGGCGCTCCAGCTCCTTATCGTCATACCCGCCCCGGCGCATCTCCAGGAACACCCGCACGATGGATACCAGCACGACCAGGTTCAGCAGCGCGATCAGGTACAGGAACGTCCCCGACACCGCGGTGCCGATGATGCCGGTGATGTTGTGCAGCCCGGAGCTGTCGTTCTTGACCTGCTGGTCCAGGGCCCGGATGCCGAAGTTCAGCAGCAGCGCCATGACGAACACGATTGTGGAGTGGCCCAGGGAGAAGAAGAACCCGACCGACAGCGGCCGCTTGCCGTCCTGGACCAGCTTGCGGGTGGTGTTGTCGATCGCCGCGATGTGGTCGGCGTCGAACGCGTGGCGCATGCCGAGGGTGTAGGCAAGGATCCCGGTGCCGAACCCGAAGATCTCGGTTCTGGTGATGTGGTAGTGCCCGCCGACCGCGGCGGCCAGCATCACCCAGCCCAGCACGTTCAGCCCGATGATCACCGCCACCATCATCCCTGCTCGGGCCCATTCGGCGGGCGTCAGCCCGTCACGGATCCGGGTCAGCCGGGCGGTCACAGCAGCCATCAAGTGCACCTTCCTGAACGCAGCGGTCAGGACGAGTGTAAAGAGACTGCAAAGAGGTTGCAATAACTGCGTATCAGCAACTGCAATCTTGTGGCTAGCTGGGCGGTGGCGCTTGCCGGATGAGCCTGGCCAGCGCGCCATCTTCGCGGATGAGCTGGTCGTAGGTGCCCGTCTCGGCGACCGTGCCGCCGTCGAGAACGATGAGCCGGCTGGCCAGCCGCATGGTCGACGGGCGGTGGGCGATCATGATCGTGGTGACGCCGGCCGCCACCCGGCGCAGGGCCTGGTGCAGGTCGCGTTCTGCCTCGGCGTCAAGGTTGCTGACGGCCTCGTCCAGGACCAGGATCGGTGCCTCGCGAAGCAGCGCCCGGGCGATCGCGATGCGCTGCCGCTGCCCGCCCGACAGGCTGGTGCCGCGCTCGCCCGCGAGGGTTTCCCAGCCGTCGGGCAGTGCGGCGATGAATGGGGTGACGCCGGCGTCGGCGGCAACGCGCTCAATGTCCTCGTCGCTGGCCTGCGGCCGGGCGATCCGGATGTTCTCCCGGACGCTGGCGTGGAACAGGTGGATGTCTTGCGGCACCACGGCGATCTGGGCCCGCAGGTCGTCCTGGTGGAAGTCGCGCACGTCGTGCCCGCCAACGAGCACCGTTCCGCCGCTGGTGTCCCACAGCCGCAGCATCAAGCTGACGCAGGTTGTCTTGCCAGCGCCGGAATGCCCGACGAGCGCAACAGTGCTGCCGGGCTCGATGTCGAAGCTGACGCCGCTCAGCGCGGGCGCCAGCCCTGGCCGGTAGGCGAACGCGACGCCGGCGAACCGCACGCCTGCCGCGGCCAGAACCGGTGACGGCCCGCTGGCCGTGTCGGTCACGGTGGGCCGTTCCTGCAGCAGGGCGCTGATGCGGTCAGCGGCGGCGGCGACCTGGCCGATCTCCTGGATCGCCGCCGACAAGGTGATCAGCGGCGCGAACGCCCCGGCGGTGAGGACGAGCACGACGGGCAGCTCGGCGCGGCTGATCGCGCCGTGGAGCTCGAGCGCAGCCGCTGCGGCGAAACTGGCGATGACGGCGAGCGCGACCAGGGCGTCGGTGGCGGCCTGCTCGATCCCGGCCCGGCGGCCGTGGGCAACGCTGGCGCGAAGAATGCTGCGGTGCTGGCGGCTCATCCTGGCGATGGACAGGTCCTGGGCCCCCGCGGCGAGGATTTCGCGGGTGCCCTGCACGGTGTCCACCACGCCGGCGCCGAGGTCACCGAGCTCGTCGCGCAGCCGCTGTCCCTGCACGCGGGCCCGGTCAAGAAGCCACGACGGCACAGACCAGACCAGTACCACGAACGGCAGCACCACCAGGACCAGCAGCGGATGGATGATCCCCAGAGCGATCAGCGCGAGCGCCGGGATCGCCAGAGCAGCGACCACGGGCGGGGCGACGTGCGAGGTGAAAATCTCCAGCAGCTCCACGTCGGCGACGCTGGCGCGGGCCACGTCGCCGCTGCGGCGCTGCATCAGGTACGCCGGTGCGAGCTCGCCGAACCGCCGGTACAGGACCAGGCGCAGGTCGTGCAGGATCCGGAACGACATGGCGTGCGTAACGTACATGTCCAGGTAGCCGAGCACGCCCAGCGGCACGACGATGGCCGCGATCAGCCAGATCAGCGGCACGAGCTGTGCCGTGCTGGCGCCGGAGATAGCCCTGCCGACGATGATCGCGCCGACGACCGCGGCGGCGATGGTGGCGGCGTGGATGAGCACGTGCACCACGGTCGCCGCCGTAACCCACCACCGGTACGGCCGCAGCAACGCGGCGACCGGCCGAAGGCTGCGGATCAGGTGACCGGCCGCGCCCCAGCGATGCCGGCCCTCCGCCAGGGATACCGGCCCCGGGCCGGGCACCTCGGCAGGCACGGGCGCGACGGTGCCGGTCACGGCGTGGCCTGCGCGGCGACGAGCCGCGCATAGCGGCCCTGCTGGCGTATCAGCTGCTGGTGGCTGCCGATCTCCGCGATCCGTCCGTGGTCGAGCACCAGGATCTGATCCGCGTCGCGGACGGTGGACAGCCGATGCGCGATCAGCAGCGTGGTACGGCCCTGGCGCAACGGCTCCAACGCAGCCAGGATCGACGCCTCGGCAGCCACGTCCACGTTCGAGGTGGCCTCGTCGAGAATGAGAATCGGGGCGTCCTTCAGCAGCGCCCTCGCGATCGCGATGCGCTGGCGCTGCCCGCCCGACAGCCGCAGCCCGCGTTCACCGACCACTGTGTCCAGCCCGTCCGGCAGCGCGCCCACGAAACCCGCGGCGCCCGCCGCCGTCAGCGCAGCGTGCAGCCGGGCGTCGCCGGCGTCCGGGCTGGCGATGGCCAGGTTGTCACGGATGGACGCATGGAACAGGAACGTGTCCTGCGGCACGACGGCCATCAGGCGCCGCGCCTCGTCCGGGTGCAGTCCTGCGATGTCAGCGCCATCGACGCGGATACGGCCGGCCTGCGGGTCGAAGAACCGCAGCAGCAGCGCGGCGATCGTGGTCTTGCCAGCCCCGGACGCGCCGACGATCGCGAGGCTTTCGCCGGCCCCGGCGGTGAAGCTGACCGAGTCCAGCACCGTCTTGCCCGGGCGGTAGCCGAAGCTCACGTCCTCGAACGACACCGCCGGCGCACCGCCGCTCGCGGCCGACCCGACGCCGGCGTTTGCCGCTGCGGGCGGGGTGACCTGCAAGATCGCGAACGCACGCTCGACCTTGGACATCCCCCACACCGCGGAGTGCATCGCGTCGTGGATCTCCCGCGCGGGCCGGAAGCACTCGCCGGCCAGCAGCAGGATCAGCAGCAGCTGCTGGGTGGTGATCTGCCCGGCAGCCAGCCGGAACCCGCCCACCGCCAAGCCCGCCGCGACCCCGGCCGCGGCGGTCATCGTCATCAGCCCGGTGAAGATCCCCGACACCGAGATCAGCCGGATGGCCGCGTCCCGGACACGGGCCGAGCGCGCTGCCAGCTCGCGGCCCCGCTGCCCGGCCACCCCGAACATCTTCAGCGTGGTCATGCCCTGCAGGTTGTCCACGAACGCCGCCGTCAGCGGCCGGTAGCTTTCAGACCAGAACTGCATCCGCGGACCGAGCGCCCGGTACTCCGCCGACGGGATGAACATCACCGCCAGAGCAAAGACGGCCACGCATGCACCGGTCGGCGGGTCGATGACCAGGACCGTCACCACGATGGCCGCAGCTGACAGCGAGGAGGCGATCACCTTCGCCAGGAACAGCCGGAAATAGGCGTCCAGCCGCTCCACACCGTCGACGAGCACCGCCTCCAGCTCACCGGAACGCTCCCGCCCGACCCAGGCCGGCCCGAGCGCGAGGATCGCCGACACCAGGCGCACCCGCAGGCTGGTTGTGATACGGACCGATGCCCCGGCCATCGCAGCGCCCTGGACCACAAGCGCTGCAGCGCGGATCAGCACCAGCCCTACCGCGCTGGCCAGCCACGGCAGCACCGCGCTCCAGTGGCCAGTCCGCAGCACGCTGCCCAGCCCATAGGCAATCGTGACGCCCTGCCCCACCCGGGTCGCCGCAATCACCAGGCCCAGGGCCACCGATATCGCCAGCGGCGCCCGCTCGCCGGCGGCCAGCGCCAGAAGCCGGCGATCGAAAGCACGGGCATGCCGGGATCCCGTGGCCGGCGTCAGCCCGGCTGCTGCACCGCGCTCCTTCGTCACGCTCGCACCGTAAACGCACTCGCTATGCAGATGCAACTAACTTGCGAATACTCCGCAGCATCCCTGCACTGGCCGTCGCCAGCTCAGCGCTCGGCAGCCTGGTACCACACACTCTGCCGTTCAATCCGGCGGCCAACGTGAAGGCCGGGAGCGGCCGCCGCCGCAAGCCCCGGCTATGGGCCTCGGCTCGCGTCGAGCGGTGGCGCGAGACCGGTGAGATCCCAGCCCCAGTCATGGTCTGGTCACGCGAGCAGTGCGGAGCGTTTCTCGACTCGATCCAGGGCGAGCGGCTATTTGCGCTGTTCGAACTCGCCGCGTACACAGGGCTTCGCCGGTCGGAGCTGCAGCGGGGCTCACCAAGCACCGCGTGCACCACATCACCGGCATTGGCCGGACGACCATTGATCGCATCCTCGCTCGCGCCGCCAGCCCGGAGTGTGCCATGACTGTGCCAAATCGAGGCCAGAATGATCATCGACACAGCAGCAGGCACCTCACCTGTTCGGCAAAGCGCCTGCTCCTGGCGGAGGCTCGGGGATTTGAACCCCGGATGGGCGGTAAACCCAAACCGCATTAGCAGTCCCCTCGCCCCCGCGAAAGCGATCACAAGCTAAACCCGCCTGGCGCAATCTGCGCAGGTCAGCGGGCCTGTGCCGCGAAAGGCAGCGGAAGCCGCCGCAGCCCGCCATCAATCCTGCTGGGCCATCAGTGGGCCATCACAGACCACCTCTTACAACTCGGGCCGCCACATGCGCGCGAACGCATCCGGCGGCCCTTGGTCACCCATCCGCACAACCGGAAGGACAACCCGATGGACATCATCCCCGAGAAGACCCCGGACACCCAACGCCCCGTCAGCTACTACCAGCTTCCCGGCGCCGGGCAGACGTGGCTTGACGCCCGGGACCGCTATGACGAACTGACCCAGCAGGACCTGATGGCCCGCTCGGCCGCGACGCTCAAAGAGCGCGGCGAGTACGACCCGGCCAAGCACGGGCACCGGGACGAAGAGCCTCTGACCCTCCGCGAGCGCCTCGAGGTGCTCGCCAATGGCGAGGTGGTCGCGCGGGTCTACCGGCATCCGTACCAGGTCCACCACGCCCTGGAAGCTGGCGCGACGTGGGAGCAGGTCGCCGAAGCGACCGGCACTGACGAGTCGAGGCTCCGTGCCGAGTACCGCAAGTTCGCCGAGGGCCAGCACCGGCTCTGGCTGGACGACGGCGGCCAGTGGGGCATGAACGACGACGACTACGCCGCAGCGATCGCCCGAGCCGGAAGCCCGGCCGAGATGGTGACGGCATCACGGGATGATCTGCGGCTGGCAGTGAGCGCACTGCGGGACCTCGCCGCGCACGGAGCAGAGCCGCTGGGAGACTTCGCCAGCCGGCTCGGGGAGACCGCAGGGTTGACCGCGCATGAGTGCGTGGCATGGGCCCGGTGAGCAGCATGGACTACGAGAACGATGGCAGGTTCCCCGACGAGTCCGAGGTCCACGTCCGCTTCCCGCTGCAGCGATGGCCTGAGCGCCAGCCCGGCCAGTCGGAGGAGGAGCACCTGGCCACCCTTCGGGCCGACCGCGAGACCTGGCCGTGGCTGCCAGGCACGATCGAGCAGCAGTGCGGCCCGGACGAGTGGCTGGTCACGATCGAGGACCGGCGCCTGGCCGAGCTCGAGGACGGCAGCCCGGCGCCTGAGGGCACGGCCGATGAGGACCTGCTCTTTCCGCAGTGCTTCCGGGACGCCTCGGAGATCCGGGCCACGCGGCGCCTGGCCGACTCCCCCGGCCTGCGGCAGCTGCTCGAGCACCAGGGCATCACCGCGGCGCCGGAGGCCGGGCAGTGAGCGGCGAGCCGCAGCTGGTCGACGGCGCCGACATCGCCGAGGGCATGACCGTCGAGTACGGCGGTCGCGCTTACACGATCAAAGGCATCACCGGCGCGCTGGAGGGCGGCCGCCGCCGCAACGCCTATGTCCACGATGCCGAGGGCACCCCAGGCGCGATGCCCATGTACCGAGGCAGGGCCTACCCGGTACTGGACGACGGCCAAATCGAGCACGAACATGAGGCTGGGCAGTGAGCGCGGCCCCTGACCCGTACACCCGGTGCCCGGACTGCAAGCTCATCGGGCTGCCGGGCTCTATGGATTACTCGCTGACCGGGCCGCCGCCGGACGGCGACATTGACTGGTCGCAGCCCGTGCATGTCAGCTGCATGATCTGCCGCGCCCGTTACGACATCACCGCCGCCGACGTCCTCCACGCCGACGCGACCATGGTCTGCAAGCGCTGCTCAGCCTCGGTCACCTACCCGCGCGGCTCGGTCCGCGTCCAGTGCACCGGGTGCGGCCTGTTCCTGATCGGCCCGGACCTGGACGCCGCCCAGCTCGAGGAGCTGCGCATCACCGAGGGCCTGGCAGCCCTAGCGCTGCGGGAGACCTACCTTGCTGCCAGGCACCGCGCTGAAGGGCGGTCCGGGCTGTGAAGATCCGCCTGTGGGGCACGCCCGACGAATGTCGCAAGATGGCGCAGCTGCTGATCGACGCGCCCGGTTTCGAAGTGGTCAGCGTGTCCGATCCGTACGCCGACCGCGGCGCGTCGGTGCTGGTGCGTGTCTTCGTGGAGATCCGGCTCGACGCGCCGGCTGTGCGCGTCGCCAGCACAGCTGGGCCCGCTCGCGGCCGCCGCTACCGGGCGCTCCCGCCGGGAGATAGCCGGTGAGCGCCAGCGCGGGCCAGGCCGCCTCGCCGGCCCGCCGTGACTACGGCCCGGTTCAGCTGGCCGAGTACCTGTATGAGGTCTACGGCCCCGGTTTCGGCAGCGTCGACAATGCCCGGTACTTCGGGCTGCTGCCGGACCCGGACCGCGGCGGCGGCCGCCGCTGGTCAGCCGCGGTCGTTGAACAGATCCGCGCCCGATGGCCGGAGATCTCGGCGGCGGCGCGCTGCGTCGGTGCCTACGGGCTGAAAGAGCGCGGCTGGACCGAAGCCATGATCCGCGACCTGCTGGGGAAGCCGGACCGCTACGTGGACAACCCGCACTACAAGAGCGCCGGGCAGATGCGGCTGTGGCGCTTGCAGCGGGTGGAGGCGGCCGAGGCTGCGCCGGAGTTCGCGGGGCGCAAGCAGCGGGCCGACCGTCAGTGTGCCGGTGCACGCAAGGCGGCCGGAACCCGGGAGATCTGGAAAGCGCTGGGAGGCGCGTGATGGAGCGAGGACCGGAACCCCGAGCGGGCCCGGCTGCACGAACTCATGGCATCGAAATGGGGTGATCTGGGGCCGTCGCGTTGTTTGCGTCACCGCGGCGGCTCGCTTCGGTTACGCGCGCCGGGCGGTCAGCTCGCCTTCTCGGCTCGCCGCGGAGGGCTGTCGATGCCGAGGAAGCGCAGAACGTCGGCTGTGGGGACGCGGTACTGGGCGCCGAGCTGCAGGACACGGATGCCGAGCGCGGCGAACTCGTTCCGGCGGGCACGCTCGCGGACAACAGGCTCAGACAGGCCGAGTGCCCTGCCGAGTGTCGCGAGGTTGATGACCGGCGGCAGCTCGAGGAGTTCCGCCTTGCTCAGTGGCTGCGTCACTGCGTCTCCCTGATCATTCCCTCGTCGCGGTCGCGTGAGGTCTTGTGCCTGGTGCAGCCCCAGACGCATTCGCGTACCGGGTGGTCGTTGTCGCGGTCATAGCGGACCGGGCACCAGTCTCCGCCGGTGCACCCGCACGCATCGCAGGCGAGTGTTGCGGCCAACTCGAGGCAGGCCTGCGCATCGGCCAGCCGGGCCTGTTCCCACGGTGTCGGCTCGTAACCGGTGGCGGACGCGAGGCGCTCAAAGTGGGCGACGTGCTCCGCGCCCCAGCTGTTCCACCGCGAGCGCACGCGGGACTCGTCGCCCGCCAGGGCGTAGGCGTAGGCGTAGCGCTGGAGGCCGCCGTGGTCGCCCGCGGCGATCATCTGGTCCCGCAGCCGGTAGTGGTCGGCGCCCTTCGGTGCCGCGCCGCACTCGGCCAGCCAGCGGGCCGCCATCCGCATCGAATCGGCGTGGCCGCCGCCGAGGCCGAGCACTGCCACGGTGATCTGCTGCAGGAGGACGCGCGCGGGCGGCATTGGCCCGCCCGCGATCGCCGCGCAGGCAATGTCGCGGAGTTTGGCTGCCTTCTTGCCCTCGCGCTCATCCTCGGCCGCCCGCGCTTCGCGGCGCGAATGCGCGGGGATCTCCTGCGGATGGCTCACCGGGTTGGTGCACACGTACTCGGCGGCGCCGGTCCAGTTACTGATCGTCGCGGCCAGGCAGCCGGCCTCCTCGTGCGCCGTGGTGTCGCCGTAGATCATCGGCCAGTTCATCTTGGCCCGGCGCTGCTCAGTGATGATCTCGGTGCCGCGTGCCTCCAGGTCCTTGCGGGTCTCCTCGGCCGCCACTGCGCGCTTGACCCGGTCCCTGGCGCGCGAGAGGGCGTAGTTCGGGTGCTGGCCCTGCACTAGTTCGCCGACTGCTTCGGCGATGGCTTCCTGCGCGACGCCGACACCAGCGCCGGTGAGCTTGTGGAGCTCGAGCGCGGTCTCCACGCTGACCTTGCCGTCCGCCAGGGCGTCGCGGGCCCGGTCCGGCAGCTGCAGCAGCGACATGCGCTTGGACACGTGCGCCTGGCTGCAGCCGATCTCGGCGGCGACGCGCCGCTGCCGCCAGCCGTGCCGCTCGATCAGGGCCGACATCGCGCGGGCCTCGGCGAGCGGATCCAGGTCGGCGCGGTGCCGGTTCTCGGCGATCATCGCCGCGATAGCGGCCGCGCCGGCCAGGTCGTCGCGCACGATCACCGGCACCGCATCTTTCCCAGCCACCGCGGCGGCCGCCGCGCGCCGGTGACCCATCACGATCACGTGCGTGAACGCCGGACCCGGGTAGCCGGGCTGGCCGCCCTCCCTCGCGTACGCGGCCACGGTCACGACGACCAGCGGCTCAAAGAGTCCCTGCGCGGCGATCGACGCGGCGAGTTCGCTCAGATCCCCCAGATCGGTGCGGGGATTCTCCGGATGCGCCGCGGGTGCGGCCAGCGGCACCACCGTGCCGATTCCGGCGGAATCAGCGGGCGGGTGCACCTCGGGCGTGATGTCGACCTCGGAGACGTTCTCTGTCGTGGTCACTGTCCTGCCTCCAGTCCTCGCTGAGCGATCGCCTGTGCGTGGTCCGGACCGAGCCAGAGCCCGAGGTGCTCGAGCAGGCTGCCCAGCGATGGCACGCCGTCGCGCAGCTCGGCGTACTCGGGTGCCTTGACCGGTGTGAAGTCGCCCGGGGAGTCGACGGCGTACCACGCATGCGACTGCCAGTCGCCGGGGTGCCTGTCCGCGGCCGCGGCGGCCTGGACGTTGGCCCGCAGGTGCGCACGTGCTGTCGCGTCGTCCTTCGGCGGCGGGACCGCTGCGGGCAGCATCACGACCCCGCTTCCGCGCTGCGGCTGGTGTCGCAGGGTCCGAACCTCTCGACAGCCTCGCCCGGCGCGCCGTACAGGAGGCGGTGCGCCGCGGCACTGACCGCCTTCCCGATGCCACGCGGCACGGCGTCGACCTCGCAGCCGCGGCATGGCTCGCCGCGCTGCGGGGTCAGCCCGCCGCAGCTGGGGCAGATGCATCCCGTCGTCACTGCCCGGCCTCGATCCCCGCCTGCGCCGAGGGCTTGGCGCTCGGCATGAACAGGAACCCCGGGCCCGCAATGTATGAGGGCCCGGGCGCCGTCACGCCGGCCGGGCTGATGGACGCCAGGTCCTTGCCTGGCTTGCCGCTGAGTTCGATGGCCATGTCAGGTTCCCGCCTCAATCTGTGCCCTGCGTGCGCCTCCGGCCGGGGCCAGCAGGAAGTCCAGGTCGCTGACCGCCGTTGGCGCCGGTGCCAGCAGGAAACTGTGCTCGTCCACTGCGGCCGGCGCCGGGGCGAGCAGGAAGTCCAGCCCGGGCTCTGGGCCGGCGTCGGAAGCCAGCGGCTCGCCTAGCTGCCGGGCGATGTTCATGTTCATGCGTGTCTCCGATCGGTTCCGGGTCGCGTCCTGAGCGCCCGTGGAGCGGCGCGAGGGTCGTCCGGGGCTGGCCTCGCGCCGCAGCATGGGGGTTCAGGACGCCTCGGCCTGGTACTGCGGCTGGCTGACTGGCTGGTGCCCGCTGCCCGGTTGCAGGACCGGCCACCGGCCGGCGTCCAGGGGCTCACCGGGCAGGCTTCCAAAATGGGAGCCCTCCGGGTCGGCCTCGGTGCACTCCGGCGAGCCGTACAGGTGATCGGGCGTGTCGGCCTCGTATCCGTCCAGCTCGGCGTGCGCGGCGGCCGCGAGTTGCTCAGCCTCCGCGGCCCGCGCAGCCAGTTCCTCCGCGCGGTCGAAGACTTCCGCCAAGTCGGGGTCGCGCTCCGCTGCCTGCGCACGAGTCAGCGGTGCCCATCCGCGCTCCTCGTCGGCCTGCGCGGCGTCCTCCTGCAGCGCAGCTGCAGCGCCGTAGGCCTCGGCTTGCGCGTCCTGGCGGGCCTGCCGGAAAGCCCCGGCTTGCTCCCTGGCCGCTGTGGCACCGGCGCCGTCATGGCTTGCCTGCGCGATGTGCTCACGCGCCAGGGCCCGGGCCTCGAGACGGCGCAGTGCCTCCGCCGCAGTCGCGCGTTCCTCAAGGCCGCGCTGGAGGTAGTCTGCGACGACGTCCGGGCCCTGCGCTGCGGCCGGCGGCCGCTCTGGCCCACGGCGCATCGCCGCGCGCAGCGCATCCTCGGCGTCCGCGGTGCTCTCGAGTTCAGGGCTCCATGTCGCGGCGTCCCGCCCGGGCTCCTCAGCCAGGTGGCTGAGGTCCTCAGGAGACGTCGGCCCGAAGTTGTCCCGGACTAGATCCATCTGTTCCTGCCGGATCTGTTCCGCCGTCCACTGCGGCTCCTCGCCCTCACGCAGCCACATGTCCTCGTCGGGCTCGGGGAACGCTTCGGCCAGTCGGCCGATCTCGGCGTCGAGCTCGTCGCCGTGGAGCGCGGGCTCGCGCCCCGCCTGAGCGACGTCGCCCGGGGTGATCGCCCAGTGCTCAAGCGGCTGACCCTCTGCCCGCGGCATCGCCTCGATGTGCGCGTCCCGGGCGAGGTCCTCACCGAGCCGGGCCCGGATCCGCGCCGCGCGTTCCGCCGTGAGCTCGTGCTGGTATCCGGGCTCGCGGCCCATCCGCTTGTCGAGTTCGTCGGCGATCGCCCACAGGCGGTCCGCCTCGCGGTCCGAGGCGCTGCGCTGACGGCTCTCCCTGTATCCGCGCACCGTGTCGGCGACACGAGCGGCGGCGTCTTTGAGTCCCACGTGATCCTCCTGGCTGGTCCACTGCCGCTGGAGTTCGTCCAGGGCGGCTAGCTCCGCCTGGCCGGCGGGGCCGGGTTCGGGTATCTGCATGGCGGCCCGGTCCGCGCGGGCCTGCTGCCAGGTCAGGTCCGGGTCGTAGATGATCGGCGTCCCGTCGTCCCACTGGCCGTCGCGGTCCGCCATCCACATCGGGCGCCGGTCCGGCGCCGGGATCGGGGGCGTGGCCTGGTCGCGTGGCTTGACGCCGCATTCGGGGCAGTAGCGGCGCGCCCCTCCCGCGTGCTTGATCAGGTCTTCGCGGTCCCGGGTGGACTCGGGCCAGGTCCGGGCCAGCCGGAACCCGATTCCCGCCTTGACGACGACCTGGACCAGCCGGGCGCCGCGGCCGCGGGCGTGCGCCTGCAGGCGTGCCGCCAGGTCCTGTGTCCAGCCCACGTAATGGCGCGCGTGCCCGTAGGGCCGGTCGAAATGCAGTAAGTACGTCGTGCCCGTCTCGGGCCCGTAGCTGGCCAGCGACCGCGGCCGCTCGCTGCGCCGGTGGGCACCCATCTAGACCGCCTCCGCCTCAAGGCCAGCGGCGGAATCCGCGTCGCCGCCAGGCAGGACACACATGTGGCCGGGCTGGCCGTGCGACAGGTCGGCGTATGTGGCCCCGGCTGGGCGGTAGTTCTGCGCCGTGCCGCATCCCTGGCAGCGCGGCTCGCCGTGCATGAGCCGGGCAGTCCCGCAGCCGGGACACAGCACCGGCTCCGAGGCTGGCGGCAGCTCCCGCGCCGGCACGAACTGCCCGCGGGGCTTATGGCTGTCGCACCGGAGTCCGGCCATGTACGGCCGCGCCTGCGCCTCGCCGCAGCCCGGATAGCCGCAGCCCGGGCCGTGTCCCACGGTCGGCTCACGCCCTGGCGCCACACCCGCCGCGGGCTGCCGCTCGCTGCGGGTCCGGCAGATCCCGGGCAGCTCGCGTGTCGGCACCTCCAGGGCGCCGAGCGCGACCGCCTGCGCACGCTTGCCCGCGGTCACGTCGTAGTGCCAGAACGGGCTCGGCTTCCCCCCGAGCGGCTTGCCCGGCTGGAAGTACGACCGCTTGAGGCCGAGCCGCGCGGCGAACGCGTGCAGCTCCTCCTGCGTGTCGGCGGTCAGGTGACACCAGGTGGACGTGTGGACGCGGGAGCCGTTCCGGACCGAGGCCGGGATTCCGGCGTCGTCGACGTAGACGGTCATGTCACACCGCCTCGGCCTGATGCTCAGCCACCGGACCGGCGGCCGCGGGCTGGAAGCCGGACGGCGAGAAGGCGGCCGGTTCGGCGAAAGGGCGCGGCTCCGGCGGCGGTGCAGATGCCTGCGCGCCGTGTAGCTGGCGATCGGCGTGACGCTGGGCGCTGGCGATCGTGCGCCGGGCTTCGCGCTCGCCGCCCTCAAGGCCGGACCGCCGCGCGGCGTCCACGAACCGCTCCACGGCATCGCCGTCCAGCTGGCCCGCGAGGTGCGCCTCCTTCGCCGCCCAGAACAGCGGGAAGTTGCGGTCCCCGGCCTGGCGGCTGGCGGTCCATTCCACGAGCCGGTCCACGCTCGTGCTGGCCTCTCCGGAGCGCCCCGCGCGCCGCGCGGGCGCCTGGGGCTGCGGGTTCAGCTCGGCCCGGATCGCCTCCCACGAGACCGTCCTGGCCTCGGCAACGGGCGCGTGCCTGGCGACGACGTACGCGCCCTCGGGTGTCGCGCTCGGCGGCGCGACGACGTAGCCGCCCTTGGACCTGAAATCCAGGTGCTTGCCCCGGATGCTGCCGTTGCCCTGATCGGTGCCCCGGTAGTACAGGTGGATGCCCCGGGAGGGCGTCTGCACCACGGCGTGGTAGCCGTCGACCAGGCCCTCGCGCTTGAGGTGGTTCAGCGCGTCGTACCCGTTGCCGCGCTCGCCGTGGTTGTCGACGTCCAGGACGTCGGGCCCGGGCGCGCCGGTGGCGATCGCGACATTGCGCTGCGGGTCGTTGTGCCACCAGCGGCGGATCTGCCCCTCGCTGACCGTGGCGTCGTAGAACCCGCTGGGTGTCGCTGGCTCCTTCGACTCCGGCCGGCAGGGGAACACCGGCCACCCGGTGCGCGCGTAGGCGAGCGCGGCCTCCAGGCGATCCCACCGGCCGGTCATGGCCTGCCTGCCCATGGGTCACCGGCGGCGGCGCCGAGGTCCTCGAGGTTGAGGTGGTCGCAGGAGCGGGTCTCCTCCTCCATCTGCGCGACCACGGCAGGCAGGAACCTGGTGTGCCACTCGGCCTGCGCCGTCAGGAACCCGTAGGTGCGCTTGTTGACGTACAGGTACGTGTGCATCTCCGACAGCCAGTCCAGGAGGTACAGGCACAGGTCGTGCTGCGGCC
>Ga0335074_10004268_pt1 | contig 19659 bp, 17 predicted proteins | sample Lox_Sample_23_FD_206715 | JGI IMG/M metagenome (GOLD analysis project Ga0335074, IMG submission 206715) | Soil microbial communities from Loxahatchee National Wildlife Refuge, Florida, United States - Lox_Sample_2.3 | ecosystem: Environmental > Terrestrial > Soil > Wetlands | place: USA... | reverse complement strand
GGTCCTCGAAGACACCGCCCCTTGGGAGCGGGCGGGCTTTGAGATCGATGCGGTCGGACCGGCCGCGCTCGCGCTGCGGCGGATTCCGGCGCTGCTCGCCGGTGAGCGGATCATCGATATCGTCCGATCGGTCATCGAGGACCTCGCGCGCGAGGATGGGCTACACCATTTGGATGCCGCGGCGGATCGCTTCCTCGGGACGCTCGCCTGTCGCACCGCGATCCACGCCCGTCGCCGCCTGACCTTGCCCGAGATGGACGCGCTGCTGCGGCAGATGGAAGCGACCGATCGCGCCAATCAGTGCAACCACGGCCGTCCCACCTGGACCCGTCTTACGCTGGGGGAGCTCGACCAGCTTTTTCTGCGCGGCCGATGAGCGGCTCACCGCGAGGCCTGCCGCCCAGTGCGGCTGCGCTACAGCTTCCGATTTATCTGCTCACCGGCCCGACTGGTACCGGCAAGAGCGACTGGGCCATCCACCTCGCCGAGACGGCGCCGATCGAGATCATCAGCGTCGATTCCGCGCTGGTGTATCGGGGCCTCGACATCGGCACCGCCAAGCCTGCTCGGCAAGTGCGCGAGCGCCTGGCGCATCATCTGATCGATATCTGCGATCCGGCGGAGAGCTACTCGGCGGGCCGGTTCGTGGCCGATGCGATGAGGGCGATTGCCGCGGTGCACGCGCGCCGGCGCGTACCGCTGCTGGTCGGCGGCACCATGCTTTACCTGCGTGCGCTGCTCGTGGGGCTGGCGCCTTTGCCGCCGGCATCGGCGCCGCTGCGCCGCGAGCTCGATGAGCGCGCAGCGCACGCCGGCTGGCCGGCGCTTCACGCTGAGCTCGCGCGGCTCGATCCTAAGGCCGCGGCCCGCATCAATCCGAACGACAGCCAGCGCATTCAACGCGCTCTCGAGGTCTGTCTAGCGACCGGCCGGCCGCTGTCGCAGCTGCAACGCGAGACCGTGAGCCCGCTCGCGAGCATGCCGCTCAAAGCCTGGGCACTCGCGCCCCGCAGCCGTGCGGCGTTGCATCAGCGCCTGGCCCGGCGCTTTGACGCCATGATGGATGCCGGCTTTCTCGAGGAGGTGAGAGCGCTACAGCGCAGGGGGGATCTCACCGCCCGCCACTCTTCGATGCGCGCGGTCGGATACCGCCAGCTCTGGGCGCATCTTCAGGGCGACTATGGTCTCGATGAGGCCATCGAGCGGGGTGTCGCCGCTACGCGTCAGCTCGCGAAGCGCCAGCTCACGTGGATGCGCGCGGAAAGCATCCCGCGCTGGCTCGATCCGGATTGTGACGAACTGTCGTGGAATCGCGACCTGCATCACGAGTTGAGAGAGCTTGGGCTTTGATTCGGCGTGCATGTTAAGATGATCCTCATTGGTCCCTGTCGCCGGCGAGGCACGGAGCTTGCTAGGCGTGCACAGGGAAGCTTGCTTGCGATTCATATCCACAAACAACTAGAAGCCGTGAGAATAAGGAGAACCCGATGGCCAAAGGCCAATCGCTCCAAGATCCCTTCCTGAACGCCTTGCGCAAGGAACGGGTGCCCGTATCCATCTACCTCGTCAACGGCATCAAGTTGCAGGGTCAGATCGATTCGTTCGACCAGTTCGTGGTGCTGTTGAAGAACAGCGTCAGCCAGATGGTCTACAAGCACGCGATCTCCACCGTCGTGCCGGCACGTAACGTGCGGCTCACGGCCGAGGAAGGTGCCGTCGCCGCGGAGTCGCCCGCCGAGTGATGCGCCGCAAGGAGGAGCCGAGTGTTCGAGCGCCCACGTTCAGGTGAGCGCGCGCTCCTGGTGCGCATCGGTCTCGGTGCCCAGGTCGATCCGGAGGATCTCGAGGAGTTCACCCAGCTGGCGCGGTCGGCGGGCGCCGAGCCCGTCGCCACCGTCACGGGCCGGCGGGCGCGGCCGGACCCGCGCTATTTCGTCGGCAGCGGCAAGGCCGAGGAGCTGAAGCGGACCGCGGAAGCCGGTGGCGCGGAAGTCATCCTGGTGGACCATGCGCTCTCACCGAGTCAGGAGCGCAATCTCGAGCAGCTGACCGGCCGGCGCGTGCTCGATCGCAACGGCCTCATCCTCGATATCTTCGCGCAACGCGCGCGCAGCTTCGAAGGCAAGCTGGAAGTCGAGCTGGCGCAGCTGAAGCACATCGGCAGCCGCCTGGTGCGGGGTTGGAGCCACCTCGAGCGCCAGAAGGGCGGTATCGGCATGCGCGGACCCGGCGAGACGCAGCTCGAGACCGACCGGCGGCTCATCGCGCAGCGCGTACGCGTGCTCACGCGACGGCTGGAGAAGATCAAGCAGCAGCGCGAGACCGGACGGCAGATGCGGGCGCAGATCCCAGTGCCCTCGCTCGCGCTGGTCGGCTACACCAACGCCGGCAAATCGACTCTCTTTCGCGCGCTGACCGGCGCTGAGGCCTACATCGCCGATCAGCTCTTTGCGACCCTCGATCCGACGGTACGCCGCATCACACTGCCGGGCGGCACCGCGGTCGTCGCCGCCGACACGGTGGGCTTCATCCGCGAGCTGCCGCACGAGTTGGTGGCCGCATTCCAATCGACGCTGACCGAAGCGCGCGGGGCAACATTGCTCCTGCACGTCATCGACGCCAGCGATCCGCGGCGCGATGAGCACATCGCGCAGGTGAACGAGGTGCTGGCGCAGATCGACGCCGACTCGATTCCGCAGATCATCGTCTACAACAAGATCGACAAGCTGTCACGGCCCGCGGCCATCGAGCGCGACGAGGCCGGCCTGCCCTCGGCGGTGTGGATCTCGGCCGAGAAGCGCATCGGCCTCGAGCTGCTGACGAGCGCCGTCGCGCAGCGGCTGTCTCGCTTCGCGCGTCGCGCGCGGGTGCGACTGCCGGCGAGCGCCGGGGCGCTGCGCTCGCGACTCTACGCGGCGAAGGCGGTGCGCGCGGAGCGTGCGGGCGAGGACGGCTCGATCGAGCTCACCGTGGAGCTGCCCGAGATCGAGATCGGTGCCCTCGCGCGTACCGCCGGGGTGCAGATCCTCGAGGCCCCGCAAGCCGATATTCCTTGTACCGCCCCCGATGCCTACCTAAAATCACGTACCGCTTAAAGCCAAGCGTCGTTCAACAGCAAGTCATTGTCGCGGTGGGCAAATTTGTAATCGTCATCGGCACCCAGTGGGGCGATGAGGGCAAGGGAAAAGTCGTCGACCTGCTGACTGAGCGCGCCACGGCGGTGGCGCGCTTTCAGGGTGGACACAACGCCGGACACACGCTCGTCATCGGCGGCCGCAAGACCATCCTCTCGCTGATCCCTTCGGGCATTCTGCGCGATGAGGTGCGCTGCTTCATCGGTAACGGTGTCGTGCTGTCGCTGCCGGCGCTGCTCGCCGAGAGCCGCTCGCTCATGGAGCAGGGCGTGCCCGTGTTCGAGCGGCTGCGCATCTCGCCGTACTGTCCGCTCATCCTGCCCTCGCACATCCTGTTGGATAAGGCGCGCGAGCAGGCGCGCGGCCCCAATGCCATCGGCACCACCGGTCGCGGCATCGGGCCGGCCTACGAGGACAAGGTGGCCCGCCGTGCGGTGAGGCTCGCGGATCTGTTCCAGCGGGAGCGGTTCGCAGCCAAGCTCGGCGAAGTGCTCGACTTCCACAATTTCGTGCTGCAGCACTACTTCCGCCACTCGCCGGTCGACTTCCAGAAGACGCTCGATGAGCTGCTTGCCCTGGGCGAGACCGTCGCGCCGCTCGTGACGGACGTGACCCTGGCGCTACACGCCCTGCGACGCGCGGGCGCCAACGTGCTGTTCGAAGGTGCGCAGGGCGCGATGCTCGATATCGACCTTGGCACCTATCCCTTCGTCACCTCATCCAACACCACGGCCGGGTTCGCCGCGACGGGCACGGGTCTCGGGCCGCGCGTATTCGATGCCGTGCTTGGTATCGTCAAAGCCTATACCACCCGGGTGGGGGCCGGTCCCTTCCCGACGGAGCTCTTCGACGGCTATGGCGAGCATCTCTCGCGGGTCGGGCACGAGTTCGGCTCGGTCACCGGCCGCCGGCGGCGCTGCGGCTGGTTCGATTCCGTGGCCCTGAGGCGCTCCATCGTCCACTCGAGCGTCTCCGGGCTTTGCATCACCAAGCTCGATGTGCTCGATGGGCTCGACACCATCCGCGTCTGCATCGGCTATCGTGCCGGCGGTCAGATGATGGCGGAGCCGCCGCTCAGCATCGAGGGGTACGCGGGCCTCGAGCCGGTTTACGAGGAGCTTCCCGGCTGGCAGGAGTCGACCGTCGGCCTGAGGGATTACGCGGCGCTGCCGGTCAATGCGCGCAAGTACCTCGAGCGTCTGCAGGCGCTGGTGGAGGTCCCGGTCGATGTCATCTCGACCGGACCCGATCGTGAGCAGACGATCGTGCTGCGACATCCCTTCGATCCGATCTGACCTCAGTCCCCGCCGCGGGTGAGATTCGTGCGCGGGCTCGCGATCTGCCCCGGCGCCGCCTGCGGCTGCGCCGCGACGAACGGCCGTTTGCGGTCCCGCGGTACCGGCCGCCTGCGCATCTTGCGCCAAAGGTCGTGCACGGTAAGAAGAGCGGTGAGCGCGGCGAGCGCCGCGAAGTAAGCCGACGGGCCGAACCCGGCGATGAGCGCGCCGACCAGCACCGGGCTCACGGCGGCGCCGCAGCCGTTCAGTCGCAGGAGCGCGCTGCTCGCCGCGACCATCTGCGCGGGCTCGAGGTGGTCGTTCACGTGCGAGACCGCGAGCGAATAGAGCGTGAGCGCGAGACCGCTGAAGACCCCCGTCAGCGCGAGAAACAACGGATGCGGCAGCTCGTGCAACAGCGCAAGCGCCGCTGCGCACAGCGTCGCCAGGATGCAGACGGCCGCGATCACGGTGCGGCGGTCCATCCGATCCGACAGCCGCCCCACCGGATATTGCGTGATCACCGCGGAGAGGACGCTCACTCCCATGAAGGTCGCCACCCCCGAGGTGCCGAATCCGCTCAAGCGCGCGTAGACCGGCCCCATGGAGAAGATGTTGGAGGAGATCATGCCGGAGACCGTCACCGCCACCACCCCGAGGGGCGAGTTGGCATAGAGCTCGCGGTAGCGCACCTTGCGGGGCAGCTCGATCTCGGGCGCGCGCTGCGCCGCGATCACGATCGGCACGATGGCGAGGGAGATCAGCACCGCCACCAGCATGAACGGCGTGCTGGTCAGCGGATCGCTCGGGATGAGGAGGAACTGCGAGCTGCCGAGCCCGATGTAGAGCACCGCCATGTAAACCGCGAGCAGACCGCCGCGCGAGCCGCGGCTCGCGCGATCGTTGAGCCAGCTCTCCGCTACGACGTAGATGCCGGCGAAGCACAGCCCGGAGATCAGACGCAGCAGCGCCCAGGGGAGCGGATGCACGAACATGCCCTGGACTAAGATCGTGGCCGAGGCGATGGCCGCCATGGCAGCGAATACCCGGATGTGACCGACTTGGCGCACGAGCCGCGGCGCGGCCGCGGTTCCTGCCATGTAACCGAGGTAGTAGCAGGACATGATCGCGCCGGTCACCGGCGCGGGAAATCCCTCGAGCGTCGCGCGCAGGCTGACTTCGGTGCCCTGCAGGCCCGCGCCCAGCATGAGAATCCCCATGCCGAGCAGCAGCTGCCAGGTGGCGGCGAGGCCGCTCGCATTCGCTGGGGGATCGGCTTTCGTGATGGCGGCTCCCGCTGGCGCGCGCTCGGTGGGCACGGGGCCTCAGTACCCCGGGGAAACCCTCACACGCTCGAGGGGAGGAGCTGGTGCAGCACCCGGGCGATCCGCGGCACGAGACGCGGGCGCTCGAGACGCGCATCGTACCGCGCCAGGCGGCTCTCGTTCTCCCTAAGGCAGAGCCCGAGCAGCCGATGCAGGGTCACCTCCGTTGCGAGATCCTGGTGCGCCGTCAGCGTGAAATTCTCGCCGCTGCCGGAGCTCCCCGGCTGTGCCTTACCCAGGCTGCGCGCCGTCTTCACCCGCGAGGCGACCTGCTTCACGATGATCCGGGCGCAGCGCAGACGAAACGCGGCACGAGCCCACCAGGGAAGCTGCGCCCGGCGATAGCGCACCCAGTTGACGAAGAAGAGGATGTGGCGCGCCTCCTCCTGCATCACCGGCTCGAAGAGCTTGACCAGAGCTGGCGGAAAGAGCCCCGACTCCCGGGCGAGGGCGAAGAGGCCGAAGGCGAAGAAGGAATCGAAGCACTCACCGAAACCGGCGAAGAGGAAATCGTCCTCGAGCGAGCGCGGCGTGAAGCGCGGCGGCGGCTCGACGGGGATGCGGTAGCGGCGGGTTAGCTCGAGGAGCAGCCGCGCGTGACGCATCTCCTCGAACCCCTGCAGCTCGATCGCCGCGCGTACCAGCGGGTCGGGCTCGAGCGCCGCGGCGGCGGCCACGGTGTTGGAAGTCACGTTTTCGGTCGAGACCGCCTCCTGCCAGAACGGCAGGCTCCGCAGCCGCGTGAGATCCTCCTCCCCGAGCTCCGGCCACTCGATCTGCTCCGGCACGTAATCAAGGTGAGTGTCGAGAAAAAACCGGCCGAGCAGACGCCGATGCGCGCTCGATCCGAGCACGAGATTTTCCGACTCAATATTTGCCGGAACCACGGACATGTTGTAACTCCCGACGTCCTTCGACCCAATACCAGGACAGCAGCGCGGGCACGCCGAAGAGGATCTCCCGCATGCGCTTGGCGAGCGACAGCGCCAGGGCGAGATCGCCATTGATGCCAAGCAGCGCGCCGAAGCCGACCAGACTCGCCTCCTGCACACCGAGCCCCGCCGGCACCAGGAAGATGAAATTGCGCACGGTCATCGTGAGGCTCTCGAGCGCGACCGCCGCGCCGAAGGGCACCGGATGCCCGAGCCAGCGCAGCGCGAACCATGTCTCGAGCGATCCGCTGACCATGCCTGTTACCTGCCAGGCAATCGTCGTCAGGATGCGTGGCCGGTCCGCGCAGAGCTCGCGGATGGCAGTGTCGAGCTGGGCCGACTGGCCGTTGAGGAAGCTCAGCGCCTGCGCGCCGAGCACTCGCGCCGCGAGCCGCTCCAGACGCTCGAACACCGAGCCGTAACGCACCAGCACCACGAGCAGGACGACGAGCGGCAGACTCGCCGCGAGGCCGATGAGGACATCGTCGGCGAACTGGACGGTATTCGTGAGCCTGAGCAGACAGACTACCCCGAGGGCGACGAACACGTACTGACTGATGACCGTGAGCACCACTTCGGTCGTGACGCTCGCCGCGGAGATGACGCCGTCCACGCCGCTCTCGGCGAGCAGACGGATGCCGATGAGCTCCCCGCCGATATTCGCGGCGGGCAGCAGGCGGTTGATGCCTTCGCGGATGCAAGCGATCCAGAAGAGCGTTCCCTGGTGGCTCTCGCGCCAGCGCGCGATGAGCGCCCGCCAGCCGAGGGAGTCGAGGAAGATCGGCAGCGCGTGCAGCGGCACGAGCCACAGCAGCACCCGGCCGGCGCGCGCGAGCGGGACGAGGATGGCGCTGCCCTCGCGCATGATGAGCGCGATGAGTAGCGCGAGCCCCGCCGCGAGGGCGATGCGCACCGCGACCCTCATGCGGCGCGAAGCTCTTGCCCGCGGGTCGAGAGCAGGCGGCCAAAGCCGCCGGTTGCCGCGCCGCAGGCCGACACTGCCGCACGTACCTTCGGGCTCGTGAGCGCCGCGAGCTCATCGGCATGCCGGTAGCCGCGCATCGTGGGCGAGATGGCGGCGCCCGACTCGACGGCGGGGTGCAGGTAGATCTCCGTGACCCCTTCCGGGAGCCTGCCGAGAATCTCGAGCAGTCGCGGCTCATCCATCGAGACGCTGTCGGAGATGCCGAACGCGTAATCGTTGTGTGCGATGCCCGCCGCGCGCAATCGCCGCCGCATCATGGCGAGCCACGGCGAGAGCAGGCCCGCGACGGCGGGCCCGGCGATGGCACCGCCCGTGCGCCGCGCCGCCCACGCCGGCTCGCGCGGCAGCCTCACGGCCCTCATGCCGAACTCGCCCCCGATCCGCACGAGCATTTCCAGAAGCGTCGGATGGAGGTGAAAGTGCTTGTGCGCGTTCACGTGATCCAAGGGCAGTCCGGTGGCGGCGAATGCCCGAAACTGGGCGCGGATCTCCGCCTCGAGCTGCCGGCGCACGGCGGGTAGCGCGAAGAAACGCACGCCATCGCGCAGCATGTTGTTGCCGAAGCGACCGTCGGCGTCTACGAGCGCGGGAATCTGCCGCCGTGGCAACACCGACCAGCCGTCGGCGAGCACCAGATGAAGTCCCACCGCAAGCTCCAGCAGCTCATGCGCGCGCCGCGCGGCATCGGCGGCGGCCGGGGCGCCGACCATCAGGCTCGCCGCGGTGAGGATGCCCGCGCGCGCGGCCCGCTCGACGCCGAGGTTGACCGCCTCACCCAGCCCGAAGTCATCGGCGGTGACGATGAGAAACTTCAACGGCTCGACCCCGGGGAGGTTTACGCCTCGTGAGCGTGCAGGAAGCGGAAGAACTCCACTCCCTCGCGCAGCCGCCGCTTGGTCATCTCCCAACTCCTCAGCATCTCGCCGGTGAGCTCGGCGATCTTGCGCGGTCGGAAATAGAACTTCTTGTAGAAGGTCTCCACCGCGTGATAGATCTCCTTCGCCGGCAGATGCGGGTAGCTGATGGGCGAGAGCTGCACGCCGCGATCGTTGACGAGATTGAGGTTGTCGTGGGCCGTGATCCAGCCGTTGTCGACCGCCTGCTGGTAGAGCTGCGTGCCCGGATAGGGCGCCGCGAGCGACACCTGGATGGTGTGCGGGTTGATGTCGACGGCGAACTGGATGGTCTCGCGGATGGTTTCCGCGGTCTCCCCCGGCAGGCCCAGGATGAAGGTGCCGTGGATGACCACGCCGAGCTTGCGGCAGTCGCTGGTGAAGCGGCGCGCGATGTCGGTCCGCAGGCCCTTTCTGATGTTGTGCAGGATCTGATCGTTCCCCGACTCGTAGCCGACGAGCAGCAGCCGCAGGCCGTTGTCCTTCATCACCTTCAAGGTCTCATAGGGCACGTTCGCCTTCGCGTTGCAGGACCAGGTCACGCCGAGCCGACCCAAGCCGCGGGCGATCTCCTCCGCCCGCGGGCGAAAGTCGGTGAAGGTGTCATCGTCGAAGAAGATCTCCTTCACCTCGGGCATGTTCTCCTTGATCCAGCGCACCTCCTCGATGACGCTCGCGGCGCTGCGCACGCGGTAGCGGTGTCCACCCACGGTCTGCGGCCAGAGGCAGAAGGTGCACTTGGAGCGGCAGCCGCGGCCGGTGTAGAAGGACACGTACGGGTGCTGCAGATAACCGATGAAATAGTTCTCGATCGTGAGGTCGCGCTTGTACACCGGCGTGACCCAGGGCAGATCATCCATGTTCTCGATCATCGCTCGGGCGGGATTGTGCTCGATGGTGCCGTCCGCGCGGCGGAAGGAGAGCCCGGCGATGCTGGCGAGCTCGCGCCCCTCGGCCACCTCCTTGCAGGTGTAGTCGAACTCCTCGCGCGCGACGAAGTCGATCGCGGCGGAGGCGCCGAGTGAGCCCGCGGGGTCGACCGCGACCTTCGCGCCCACCATGCCGATCTTCAGGTGCGGGTTTTCCTCCTTGAGCAGCTCCGCGACCTTGGCATCGGTCGGGAAGGAGGGCGAGCTCGTATGCATGACCACGAGGTCGTACGCTTTCGCGAGCGGCAGCACCTCGGACATCGGGGTGCCGTCGGCGGGCGCATCGAGCAGGCGACTGCCCGGCACCAGGGCCGCGGGCTGGGCGAGCCAGGTGGGAAACCAGAAGGAGCGGATTTCGCGCTTGGCCTGGTAGCGCGAGCCGGCGCCGCCGTCGAAGCCGTCGAATGAAGGAGGATGCAGGAACAGCGTTCTCATCATGACATCGGTCCTCGAAGCTTTTCCGTATACAGCATGAATAAGGTCGATCGTGTGCTCAGGAGGAAATCGGCTGCACCGAGCCATCGCGCGCCACCCGATAGCGGGCGTGGCGCCACTGCACCTTGCTCGTAGCGAAGCCCCCGCACCAGAGCGCGAACCCGAGCGCATCGGCGAGCGGGACCGCCCAAAGGGGCGCCCGCTCGGAGGCGGCCGCCTGGACCTCGGAATGTAACATCAGCCGCAGCACGAGGGTGCCCGCCAGAAGAGAGAGGGGCACGGTGCTCGCGCCCGCCAACCCACAACCGAGCAGCGCCACCGGCACGCTGAAGGTGACCCCGGAGAGGGCGTACCCCGCCGGACGCACCACGCGGATGGTGCGCAGCCACCGCAGCCCATGCTGCATGAGCTGGCGCAATGTCGGCTCATGAACCGAGGTCTCCACCACGAGCTGCGACAACACCGTGCGCAAGCCGCGGCGCCGCGTCAGCTCACCGAGCCGGTAGTCATCCGCGAGCTGATCGGCGATGGCGGTGAAGCCGCCGATCGCATCGAGCGTGTCGCGCCGCAGGGCGATGGTGGCGCCGAAGGCGAAGGCGCGGGAGCCGAGGAGCGCGGCCACCCGCACCGAGGGAATGAACCACTCGTTGACGAACAGCGCTCCGAGGAGCGACCAGAGGCCCGAGCGGGGGGCCCCGCGGTAGGGACAGGTGACGATGCCGACCTGCGGGTCATCGAGCGGTGCGGTAACGGCGGCCAGGTAGCCCGGCGGCACCCGCACATCGCTGTCTGCCAGCACCAGCCAGTCATGGCGGGCGGCACGCATCATGTTGATGAGGTTACTGACTTTCGCGCTCGCACCGTGGCGGGTCGAATCGACGAGCACCGTGAGATCGAGCCGCGGATAGTCGCGCTTCAGTCCCTCGAGCACCGCGAGGGCGGGATCCGCCGGATTCTGGACCCCGAAGACGATCTGCACCGCACCGGCATAGCTTTGCTCGCAGAACGAGCGCAGCGAATGGTCAAGCCCAGGCTCGGCGCCGCAGAGTGGCTTGAGCACGGTGACCGGGGGCTGCGGCGAAGACGATCCGCCGCCCTTGCCCCGGCCGAGCTCACTGCCCCTGTTGCGGCAAAGCCGCACGGCGACCCAGACGGCGGCGGCATAGCCGAGCGCCGCCGCGGCCATCATCGTGCCGAGCAAGCTCATGACTGCCTGGGCAGTTACAGGGACCGTGGAGCCGGTTATCATGGGCGGAGGAATGCCTACACCGCGGATTGCAATGAACGAAGAAGTCGACTGGTTTCAAGTCCATGAATTCCGCACATGGTACACGTTTGCTCGCCACCCGGGGGCGTCCGCATGAGCGCGGCAGACCCCGCGCAGGCGGAACTGTGGGCTCGCAGCGACAGGTCGAGCGAGGCCGAATCGCTCATCCTGGTGGACGAGACGGACCGGGAGGTGGGCCATATGAGCAAGGCGCGCTGCCATGAGGGGCGGGGTGTCCTGCACCGTGCGTTTTCACTGCTCATCTTCAACGAGAGCGGCGAGCTGCTGCTGCAGCGCCGCTCGGCCTCCAAGCACCTGTGGCCGCATTACTGGTCGAACAGTTGCTGTAGTCATCCACGTCGGGCCGAGAGCATGGAGTCCGCCATCCACCGGCGCTTGCACGAGGAGCTCGGATTGAGGTGTCCGTTGCATTTCCTGTTCAAGTTCCGCTACCAGGCGCAGTTCGACAATGTCGGGGCGGAGCATGAGCTGTGCTCGGTTTTCATCGGCCGCAGCGCCGATCGGGTGCGCATCGATCACAACGAGATCGCGGACTGGCGTTGGGTGAGCCCGGAGGGGCTCACCGCGGAGATGCAGGGAGCGGGAGCGCAGCGCTTCACGCCCTGGTTCACGATGGAGTGGGAACGGATTTGGCGGGATCACCGTGCCGCGTTGCGTGCTTTGCAGTCGCAGCGCGGGGACTTTGCCGAGAACTTGAGCCGAGCCCGATCTGACTGAAGGGGCCGGATGCCGCCCGCAGAGCGGGTCGGCACAACATTAGGAGCTGGATTTTGGGTATTCCACTGATTCAAAAGTATCGCGTCGCTCGCTACATCCTCGAGAAGAAGCTGCGGGGCGAGAAGCGCTACCCGCTGGTGCTCATGCTGGAGCCTCTGTTCCAGTGCAATCTCGCCTGCGCCGGCTGCGGCAAGATCGATTACCCGAAGGAGATCCTGCAGAAGCGGGTCTCGCTCGAGGATGCGCTGCGCGCCGTCGATGAGTGCGGTGCCCCGATGGTGTCGATCCCGGGCGGCGAGCCGCTCATTCACAAGGAGATGCCGCAGATCGTCGCCGGCATCGTGGCGCGCAAGCGCTTCGTCTATCTGTGCACCAACGCCATCCTGCTCGCCAAGCACATCGATGAGTATCAACCCTCGCCCTATCTCACCTTTTCCGTTCACCTCGACGGCAATCGCGAGCGGCACGATGAGTCGGTGTGTCAGGAGGGGGTGTTCGACAAGGCGGTGGCGGCCATCAAGCTCGCGCGCTCCAAGGGCTTCCGCTGCACCGTCAACTGCACCCTGTTCCAGAACGAGAAGCCGGAGGAGGTGGCCGACTTCTTCGACATGGCCCAGGACCTCGGGGTAGAGGGCATCACCGTCTCGCCCGGCTACAGCTATCAGCACGCCCCGCGGCAGGATGTGTTCCTCGGCCGCGGTGCGAGCAAGCAGCTCTTTCGCGAGATCTTCAAGCACGGCCGCGAGCGCGGCGCGCGCTGGCCGTTCAATCAGTCCTCGCTCTTCCTCGACTTTCTCGCCGGCAATCAAACCTATCAGTGCACGCCCTGGAGCAACCCGACCTACAACATCTTCGGTTGGCAACGGCCGTGCTATCTGCTCACCGACGAGGGTCACGCCAGCTCCTACCGCTCGCTCATGGAGGAGACCGAATGGGAGCGCTTCGGCGTCGGCCGCAACCGCAAGTGCGACAATTGCATGGCGCACTGTGGCTTCGAAGGCACAGCCGTCGATGACACCTTCGCCCATCCGCTGAAGGCGCTGAAGGTGGCGCTGCGCGGTCCGCGGGTGAGCGGTCCGATGGCTCCGGAGCTGCCGTTCCTCTACGACGATCAGCCGCCGCCACCGGTGGCCGCGGTCGCCATCGCCGACATCAAGCGTGCGAGCCGCCAGGAGGAAAGCCGGCGTGCCAGCCGTGCCTGAGGCGTTCGCCGCTCAGCTCGAGGCCTGGCGCGCGAGGATGGAGGCGGCGCTCGCGGCGCGGCTGCCGCGCACTGATCAGACCCCGGAGCGTCTGCACGCCGCCATGCGCTACAGCGTCCTCGGCGGCAAGCGGGTGCGTCCGATCCTGCTCTTCGCGACCGCGCGCGCGCTCGGACTCGAGGAGGAGCGGGTGGAGGCGGCCGCGTGTGCGCTCGAGCTCGTGCATGTCTACTCGCTCGTGCACGATGATCTGCCGTCGATGGATGACGATGACCTTCGCCGCGGGCGGCCCACCTGCCACAAGGCCTACGATGAGGCGACGGCGCTCCTGGTGGGCGATGCGCTGCAGTCGCTCGCGTTCGAGCTGCTCGCCCGCGATCCGGCCCTGCCGGCGGAGCCTGCGATCCGCGTGCGCCTGGTGGAGCTGCTCGCGCAGGCGATCGGCAGCCTCGGCATGGCGGGCGGTCAGGCCATCGATCTCGAAGCCGAGGGCCGAAAGCTCGCCATCGCTCAGATCGAGGAGATGCATTCGATGAAGACCGGCGCGCTGATCCGCGCCAGCGTCATGATGGGAGCGGCATGCGCCCCCGGGCTCGAGCCGCATCTCGTGCGCGCGCTCGCAGGCTTTGCCGCCCCGATCGGCCTCGCGTTTCAGATCCAGGACGATCTGCTCGATGTGCTCTCGGATACCGCGACCCTTGGCAAGGCGGCAGGCGCCGATCGCGAGCGGGGCAAGCCCACCTATCCGGCCATCCTCGGCGTCAGCGCCTCGCAGGAGCAGGTCCGCCGGCTGCACTCCGAGGCGATGGAATCCCTTGCCCCTTTCGGCGCGCGCGGCGATGCGCTTCGCGGCGTCACCGACTGGCTGTTGGCCAGGCGCAATTGAGAGCGGAGGCGCGAGCTCATGGAACCCGATTCCGGCATGTCCGATGAGGCTTACCAGGACGAGATCCTACCGCACGTCTCGCGCACCTTCGCGCTGACGATCCCGGAGCTTCCCGCGGCGCTTCGCACCGCCGTCACGAGCGCCTATCTGCTCTGCCGCATCGCCGATACCATCGAGGATGAGCCCGCGCTCGCGGCGAGCGACACCTACGCCTTTCTCGAGCGCTTCACCGCCGTCGTGAAGGGCACGGAGAGCGCGGCGGGACTCGCGCGTGATCTGCTGCCGCGACTTTCGCAGCACACGCTCCCCGCGGAGCGCGATCTCGTCGCCAACATGGAGCGGGTGATCCGCGTGGTCGGCCGGCTCGATGAGCGCCAGCGCGCCGCCATCCGCCGCTGCATCGAAGTGATGAGCCGCGGCATGCACCAGTTCCAGCGCACCGCGAGTCTCAAGGGCCTCGCGCGCTCGAGCGACATGGATTCCTACTGTTATTACGTGGCGGGAATCGTCGGTGAGACGCTGACCGAGCTCTTCTGCGCCTACTCGCCGGCGGTGATGCGCCACTACGCGGCGCTCTACGAGCTCGCTCCCTCCTTCGGCCAGGCTCTGCAGATGACCAACATCCTCAAGGATGTCTGGGAGGACCGCGCGCGCGGGGCCTGCTGGCTGCCGCAGGAGGTGTTCAGCCGCCATGGGGTCGATCTCGGGCAGCTTTCCCCCGAGCGCAGCGATGAGCGCTTTCACGCCGGAATGCTCGAGCTCATCGGGGTCGCGCACCGACACCTGCGTAACGCGCTCGCCTTCACGCTCCTCATACCGGGGGAGGAGGCGGGCATCCGCCTCTTCTGCCTGTGGGCGCTCGGCCTCGCCGCGCTCACGCTGCGTAAGATCCAGACCCACCCGGGTTTCACGGCGGGTGCCCAGGTGAAGGTCTCCCGCTCGGCGGTCATGATGACCCGCAGTCTCACCACCCTCTCGGTGCGCAACGACCGCATGCTGAAACAACTCTTCGAGCGGGCCGCGCGCGGCCTGCCGCTCGCCGCCGCCGCCGTGCCGGGGAAACCGGTGGCGGCGCGCGTGCCGGCGGTGGCCGCCGATGAGCTCGGCGCCTCGACGCGCCTCGGAGGATCTTTGCAGTGAGCGAGGGGTTGCAGGCGAGAGAGGCCGCGGCCGCGGCACTGCGCAAGTCAGTGCCCCTGGTCGTGCCCGAAGTCAGAGCGCCCGTGCCGCTTCTGCGCGAGCGCTCGCACGCCACCTCGCAGCTCAACCAGGCGATCGCGGCGGCGCGCGATGCGCTCATCGCGCTACAGCGCTCCGACGGGCATTGGCTGTTTGAGCTCGAGGCCGACTGCACCATTCCCGCCGAATACATCCTGATGATGCACTACCTGGGTGAGCTCGATGCGGAGCTCGAGCGCAAGCTCGCGGTGTATCTGCGCGCGCGACAAGCCACCCACGGCGGCTGGCCGCTTTATTTCGGCGGCGAGCTCGATCTTAGCTGCACGGTGAAGGTGTACTACGCGTTGAAGCTCGCCGGCGACGATCCGGATGCGCCTCACATGCGCCGCGCCCGCGAGGCGATCCTCGCCCGCGGAGGAGCGGCGCACGTCAACGTCTTCACGCGCATCGCGCTCGCGCTCTTCGGTGAGATTCCCTGGCGGGCCGTGCCCTACATCCCGGTCGAGATCATGTTGATGCCGAAGTGGTTCCCATTCCACATCGACAAGGTCTCCTACTGGTCGCGCACCGTGATGGTGCCGCTGTTCGTGCTCTGTACGCTCAAGCCCCTCGCGCGCAATCCCCGCGGGGTGCGTATCCGGGAGCTCTTCAACAAACCTCCGGAGCAGGAGCGTCACTACTTCCAACTGCCGCGGCGCAGACGGCTCCTCGCCCGGGTGTTCTTCGCCGTGGACCGGCTGGCGCGCTGCATCGATCCGCTGATTCCGTCGGTCATGCGCAAGGCCGCGATGCGCCGGGCCGAGGCCTGGGTGCTCGAGCGTTTGAACGGGGAGGACGGACTCGGCGCGATTTTTCCGGCGATGGTGAATGCTCTCGAGATGATGGTGCTGCTCGGCTATCCCGCGGATGATCCGCGCCGGGTCACCGCCCGGCGGGCGATCGACAAACTCCTCGTCATCGGCGATGACAGCGCCTACTGCCAGCCCTGCGTCTCGCCGGTGTGGGACACCGCGCTCGCGGCTCTCGCGCTGCAGGAAACCGGTGACGGCCAGGCGGTCCGCGCCTCGGTCCGGGCGCTCGATTGGTTCGTGCCGAGACAGCTGTTGGAGGATGTCGGGGACTGGCGCGCGCGCCGGCCGCGGGTCGCAAGCGGCGGCTGGCCCTTCCAGTACGGCAACGCGCACTATCCCGACCTCGATGATACGGCGGTGGTCGCCTGGGCGATGCATCAGGCGCCTCTGCCGCAGCGCTACGCCCAGTCGATCGAGCGCGCGCTCGACTGGCTGGCCGGCATGCAGAGCGAGAACGGCGGCTTCGCCGCTTTCGACGCCGACAACACGCATTACAACCTCAACTACATTCCCTTCGCGGATCATGGCGCGCTGCTCGATCCGCCGACGAGCGATGTCACCGCGCGGGTAGTGGCGGTGCTCTGCCGCGCGCGCCGCGCGCAGGACAGCGGCACCGTCGAGCGGGCGATCGCGTACCTGCGCCGCGAGCAGGAGAGCGACGGCTCCTGGTTCGGCCGCTGGGGCTCGAACTACATCTACGGCACCTGGTCGGTGCTCATGGCGCTCGAGCTTGCCGGCATTGCGCCCGCGGATCCGGCGATGCGACGCGCCGTGGCGTGGCTCCTCGCTCGTCAGAACGGCGATGGCGGCTGGGGCGAGAGCAACGACAGCTACGATCTCGAGCGAAATCCGAGCCACGCCTTCGACAGCACGCCGTATCAGACCGCGTGGGCGGTGCTGGCGCTCATCTCTGCCGGCGAGAGCGGCTCGGGCGCCGTGAAGCGCGGAATCGAGTATCTGCTGCGCACCCAGGAAAGCGGCGGACTCTGGACGCATCCGACCTTCACCGCTCCGGGCTTCCCGCGGGTGTTTTATCTCAAGTACCACGGCTACTGCGCCTTCTTTCCGCTCTGGGCGCTCGCGGCCTATCGGCGTCGCACCGGACCTCAGCCGTCTTGAAGCCCGTTGGCATCGTCTCGGCGCTCGCGGCCGAGGCGCGCACTCTCGGAACCGCGGACCGACAGGGAACGGAGCTGCGCCGGCTGACCGATGGCGCGCTGCTCGCGGTGAGCGGCATGGGGCAGGCGGCGGCGGCCGCGGCGGCGCGCCGGCTCGTTCTGGCGGGCGTCGGCGCGCTCGCAAGCTATGGCATGGCGGGCGGTCTCGATCCGACGGTGATCTGTGGCGCGCTGCTGCTGCCGGAGGAAATCGCGATCATGGGCGCTGAGCAAGCCGCGGTACGGTTGCCGACCGACCGGCAGTGGCGCGCGCGGCTGCGTGCGGCGCTACCCTCCTCCTGCATCGTCTTTGGCGGCAGTCTTCTGACGAGCGAGCGCCCGCTCGGGGATCCCAGTGCGAAGGTTGCGGTGTGGCGGCGCACGAGCGCTCTTGGCATCGACATGGAGAGCGCCGCCATCGCGCAGGTCGCATCCCAGGTCGGGCTGCCGTTCATCGCGCTGCGGGTCATCGTCGATACCGCGGCCGATGAGCTGCCAGCGGCCGTGATCGCTGCAAGCAGCGGCGGACAGCTGCGGATCGGGCGCCTGATCGGTGGTGTGGCGCGAGCGCCGGGTGAGGTTGCGGGTGTGATCCGCCTGGCGGCGCGCTATCGGATAGCGAGCCGTCTGCTTGCGACCGTATTCGCGCCCGGCAGCGCCGCGCGGCGCGCCCTGGTGGCGGGGGCAGAGGGGGCGGATCCAGCCGCGCCCGCGGTGGGCTCATGAGGGCATTGGTCACGGGCGCGACGGGGTTTGTCGGTGCCGCGGTGGCGAGGGCGCTGCTCGCGGCGGGCTGGCGGGTCAACGCCCTGGTGCGTAGCGGCTCGGATCGGCGAAACGTGGCATCGCTTCCCCTCGAGCAGGTGGTCGGCGATCTCACCGATCCTGCTTCCCTCGATCGGGCGCTCGAGGGATGCGAGGCCGTATTTCACGTCGCGGCGGACTATCGCTTGTGGGCGCCGGAGCCGAAGGAGCTCTATCGCGCCAACGTCGAGGGTACCGGCAACCTGCTCGCTGCGGCTCGCCGCGCCGGGGTGCGGCGCATCATCTACACGAGCAGCGTCGCGACGGTCGGCTTGCCGAGCGACGGGCGTCCGGGAACCGAGGACACGCCGGTCGCCCTCGCCGAGATGATCGGCCACTATAAGCGCTCGAAATTCCTGGCCGAGGAGCGGGCCCGCGAAGCGGCCGCGGCCGGCGCGCCGGTGGTGATCGTCAATCCATCGACGCCCATCGGGCCGGGTGACGTGAAGCCGACACCCACCGGTCAGATCGTGCTCGATGCGGCGCGCGGCCGAACGCCCGCTTACGTCGATACCGGGCTCAACATCGTACATGTCGATGATGTCGCGGCAGGCCACCTGCTCGCATTCCAGAGTGGTCGCATCGGGGAGCGCTACATTTTGGGCGGCGAGGATATGAGCCTGAAGGAGATCCTGACGCTCATCGCCCGGCTCGTCGGCGGCAGTCCGCCGCGCATCCGTCTGCCGCACGCGGCCGTGCTGCCGGTGGCCTATGTGTCGGAGCTGTACGCGAGGCTCACGGGCCGTCCGACTCGCGTCACCGTCGAGGGCGTGCGCATGTCGCGCAAGCGGATGTTCTTCTCGAGCGAGAAGGCCGCCCGCGAGCTCGGCTACCGCTCGCGTCCGCCGGCGGAGGCGTTCGCCGACGCCCTGCGCTGGTTCCAAGGAAACGGCTACCTCCCGACCCGACAGGGTCTGAAAGCAAGTGATCGAGTGGCTCCAGGCCCGCGGTCCGAAAGCAAGTGAGTGGGCGGCTCCAGGCCGCCCCGGAGCCGCGAGATCGAACCCGGCGATAGGACTGGCTGCGCAAAGCGGCAGGAAGCCGACTTTGCGCCAAATCTAAAATGGATAGTTGATGCCCGTGAAGACCGCGACGCCCTCGTGGCCCTCGCCGATATCGACGTAACCGACGACCGAAGGCGCTGCGATGCCGCGAAAACCCACCCCGAACACGTTGTGCAGGTGGCGGATCGGGAAGGTGCTGGCGGTGTGGAAGACCTGGCCGGTGTCGAAGAACGGCGCCACCTGCAGGTTGACGTACGTGCCGAAGGCGTTGAACGCGAGCACGTTCTGACGCAACTCGATGTTGGCGGCGAACGAGTCGCGGTCGTAGAAGCGCGAGGTCCCATAGCCGCGCAGCGTCTGCGAGCCGCCGATGAAGCTCTGATCGCCCCCGAGGCTACTCAGCGCCCAGAAGGGCACGTGGTGAGTGGTGGGCTCATACCGCAGATCGACGTGGGTGGCGACCACGAGTGTCCGCCACGGCGACCAGTAGTAACGCGCGTCCCCGCCGGCCTCGGTGAAGAGCGAGTCATCGAGCTGAACATTGCGGCTCGCGACCCCGCCGTAGAGCACGATCTGCTCACCGTGGGTCGGGATGGTGATGTCATCGCGGGTGTCGTATATCAGCGCGATGCGGTTCAACAGCTCGTGCGTCGTGCCGATG
>Ga0335074_10004267_pt1 | contig 19661 bp, 15 predicted proteins | sample Lox_Sample_23_FD_206715 | JGI IMG/M metagenome (GOLD analysis project Ga0335074, IMG submission 206715) | Soil microbial communities from Loxahatchee National Wildlife Refuge, Florida, United States - Lox_Sample_2.3 | ecosystem: Environmental > Terrestrial > Soil > Wetlands | place: USA... | reverse complement strand
ATATCAGACGTAACGCGGGATTCTCGACAGGGGTATAGATGCGTAAAATGGAAGTGGCACGGGGATTATGAGTCCACAGAGCAAGCCCGAACGCGCCGCCACGTCCAGCCAGCCTGCAAGCGAGACAACTCGGGACGAATTGGAAGCGCGCCTCCTCCAAGAACAGCAGCGTCACCACGAAGAATTTCGCCAATTTGCCTACGCGGTTTCTCACGATCTCCGCGAGCCGGTGCGGATGATCGTCAGTTATACCCAGTTGCTGGAAAGGCGCTATCAGTCGCTCTTGGATGGAGACGGCGCCGAGTTCATGCGATATGTAGTGGAAGCCACCCAGCGCATGGACCGCCTGCTGGCCGATCTGCTCACCTATTCGCACCAGTTTCGCAGTCCGGACCAGCTGCTGGAACCTGTCGAAACGGAAGGCGCGCTGCAAGGAGCGCTGCTCATGCTGGATGCGTCCATACAGGCGAGCGGCGCGCGCATCACTAACGACCCGTTGCCATCGGTTCTTTTTGATTTTGGCCAGGTGACGCAGCTGTTTCGGCAACTGATCGCGAATTCGATTACCTTCCGCGGTTCGGCGGCTCCGGCCATTCACGTGTGGGCGACGGACATGCCGGATGGGGTTCAGTTTTCGGTCCGCGACAACGGCATCGGCATCGATTCGCGCTATCACGAGCAGGTTTTCGGAGTGTTTAAGCGGCTGCACGGCCGGGAGTTCCCTGGCACCGGCATCGGCCTGGCTATCGCCAAGCGAATCGTCGAACAGCGCGGCGGGAAAATCTGGGTCGAGTCCGAACTCGGCCAGGGCGCCACATTCCATTTCACCATTCCGAAATAATCCGGATTCATCAGTTCCCTAGAACATTGGTACCGGCCCGTAATAGGACGTTTGGGACATCCTGTCTCACGGGCCTGACAAGTTGTCGAAGGCCAAACTGTCCCAGCAGCTTCCAAATAACACATTTCTAAGCTGTTTTGTTTGGTTCTAGACCTGCCTTACCAGGGGGCGAAAGTACGAAAAGCCCATGAAGCCCCTAATTCGATTCGCTGTGCTCGGACTGCTCGCCCCGCTGGCTTTTGCGGGTTCGAAAGTCTCCTCCGATATGCCGGCCGCTACTCCCAGCGGCACAGTCGACGTGATCGTTCAATACAAGAGTTTCGCGGCTCTGAATAGCGCCACTGCGACCCACCCGGACCAAATCCGGCGTCAATTTCGCAGTATTCCAGCGGCGCACCTGCGCGTCCCGGTATCGATGGTTCAAACGCTCGCGGCGGATCCGCAAGTGGCATACGTATCGCCGGATCGCACCACGGTCGGCTTCCTGGACATCACCACCCAGACGGTGAATGCGAATCAGCAGTGGAGCGAGGGATGGGACGGCACGGGCGTGGGCATCGCTCTCATCGACAGCGGAGTGGCGCTGAAACCGGACCTGGCGGCAAAGGATGGAACGAGCTCCCGGGTGGTTTTTAGCGAGAGCTTCGTCAGCGGCCAAGACGCTTCCGATCAGTACGGGCATGGAACACACGTGGCCGGCATCCTGGCCGCGAATGGAGCCGAATCCACCGGAGCGAATTTCACCCATACGTTTAAAGGCGTGGCACCGGACGCGAATATCGTAAACCTGCGCGTGCTGGATGCCAACGGCAACGGCAATGAGTCCGACGTAATCGCCGCCATCGACGAAGCCATTGCGCTGAAAGACAAGTACAACATCCGGGTGATGAATCTTTCGCTCGGCCATCCGGTTTACGAAAGCTTTAAACTCGATCCGTTGTGCCAGGCCGCGGAGGCCGCCTGGAAGGCTGGAATTACCGTAGTAGTGGCGGCCGGAAACATGGGCCGCGACAACTCGCTCGGCACGCTGGGCTATGCCACCATCAATTCGCCGGGCAACGATCCTTACGTCATCACCGTGGGCGCGATGAACGCCGAGGGAACACCGTGGCGCAACGACGACCAGATCGCCAGCTACAGCTCCAAGGGGCCAACGGCGCTCGATCACGTGGTGAAACCCGACATCCTGGCTCCCGGCAACGACGTGGTTTCGCTGTTGGCGTCGCCCAACTGCACGCTGGCCGTCAAATATCCGCAGACGCTAATCTCAAAATCAAGCTATGAGCGCTCCGGGGCGGGGCTCTCCACCGACTATTTCAAGCTGAGCGGCACCAGCATGGCGACGCCGGTGGTAAGCGGCGCGGCGGCGCTCATGATCCAGGAAGATCCTTCGATCACTCCCGACACCGTCAAGGCGCGCCTGATGAAGACCGCCACAAAGAACTTCGCCCGCTACACCACCGCAACCGATCTGCGCGGTGATCGAAGTTTTGAGACCGAGCAAAACATCTTCACCGTCGGCGCCGGGTATCTGGACATCGAGGGCGCGATTACGAACCGCGATCCCGTAAACTTTCAGGCTCTCTCGCCGGTAGCCGAATACAACCCGCAAACTCAGGCCGTGACCCTGGTGTCGGCGGACGCGCTGATTTGGGGCAGCGCGGTTCAGCCAAGCTCGATTGTCTGGAGCGACAGCATCGTGTGGAGCGACAGCATCGTGTGGAGCGACAGTATCGTGTGGAGCGACAGCATTGTCTGGAGCGACAGCATTGTCTGGAGTGACAGCATCGTGTGGAGTGACAGCATTGTCTGGAGCGATGTTCTTTCCAACGGTGACAGGTAATGCTCAGTTGAGGCCCTGCGCCAGGTATAGGGTGGCAATGTCCCTCTGAAAGGAATAAGCGAAGGAGCTTCCGTCCGGCGTCATTGCTACCTGACCGATTTGAACGCCGACGGCATCGGGAGTTCTCAGCTCCTTCCACAACTCTTGGCGTCCGGTGGCCACGTCCAGGCGGCTGATTCTCAGGGATGCGGGGCCATCGGATTTCCTCAGGTAAAGAAAGCGACCGTCTCGGCTCCAGCGGATCACTGATTCACCGGCCTCCAATTTTGCAATCGTCTTGGGATGGCCGCCTTGGAGCGGGAATAAGCTCACTTGACCCCCAACAACAACGACCGCATATTTTTGATCCGGCGAGACGTGGCTCGCAATCACTCCTTCCGGAGTGAGCGGGAGCGGCTTCCGGCCCTCGAGTTTCTGCACGAACGTTCTCACCGGCCGGTTCGGTTCGTTTCCCTCGAACAAAATCCTTTGACCATCCGGGAACCATTCCACACGCTCGTAATGAATTCCGGAAGAGCCTATCGTTTGCGCCTCTCCCGCACCCGTGGGCAATAGATTCAGCGTGGTTCGCGGGCCCTCGCTCCCAATACAGGCGACCCACCGGCCGTCCGGCGACAGGGCAGGCCGGTTACCGTAGCCCAGCAGCACCGCGGGCGAACCACCCGTCTTGCGGATGTAAATCGCCGGATTTCGTGGCTTACCGTAGGACAACTCAATGAACAGGATCTGTCCCCCGTCAGCCGAAATGTCATAGATTCGCGAGGCGTCAAACCAGGACAGATCACGAGGTTGTGTCGAGCCCGGCCCCACGACTAAAATGCCCACGCGAGAATCCTCGACGGTGGCGAGCACGCGTCCGGCGCGGGCGACATCCTGAATTGCGACCGCTGCAGGCGCTTGGGTGATTATCCGGCTGGCGCCATCTAACTTCACCGCACGCAATGTTGTTTCGGTGCCGGTCTCCGCTGCGCCGAACCAGATTTCATTTCCTTTGGGCGACCAAGCCAGGCCTCCATCCGCCCGCCAACCGCGCGAGAGAACTCGTTTATGGCCGTGAGTGTCCAAGACGGTAATCGCGAAATCTCCCAGGGCGCTGTCGTAGTCGAAGTACGCCAGCAAATCGCCCCGTGGGGAGACCCGCAATCCCAGGGGTGGCCGGCCATCGGACTCGCTCAGTAACCTTCCGATTGGGTACTCGATCCGATTACGACCTCCGATGGTGCGCGATACGGCCAGGTTCATGCCATCCGGCGACCAGTCCGCATCGTTGACGTTTTCCAAAATCGATCGAGGCGCTCCGCCGGATAACGGTACACGGGCCAGCGTCCCTGGCGCTCCTCGGGCGGGACTGCCGATTAAAATGGCCAGTTCGCCGCTGGAACTGATGGAAAGTATCCTGGCATCGGGGAGATCCAGAGGACGATATTCGCTTGCGCCAGGCCGCATCGAAAAGATTCTGGTTGGATCTGTCCCCCACTGTGCGCTGAAGATCACGGTTCCGTCGGAGGCAAACCTTGCCCCGGGAACGTCGCCCCGCCGGAACGTCAGCCGCTGAAACGTGGGCTGCGGATGCATCACGGCGCGCCCACCGATGTAAACCCCGGCCGCGAGCGCCACACCCGTCAGCACAAGTCCCGCCAAAACCGGCCAGCGACGTCTTCCGGGCGGCAGCCGGGTGATTTCTTCAGCGCCCGAAGCCACGTCTTCCAGGGCGATCTTCAAGTCCGCCATCGTTTGCCAGCGCCGCCTGGGATCTTTGCGCAGGCAGCGCACCACGATGCGCTCCAGTTCGCGCGGCATCTTTTCCCGGGTCTCGGTGATGGGCGCCGGATCGGTTTGAAGAACCGAAGCGAGGGTCGAAAGGCGGGAAGCGCCGGTGAACGCACGGCGTCCGGTCAACATCTCATACAGCACGGCTCCGAATGAAAAAATATCGGAGCGCTCATCCACGCGCTGCCCCTCGGCCTGCTCGGGCGACATGTAGGCGGCCGTTCCGGCAATCACGCCGGCCCCCGTATCCAGGTGTACGCTCTCGGTGAGCGCCCAAGCGTCCGCTTCTTCCGGCTCAATGAGCTTGGCGAGTCCAAAATCCAGGATCTTGACCTCGTCCTTCTCATTGACGATGATGTTGGCCGGCTTTAAATCGCGGTGAATAATGCCGGCGTGGTGCGCGGCCGCCAGTCCGTCGGCGATCTGCCGCGCGTAGCTGAGAGCATCGCTCAGCCGCAACCCTTTGCGGCCGATCAATTGATCCAGCGTCTTGCCGGGCACATACTCCATGGCGACAAAATCCAGGAGTTTGCCATCCACCTCCGCGCTGTCGACATCGTAAATGGTGACGATGTTGGGGTGATTGAGGGCCGAGGCCAGCTTCGCTTCCTGAACGAAGCGCGCGCGGCGCTCCGCGTTGCCAACGGTCCCGGCCGCCAGCAGCTTAACGGCAATTTCGCGATCCAGACGGGGATCGAAAGCCAGATACACTTCGCCCATCCCTCCCTTACCGAGAGGCGCACGAACGACGAAGGAACCGAGGTGGTCTCCGGCGGCAATAGGCATCGCTAGCGCGTGAGCCTATCTTATCGCGGCGGCGGCCTCCTGGAACACGGCGGTGAAGAAATCGCGCGATGACGGCGAACAGCCAATGTGCACCGTGTCGCCGGCGACCTGGATGAATCCCAGATAGCCATCCCAGCCCATGTCATCGAGAGTGAAATTGAGGCACTCGCGCTCGCCGCGCGGAAGATTGGAGCGGTCGATATCGAACACCTGTCCGGTGGAGTGTTCCGGAAATTCCGGATCCACCAGCAGCGTTCCCGCTTCGGCGGGACGGTCCGTGGTGCCGACCAACTCCGCCACCTGCAAGGGGACGAAGCGCTCGCCCGGCGGGTTTAGTTCCTCAAAAAGCCGGCGTGTTTCAAATGCGATGTACAGCAGCGTTCCAATGGCGGCCGGCGAATCCTGCAAGTAAAGATCGTGGTTGGGGCCATCGGCGACTTCAGGCAGGGCAAATCCGAAGAATTTCGGATCGTCGAAAACCGGCGCCAGACCTTGTCCGGCGGCTTGGCGCAAATCGTCCGGCGAGCGGTAAAAAATGTCGTTGGATTTGAGCCAGACGGTCAGGCGGTCGTTGGCGCGGCGCTGTGGATGAACCGGATTGCGGTATTCTTCGGCGAGTTCGCGAAAGGCCGCGGGATCTTCCCGGTACAACCCGAGCAACTGCTCGGCGCGCCGGATGCGGAACCAATATGTAGGCGAGTAGTCACGCTGCATTTCGCGTTGCAGCGCCTGATAGAGCTCCGTATGCAGGGCGGGATTGGCGGCGAAAAACATTTCGGCGACGCTCGGCTGCTTGTGATGCACCGCGGCCACGGTGAGCGGAAGCAGGTCCGAGACGCAGCCTTCGCCGCAGTGATAGGCGAAGATAGCCCAGTCGCGTCCTCCGAATTTGGTTTCCAGGCGCGCCAGATAGCGCGCGGCGGCGGGTGCGGCGCGTTCCGGATTCAAACGATCGTCGCGAACAGTGACGGTGTAGGGCACTTTGCGGCGAACGGTGCGGTAAACGGCTTTGCCCTTCTTTTTCCGCCGCACCAATTCGTGCGAGGTAGTTACGTGGAAACGCGTGACGCGGACAATGCGCAGTCCGGCGGCGCGGGCGGTGGCTTCCGAGAATTGCATGATGCCGCGCGGTCCCGCCGGGCTGGTGGCGTCGGCGTCGCCCCAGCTTTCCAGGTAGGCCACGGCCGAAATCAGCGAAGCGGGCCAGCCGCTCTCGTCCGCGGCGCGGTTAAAGATCGCTTCCAGGCGCGGGCTGGTGATTCGTTCCGCGCCGGCCACCGCCTGGGGCTCGCGCATGATGATGAAAGTTTGCGATTGAATCATCCGGTCCGCGCGGGCGGAAACCAGGTCGGGCGTTATTTCCGAGCGGCCCTCGCCGATGCCCAGCAACTGATGCCGCGGGACAAAATATTCGCCGGCGGCGGCCGCCAGGACGCCGGAAGTCAGCCCCAGGGCAATCCAACGAAACAGAGATTGCACGTCTTCCATTTTAGAACAAAAGCGTGCGGAAATGGTTTAGAATTCCCAATCCAAAATGGCTTTCTGGACGGTGGGCCAAACTTTGGAGCGGGGGTCGATCAACTCGAAATGTCCCGCGCCGGCCAGCGCGGTCAGCTTCGAGTTTCCGGATGCCTTGGCGAAGCGCCGGCTCATGTCGAAGGGCACCACCCGGTCCGCCGTGCCGTGCAGGACGCGCTGCGGAGGAGAGATGGGCAGCAGTTCGATCGGCGACGCGGCGGCATAGCGCTGGGGAAAACGATCCGGAGAACCACCCATCAGTTCGCCCACTACGCCGCCACTCAACTGCAATGCATACGCCTGGCGCAAGTCTGAAATGGGGGCGAGCGGAACCAGGCCGCGCAGATCCACCGCTTGCTGCGCCCCGAGCCATAACGCCAATTGTCCTCCCGCCGAATGGCCCGCGGCAATTACCCGCTTCAGATCCAGATTGTAGCGAGTGGCGATCGGCACCAAATGCTGGGCGCCGCGAATGATGTCGTCCGACATGCCGGACCAATCGCCGCCGGGATCACCCAAACGGCGGTATTCCAGGTTCCACACCGCGGCCCCGGCTCCGGCCAGCGCCGCGCACAATGGATCGGCTTGGTCGAGATTGGTTGTGTTCCGCCAGAATCCGCCATGGATGAAGATAACAGCCGGATGCGGACCGGCGCCGTGGGGAAGGAAAATTTCGCCAAACTGCTGGGGCGCCTTTCCGTAAGGAATGCGAGCATTCGCTTTGGGCGGGGTGAGTGACCGGTGCTGTTGAGCGAAGGCGGGAACGGATGCAGCGGCCAAGAACGCGCGTCGCGTCACGCGACCATTCTACAGGAGTAAGCGGGCTACAAAACAAAACGGGGCGACCTCACCTCATAGAGGGGAGCGCCCCATCCGAAAAGGGTTTTGGACTACAAGCGCGACCCTGGCCGCTCGCTTACCGCGTAATCGGCTTTGGCTTCGCTCGACGAGGCGATGTCCTCGGCTCCGGTTTGTTCCAACAGGTTTTTGGCTCGCTTCACCCATTCATGGTTATCGCAATGAATGGAAACCAGCGTGCCTCCGCCTCTGACACGGCCCTCAAAACGCTTGGCCTCATACTCTGGAATCCCGAGCCCGACCAGCGTGCCGACGATTCCACCCGCGGCGCCCACCGCGCCCACGCCGGCCAGCATGGCGACAATAGGTCCGGCGGCAATCAGCGGCCCGATGCCTGGGATGGCCAAAGCGCCGATGCCCGCCAGCCAACCCAGGACTCCGCCGACCACCGCGCCGGTGGTTGCTCCGGTGGTTGCGCCTTCAGGAGCTTTGGTCTCCTTTTGATGAACGAAATCCTTGGTGCCGGCATTCTCAGGCAATAGGACGGAAACATCGGTGTTGCGGAAGCCGGCGTTCCGCAACGCTTCCAGGCCGCTGCTCAGTGCAACGGTGTCTCGATACACTCCAAACACTGCCGTATTACTCATGTTTTTCTCCTTGAGCTGGATGCTCGCGATTACTATGAGGATGGCAACAACAACGTGCCCCGCTACCGCGAGACCGTCAGGTTGTCGGTTACGTTACCCGCTCCGGCGATCTGGGTGGCCTTGTCCTCTATTGCCTTCTTCTCGTCGTCCGATTTCACGGAGCCGGTCAGCGTGACCGCTCCGCCTTGAGCGCTGATGTGAACATTGTGCGCCTCGACGGAAAGATTCTTATCGGACACTACCGCTCGCCGAATTCTGGCGGTTAAATGCCGATCCGCTTTACTCATTTTCTGCACCGCGGGAGCCGGCTGTTCCTGCGCGATCGCCAGCGGAGCCGCGGCCACAAACAGTCCGGCCGAAGCGAGCAGAAGCTGGCACGCTAATGAAATTTGCGAAGTGAAGTGACTTCTCATGGCCTGCTGTCATGCACGAGAAATGCCAGAGGCTAACTACCCGAGATATCAAAGGATCTTCGCAGCCGCGGACTAGGTGAGCAGGAATTCTTACCGGCTACGCGAGTTCCATCCAGGTTATCGGTTCGTGACAGGCGCCCGGCGCCGCCTACCAAACACGACAGGCGGGTTGATGAATCATCGGCTGCCCGATGTGACAGGCGAAGGCTTCGCCGAATTCGGGCATATTCCCCAGCACGTCGTTCACGCGGGCGCGGCCCGGCGAATGCGGATCGGTTTGCGCCAGCAGACGCGCCTCTTCAGGCCGCTCGTTCTGACACCAGAGTTGCGCGTACGCGAGGAAAAAGCGCTGTTGCGGCGTGAAACCGTCGATCTTCGGTTCGGGCTTGGTTTCGAGCGACTTCATGAGCGCCATGAACGCCAGGTGCACGCCGCCGTTATCGGCCGTGTTCTCGCCCAGCGTCAGTTTTCCGTTCAAGTGAACGTCGTCCACCGGCGTATAAGCGGAATATTCCTTGATGAAACAATCCGCGCGTTGTTCGAATTCCTTCACGTCCTCAGGCGTCCACCAATTGCGCAGGTTGCCGTGAGCGTCGAATTGCCGGCCCTGGTCGTCGAACCCGTGGGTCAGCTCATGGCCCATCACCGCGCCAATGCCGCCGTAATTCTGGGCTGCATCCCGGCGGTTGTCGAAGAAGGGAGGCTGCAGAATACCGGCCGGGAAATTGATGCTGTTCTCGAGCGGGCTGTAGTAGGCGTTCACCGTGGGCGGGGACATGCTCCACTCGCCGCGGTCCACCGGCTGGCCGATTTTATTCAGCACCCGGTGTACTTCGAACTCGGTGGCGCGCTCATCGTTCCCCACCGCTTGGCCGCGCACGATCTTTACGCTGGAATAATCGCGCCAGTGATCCGGATACCCGATTTTATTGGTCACGGCTTGCAATTTGATCAGCGCCTGCTGCTTGGTGGCGGGCGTGAGCCAGGTGAGGGTATTTATGTCCTGGCCGAGCATCTTCTCGATTTCCTGAATCATGCCCAGCACGCGCGCCTTGGCATCCGGCGGAAAAACCTCTTCGACATACTTTTTGCCCAGCGCGAATCCAAGATCGTCGTCGGTGGCTTCCACGCAGCGCTTCCAGCGGGGCTGGAGTTGGGTGGCTCCGGTGAGGGTCTGGCGATAGAAGTGAAAATTCTCGTCCAGGAAGGGTTTCGCCATTAACGGCGCTTCGCTGTGGATCAGATGCCAGCGAAGATACGCCTTAAGATCGGCCAAGCTGGTATCGGCCAGGGCGGCGTTCAGCCCCTTGAAGAAATCGGGCTCGGAGACGTTCAGCGTGGTGAAGGCGGGAGTGCCAAGACCGGCGAAATATTTCGCCCAATCGATCGCGGGCGCCAACGCTTCCAGCTCCTTGACAGTCATCTTGTGATAGGTCCGCTGAGGATCGCGCCGGGCCACGCGGCTCAGGGATGCTTTGGCCAGCTCGGTTTCCAGACGCAATATGGCCTGCGCGTCGGAGCCGGCCCGCGGCGCGGGTTCGCCCGCCAGTTCCAGCATCTTCTGGATGTGGGCGACGTATTGGTTGCGAATTTGAACCGCCTTGGCATCGCTGTTCAGGTAATAGTCGCGATCGGGCAGGCCGAGGCCGCCCTGTTGGGCATCGGCGATCATGCGGGTGGAATCCTTGGCATCCGGGGTGGCGGCAAAGTCAAACAGCGCGCCCACGCCTAAAGGGTGCAGCCGGATCAACTCGCCCGAAATTTGATCTTTCGATGAGAGCGCATCGATACGCTTCAGATCGGGCGAAAGCGGCGTGATGCCAAGCTTGTCGATTTCTCCTTCGTCCATGCAGGAGAAGTAAAAGTCGCCGATTTTTTGTTCCACCGGGGTCCGCTTGGGGTTGTCCACCGAGGCCTTTTCCAGAATGCCGCGGAGGACAGTTTGATTGTGCTCCTGAAGCTCGCTAAAAGTACCCCAGCGGGACTGGTCGGGCGGGATGGGATTCTTGACCATCCAGGTTCCACAGGCGTATTGGTAGAAATCGATGCACGGGTTGGCCGTCATGTCCATGTTGGCGGTGCTGAATCCGGAGTTGGATTGCGCCAGGGCGGCCACGGCGATTAACGGGAGAGCCAGGATTGGCAGGGGAATCGGACGCATAGTTCATGGTATCGCGCAAAGCGCTTATCCTATTTTTAGTAGACTCCCATGGTCCAATTGCGTTTCGAATGCCAAGCCGGCTGCACGCGCTGCTGTGAGCAACAGGGCTTCGTTTATTTGACCGAGGACGATCTAGGCCGTATCGCGAATTATTTGGGCTTGAGCCCGAGCGAATTCGAGCGGCGGCACGTGTATCGGACCAAGCACCTGATTCGGCTGCGCGTTCCACGCCAGCAACAGTGCTATTTCCTGGGCGACGGCGGCTGTTCGATTCACGCGGTGAAACCCGTGCAATGCCGCGCCTTCCCGTTCTGGCCGGAACTGGTGGATGCCAGGGATTCCAAGCGCGAGTGGAAGAAGACGGCGCGCTGGTGCCCGGGGATAGGGAAAGGCGAGCTGATCCAGATCGAGACCGCGCGGGAGCGGGCGCAGGAGATGCGCGCGGCCTATCCGAGTATGTATTGATCAAACGAACGCGGGTGAACGCAGCTATTACTTGACAACAACTTTATCCACCGCTTGATTGTCGAATTCGTCGCTGACGCGAACGGCGATCACCTGCTCGCCGGAGGACGGACGATCGATCTGCAGGTGATATTCTTCCTGGGGCGAATCCGAAAGCCGGTCCACCGGATCGATCATCACCCAGTCGCCGCCGTTCACCGAATACTCGGCATGGTCGATGGTCGCGCGGGCGTCGCGCGCCGTCCAGCGCACGTCGAGTTTATTGCCGGCGGCAGCCGCGCCGGTGAGGTTCACAATCTGCGGGGGCGTGTTATCGATCAAGAACGGATCGCTGACCAGCGACGCGCTGAGCGCCTGGTCCGGCGGGTTGCTGGGCGAATCGGACGCGGTGACGCGCAGAACGTACTCGCCGTCGGGGAAAGCGGTCGCGTCCCAGCTCAAGTACCTCTCCTTGACGTTGTCTTTGAGAAGCTTCCACTCCGATTCCTGGATGCCGCGAATTTCGACGCGGTACACCAGCGAATCGTTATTCTCATCCGATGCCAGCCAGCGAGCGCCTTCATAACCTTTGGCGTAGTTTAAGCTCTGGGCGACATTGCCTTCGAGCGAGGCGGACGAGATGCTTCTTTGCTGCCCGATGGGCGGAAGCGTAATGGAGGTAGACGGAGTGAGGGAAAGCAGCTGAGCGGGAAAGCGGTAATTGGGAGGCGTAATGTCGATCACCTGTACTTCGGGAGCGACGTTCTTGGGAAGATAGGCGACCTCGACGTAGGAGACCTCCGGTTCGGGCTGCCCGGCAGCCGGGGTCAGGTCGATCTTATATTGCAGGAATCGAGCCGAGGGCGAGAGGGTTCGCCCGGCGCCGCACGCTTCACACGCCGAAGCGCTGGCCTCAGCCTGCAGAGCGGTCCAGGGACTCCAGTTGCTTTCCGGATGGCTCCGATTTCCGCTGCGCGTGAGGACCGTGATTTTCCCCAGGCCACGGTAGCTGACGCGGCCCCAATAGGCGAACGCGCCCGCGTCCAGCACGGGACTTTCAAACGTTCCCTTTTTTTCGAATGCCGGGCCGATACGAAATACCTTGCCGATGTTTCCGGTGATGGCGTACAGGTCGCCGCCTTTGGGCGCGCGGCCGAAACCGGTTACCTGAGTGGGGGAAGCGTCCAGAAGGAGCGTGCTCACGGTGTCCGAATCCAGGCGAAAGATTTTTCCGCGATTCCCGGTGCCCACCAGGGGCAGCCCCCCGGCGTCAAAGCCAATGGCGTAGACGATATCCTGCGAGCTCGACCACACCTTGCGCGGCGAACCATCGGGATTGATCCGGTAAACCTCCGAGCCGCCGGCCAGAGAAGGTCCGGGACCGCCGGTCACCGGCGTGATTCGCACATTGCCCACCGTTACCGCTCCGGAAATCACGGACTGCTGAACCGGAGAGGGCGGAGGCGCCGCTTGCGCCACGGCGGTCTTATTGCCCACGCCCGCGGCGTAGATGGCGCCATCGGGCGTGACTGCCACGGCCGTGATCTCACGCTTGGGCGATTGATACAGCACGAAACCCTGGCCGGTGGGAGACACCCGCAGAATCAGGCCGCTGGGCTCGGTGCCCACGATCAGATTGTCTTGCGCATCGATGGCCAGGGAACGCGCGTGCGTTTCTTCGGTCTTGAAAAACACGGAGCCCACGCCCGCCGGCGTCACGCGATGAATCTCGCCTTGATCGCCGGTGGCGACGAACAGATCGCCTTTACTCGAGAAGGCCATGCTCCAAATGTATTTTTGGTGCGGATCGTAAAACAGCCGTGGCTTGCCGTCGGGCCCGATCTTATAGATTTTGCCGTCGGGATCGGTGGCGGCATAGACATTGTCTTTCGCGTCGAGCACGATGGCGTGGATTTCCAGGCCATCCAGTTCGGCGAAGGGACGGCTCTTACCGGTGCGATCGATGACGAAGATTTTGGCCGATCCGCTGCCGGTTCCGCCGCCGGCGGTGTACAGGTTGCCTTTCGAATCGATGGCCAGGGTCCAGAGATAGGGTGTGGAGGAATCGAAGATTTCCGTGAATTGAGGAGCGAGAAAAATGCGGCCGTCGGCGCGCAGAGACAGGTTTTTGAGCGTTCCGCTTTCAAAATCGGAACGGTCGCCATGCTGCCAGAAGTGGGTTTCGGTGGCGAAACCCGTGGCCAGGACGCTGAGCGCCGCCAGGAGGAGTCGAATTGTTTTCATCGGTACAGTCTAAAGAAGATACAGTTTTAAATCAGGTCTTACTACTTTACGGTAATTCGGAGCGAGTAACTGCCGTCGATGAGCATGTCGAACGGAATGCTGCCTTGTTCGATGGCGCTTTCCGAAGAGGCTTGCAAATGACGGCTGGCGGTGCGATCGGTCTGCATCACGTTCATGATGGAGGCGGGCAGATCGGGCAGCGTCTTGTCTTCATAGAACACGGTAGGACGCGGCTCGACGAGCGAAATATATAGCTTGTTGTTGCTGCGTTCCTGGTTCATCAGCGAAACGGTCTGCTTGATGTCGATAAAAGGCTCGGACGCGGTTGCGGTGCTTTGCATGCGATTCAAAGTATCGGCGTCGCTGAATAGCACGCGATGCTCGCCTTTGGGCAACCCGGCGGGGATTTTCAGCATGAAGTCCTTCTCGATGCGGTCGCCGCGATAGGGACGCACGAAAACCTTCACCGGCACTTCGCTGCCGGCCTCCACTTCGCTGGCGGGAACCCAGGCATTCTCGATCATGGCTTCGCGCCGGTCAGGCAGAATGTCGATGGTGGCGTCCACCGATTTCAGCTTCGGAATCTGCACCGGATTCAGGAACAGACGATTGAACTTGTCGCCCCACCAGCCGGCCAGTTGATTGGGAACCGGCGCCGGCCCTTCGTTGGCGGCGAGCATGGTGGAGATGGAGACCCCGGGTTGTCCATCCAGGGAAACTTTTCCGCTGAGCCGGTAGGTGGTTTCTTCGGCGAATTCGTTCAAGCTCGAAATGGAGTTGAACAGCGTCATCATCATCAGGTACGGCGTCCACTTCTGGTTGACGAAAACGCTGAAGTGCAGATCCTTTTCCTTGCGCACCGTGTTGCTGTCGCCGAACGAGCGCACACGCAGAGTGACGGGAACCATCTGGGCCGTATCGCCCAGGTCGCCCAAAACGCCCGAGTGCCGGTCCTGCTTCAAGGCGCCCACGATCTCCGTCGCATTTCCGAATTTCGTCGGCTGGTACTGCGAGGCGAGCGTGGTGATCACGTCGGACTTGGCCATCGGCATGTCCACCGGGCCGAGATTGAAGAACGAATGCCCGCAAAACAGCACGTGCTTGCCGTCGTTATAGGTGACCGTGCACATGGCGGTGATGCTCATGTCGCCGGTGACCAGGACGCCCGACACCGCGTCGCCGGGCTGCAACGATTGCTGCCATCCGGGACCCGGTTTGGAACTGATCATGGTGCTGGCCGCGCCTCCGCCCGCCACCGTCATTCCCATTTGCTGGAACTCGGTCGCGAACTCCGGCAGGACATTTTCAGCGAATCCGCCGAAATTGAGCGGCGTCGCAATGGGCACCATGCCGGCCAGCGGGGGCAAAGTGGATACAGGTTCCACGGCGGCCGAGCTTTTATTCCCCGTCTTACCGGGAGCGCGGGCGGTGGAGGGAATGGACTGGTCGAACTCGTTCACTTCGAGCATCAGCTCAATGGGCGTGATGCCGCACAAGGCGTCGGGCGAAAACGTGCTGAAGCGCAGAGCGATGGCGCCCACCAGTTTGCCGTCGATGTACACGGGGCTGCCGCTCATTCCCGCGGCCACGTTGGTGCGCTGGCCTTTGCCGCCCAGCTTGGCGAGAATCACATCCTGCTTGGGTCCCCACTGGTTCTTATAAATGCCGAGGATCTCCACGGGAAGGGCCTCTGGCTGCGTTCCCTGGAGCACGGTCCACGCGTAGCCCTTCATTCCAGGCTTGAGGTCGGACTCCTTGAAAATCTGGACCTTTCCGGCCCGGGGACGGACTGGCGCCGGCTCCTGGCCAAACATCAGACAAGAGCACCCCGCTAGAACCGCGAGTGCGGCCAACTTCTGCATAGGGACCATCCTTATTACTGCATTTACCGCGATGCAGGCACTGTATGCTTGCTTGTCTATATTATCGTCCAGATTTTCAAAGATTGGGAAGTTAGCTCCCGGGGCGACGTGGTTAGGTCTCCGATTGAGCCAGCGTCAGCTTTGCGGGTTGTCGCCGCCAGGGTGCTCGTCCGGTTCAGCCGGCTGAGGCGGATGCAAGGGACCGCGCGGTGGCGCCACCTCGTCGTCACTCGGCAGTTCGGGCCTATTTCTGCCTTTTAAATCGTCGATGATCGGCTCGATAATAGATTGGTGCTTCTCTCGTTCAGGGTGCTCCTCGGTTTCGCCGCCGGGTGTTTCGGTATGCTTTTTGCTCACGCCGCAGCTCCTTTCTGCCTGCGATTCTAGGAACGCCAGCGGAAGCCAACGCCGACACCGGCGCGGAAGTGAAAGAAAACGGCGGGAATAGAGGAAGACTAAGCCAGTGATCGGTTTCGGGCGATCGATGTGAATCGCGTTCTACTTGGCCTTGGGAACGCTCACTTCCTCGGGCCCCTTGTCATCGCGCAGGCCCAGAAACACGGGCTGGCGCAGTTTGCGATCGCTGGTCCATTCTTCATAGGCGATCTGCGCCACCAGGCGCGGCGCAAGCCAAGTGACATCGCGTTCGCGCGGAGGATCGGCCACGGGAGGTTTGCTGCGAATGAGCGGCTGGAATTTGCGGAACAGCTGCCCAAGGGTTTGCCGCGAGAAGCCGGTGCCCACCTTTCCGACATACCGCAGCGGCCCACCGTCCTCTCCCCGGCCGGCGTCATGGGCCGCCAGCAAAAGCGCTCCGAAATGTTCGCGAGACCCGGCGGGCGCGGTATAGCCCGCGATGAGGAATTCGTCCTCCTGCTTCACTTTGAACTTGAGCCAACTGGTGGAGCGGCCCTCGATATAGGGCGACGTCGCATCTTTGGCGATCGCGCCCTCGAAGCCTTTTCGTTTAGCGATCTGGTAGGCCTTCAGACCGTTATCCGCCAGGCGGGCGGAAACAAATAAGGTGGGCCGCTTGCCCGCGGGCTTTCCCAGAACCTTCCCGCCCAGAACTTTTTCGCCCAGAACTTTCTCACCCAGAACTTTCTCAAGTGTCGCGCGGCGTACCGTCAGCGGCTTCCGGCGCAGATCGCGCCCGTCGACATACAGGCAATCGAATACCGCGTAGTGCGGCTTCGCGGCGAGATTCTGGAGCAACTGGAAACGCGAGATTCCGGACCCATCGAAGGCCACCACTTCGCCATCCAGCAGCAACGTCTCCGGCCGAAGAGCGCTGACCGCGCGGGCGACCTCGTCAAAATGCGCGGTGCGATCCTTGCCGTTGCGCGAAACCAGCGTCACCTTGCCGCCTTCTTTATACGCGAGGATGCGGTAGCCATCGTACTTCTCTTCGTACACCCAGCCTGCCCGATGGAACGGTTCTTTCACCAGGGTGGCGAGCATGGGCCGCACGCGAAAAGGAACGCGTTGGCTCATCGGCGCGCGCTGGCGATCGCCGGGTCGCCCTTCGCGGCTTTGGCGATATCGCCGCCTGCATCGCGCGCGATTTCGGCCAGCAGACGGTTGGTCAGCACAGAGCGCGGTTTTTCGAGCAATATATCTTCGGAGGAAGCGTAGCGGTCGCGATGTTTGATCAGAAGCCACTGCGGTTTCGCGGACCCTCCATAACCCAGTTTGGTTCGAACCAGCACCCAGGAACCGCGCAGTTTTTTTCCGTTCAGCGTGAACTTCAGATCGCCTTTCTTGAGCGCATCATCCACGTCTTCCACCTCCGGAGTCCACGTACCGCGATCCCACAACATCACGGTTCCCCCGCCATACTCGCCTTCCGGAATCACCCCTTCAAAGCCGCCGTATTCGAGTGGATGATCTTCCACCGCCGTGGCCAGACGTTTCACCGCTGGATCGAGCGACGGGCCTTTGGGAATCGCCCAGGACAGCAGAACCCCGCGCCATTCCAGGCGAAAGTCGTAGTGCAGGTGCGAGGCCGCGTGCTTTTGGATGACATACAGGAGGGAAGAGTCGGCGCCGCTGCGCGGGCGTGATCCCTCCGGCTCCGAGGTCACTCCGAAATTCCGCTTGCTCCGGTACTCTCCGAGCGGCGCGGGCTTACTTTTCCCGTCACGGGGTTTTTGCGTCTTTGTGCTCATGAGGCTGCTGTTCGACGTAGTCGAGAATATCGTAATGTGGCACCGCGCGATCGGGAAAGAAGCTGTTAACCGCGTCCAGTGCCGAAGCATAAATCTCAATCACCGATTCCAGGCGCGCCATCTCATAAATCTTGGCGTGCGTCCGGTCGATGCCAAAAAGCGCGAGTTTCCCTCCCGCGGCCCGGTATTGTTGCGCCAGAATCAGGAGTGTTTCCGAGCCGCTGGTGTCGATGTCGGAAATCTTAGCCAAATCGAGAGCGATCCGGCGTTTTCCCTGCTCGAACAGCCCTCCAGCGAACTCGCGCAGAGCCTCTGCGCCGTCGCCCATATCCAGTTTTCCATGCAGCTCCAGGATGACGACGCCCTGGTCTTCGCGTTCATGAATTTCCAGACCCTTGTGCAAAAACATATTTCCTACAATCCGTATGACTCCAAAAGCCGCAGCCAAATTTCACTCATGCTCGGAAAAGACGGCACGGCATGCCACAAGCGTTCGAGCGGGATTTCGCCGACCACGGCAACCGTAAAAGCGTGGATCAACTCGCCGACGTCCTGTCCTACCAGGGTCGCGCCCAGCATAACCCGGCGCTCCTCATCGACGATCATTTTGGCGTGACCTTGGTAGCCATCGGCGACCAATTGGGCGCCGGACACGCGCCCGATATCGTATTCCACCGCGCGCACGCGCAGCCCTGCCTCTCTGGCCTGCGCTTCGGTCAGCCCGACGGCCGCGGCTTCGGGATCGGTGAAGACGATTTGCGGGACAGCCGCGTGATCGGCGGTGGCGGCGAAGCGGCTCCATGGCTGCGCAACTTCTTTCAAATGGCCTTTCGCCCGAGCTACGATGGCATCGCCGCATGCGCGCGCCTGGTACTTGCCCATGTGCGTCAGCAGAGCGCGATGATTCACATCCCCCGCGGCATATAACCAACCTCCAGGCACACCTTTCACGCGGCAGGTGTCATCCACATCTAGCCAATCGCCCGGCTTGAGCGAGACCGTGTCGAGTCCGATATTCTTAGTCCGAGGCGCGCGTCCGCTGGCCACGAGGAGCTCATCGGCCTGGATGCTTCCGCCGTCGAACCTAATCTCGACTGGCCCTCCGGGAAAGCCGCGCTGGACATGAGTTACGTTCACGGAGGTACGAACCGAGATCCCCAGATGGCGAAACGTAGCGGCGATCGTCTCGCCTACGCAGGGTTCGAAGCGACCGAGCAAATGTCCGGCCCGCTCGATCAAGGTCACCTCTTTGCTGCCCAAAGAATGAAACGCCTGCGCGAGTTCGCAGCCCACGGGACCTCCGCCCAGGACAGCTAAACGCGGCGGCACGCGATCGGCGCGCGTGGCATCGCGATTGGTCCAGGGCGACGCCTCAGCCAAACCGGAAATAGCAGGCAGCATCGGATCGGTGCCGGTGCAAATCACCACTGCATGGCGCGCAGCCAGGCGCGTAACGGCTCCATCGGCCGCTCGAACCTCCACCATTCGCTCGCCCGCCAACCGCGCGTGTCCCCGCAGGAGCGTAACTTTTTCGTCCTTCAGCCACTCCACCTGGCTTTCGTCGCTCCAGGACTTGGTGAAACGTGTTCGCCGCGCCAGAACTGCTGTCGGGTCGATGGGCCCTTCGATGGCCTGCTTGGCGCCGTCCACGCGCCGCGCCGCTTCAAGAGCCGCCGAACTACGCAGCAAAGCCTTACTGGGGATACAAGCGTAATAGGTACACTCCCCGCCAACCAGGTTTGATTCGATGATCGCCGCGCTGAGCCCCCCTTTCACGGCGCGGTCAGCCACATTCTCGCCCGCCGGCCCCGCGCCGATGACGATCACATCGAACTCCCCATCCGCCACTGGACCCCCGTCCTCCAATCCCTATTGTCACGCGGAGTCCCAATGGCTCGCAGAAACCCGGTTCGGCGCTCCTGCGCCACCTTAGAAGGCTTGATTACTCATGACTGTCGCGAAAATCGCGGATCATTCGCAGATCGGAACTTAACCTGGCGCGGTCCGCGGGCAACAGGTCGGGGCTATCCATCACCCGATGCAATGCCGCGATCACGTTGTCGGCCTGGCTCGGTTGGTAGCTGCTTTCATCCCAGTGGTACTGTAGGTCGCTCAACTCTCCGCGCAGCCGGTCGAAACTGTCGCGGGCGTCGCTATATCGCGGGA
>Ga0335074_10004266_pt1 | contig 19664 bp, 22 predicted proteins | sample Lox_Sample_23_FD_206715 | JGI IMG/M metagenome (GOLD analysis project Ga0335074, IMG submission 206715) | Soil microbial communities from Loxahatchee National Wildlife Refuge, Florida, United States - Lox_Sample_2.3 | ecosystem: Environmental > Terrestrial > Soil > Wetlands | place: USA... | reverse complement strand
CGCGCGCGGTCCCTTCGGCCACGCCCGGTGAGCCGGCGAAGCCGGTTAGCGTCGTGTCACTGTCGCGACCCTCGGCGGCCCATTCCCTGACCCGCTCGGTGGTGATCCCCCACAGCATGATCGTCGCGGGCTCGGTGATCGCCTCCGGCATCGCGCCGAGGGCGGGCGGGGGCGTGAACCTGCGCATCGCCTGCATGATCCGCTTGCGTCGGGCGACGATCGGCGGCCAGTAGCCAGGGCCGCGTCCGACCGACCCGGCCGCCCAGGCCAGCCGCAGGTCGACGAGCGCGTCCGAGATCTCGTGGCGCTGGAGGTAGAAGATGTCCTCGGCGTCTTCGAGGAACCGGTGGCCGGCCAGGAGCGCCCCGAACTCCCGGACCTTGTTCCAGAAGATCGTGTGGTACCAGTGCTCGACGTAGAAGTTGTGGCTCTCAACGTAGGGGAACACGGTGCGGGCCAGTCCAAGGTTCTGGTCGAACGCGGCCACCGTCTCGGGATCGGACAGCAGTGCGCGGTACTCGGCGGTGATCCGCTCGCGCTCGGCGCTCACCTTCTCGAGCGGGCGCGCGACGTCCTCGCCCGCCTGTAGCCGCTGCACGTAGCCGCGCAGGTGACCGAGCGGGACGTTCGGATCATCGATCCACGAGCGATGGTGGTGGTAGAAGCCGTTGCCGTTCGAGTAGTAGAACCACGGCGTCTTCGCCGCCTCCCAGTCAGACAGCCAAGCCCGGCCCGCCGCGGTGCTCGAGACGGCCTCGCGGAGCGCCTGCTCGTCGCCGGCGGTCACGACGGCCTGGCCGAGGCCCGCGTCGAGCGCGCGCCGGGCGAGCCGCTTGAGCTCTTCGTCGGGGCGGAACAGGACGACCTCGATGCCGCTCAGCATCTTCGCGATCGTCTGATCCGGGATGTCCGGGAAGTGCTGCTTACACAGCTCGTAGAAGACGAGGTACGCCGCGTACCCCAGGTTCAGGAACTCGAAGTGGTACTGCCAGATGCGATCCACGCTCTCGAGGAGCTGGTCGTAGGCCGCGAGCAACGTGTGAGTGGAGCCGATCCCGCGGCCCTCGGTGACGACCGCCTCGTCCTCGACGTCGGGCAGGTCGGGTACGGCGAGGATGTCGATCTCGTGGATGGTCTCCTCGACCTTGCTGCGCCAGCGCCCGTAGAGCTCGTCCCAGTTCTGGAAGTAGAACCCGGCCCGCTGTCCGAACAGCTCGGCCCGCCGGCCGATCTCGGCGGGATCGGTCACCGGATTCGCGCTCATGTACACCCACCCGTAGAGGACCCGGTGGTCAATCCCGAGCGCCGGCGGGACGCAGAAGATCCGCGAGTTGGCCTGGCCCAAGCACATGTAGGGCGAGTCCGCGGTGATGAAATCGAACGGGAACATCGGCTCGGGGAAATGCATGCCGTCCCGAAACCAGCCTCGCGCCTCCTCGGACTCCCGCCGTTCCTCGCTGAACAGCGCGTAGTACGGATACATCGACTCCCAGCCCTCGCACCCTTCGGGCACGGGCACCTCGAATGGGCTGAGAAAGCCGCGTACACCGGGCTCGACCGTGGTCATCTGGCGCTCTCCTCTCGGGTCCGACCAACCGGTCGAACCTACGGCGGGCGCCCCGCTGGATCAAGAACGAATATCCGCGTCTGTGAAAGGCAGCGCCTATCATGCGTCGATGGAGCTCCGCCAACTGCGCTCGTTCGTCGCCGTCGCCGAGGAGCTCCATTTCCGCCGCGCCGCCGAGCGGCTGCATCTCGCCCAGCCGAGTGTGAGTCAGCAGATCCGCGTGCTCGAAGCCGAGCTCGGAGTGCCGCTGTTCGAGCGCAACCGCCGAGGCGCCGCGCTGACGGCGGCCGGCGAAGCGCTGCTCGTCGAAGCACGCGAGATCCTGAGCCGTGCGGACCATGCCGCAGCCATCGCGCGTGCCACCGGGGCCGGGGAACGCGGCCGCCTGCGCATGAGCCTCACGCGCTCGCTCACCGGCGGCGTCGCCGGCGAGATCGTCGCCGCCTATCGGGCGCGGTACCCGGAGGTTGAGCTTGTGCTCAGCCTCGGCACGACCATGCTGCACGTCGAGCAGCTGCATGCCGGCGAGATCGACGTCGGCTTCGTGCGGCCGCCGGTGGACGATCCGGGCCTGGAAGAGCTCCGCCTGGGCCGCGAGCCGATGGTCTGCGTCCTGCCCAAGGGACACCGGCTGACCCGCCGCACCGCGGTGCGCCCGAGTGATCTGCACGGCGAACCGCTCGTGTGGTGGCCCGAAGAGCACGGTCCGGGCGCGTGGCGCGAGGTCCGACGCGAGGTCTGCGGCGACCCACCCTGGCCCCCGCTCGCGCGCGCCGAGCCCGAGGAGGAGCGCATCGTCACCGCCGTGGCCGAGGGAGCCGGCATCTCGTTCATCATGCTCGAGCGCTCGCGGAGCCTAAGGATCCCGGGGGCGGTCTATCGACGGTTCGCACCGCCGGAGCCGACCATGGGCATCGCGATCGCGTGGCGGCGGGGCGAGCCGCTACCGGCGCTCCATCGCCTGCGGGAGCTCGCCGCGGCCGTGGCGAGCGCCCGCGGCGACCGCGCAGCCTGACGCCACCGGGCAAGTCCCGACCTGGCGATCGTGGCCGCACTCACTGCGCTGCGGGTGGGCGGTGGGCTCGGTGCCAAGCTGTCTGATGGTCGCGGCCACCATTGAAATCTCCTCTTTCATCCCCGCCACCGTTCACCTACCGGCGCGGGCGCATATCGCTGATGAACCGTTAAGAGCGAAACGAGGCCGGATTTATTCCCGCCGCGGTGATGCGAGCGGGCCCGGGCCGTAGGGCTACAACGCGCGCTCGATCTCTCGGGCGAGCTCGGTGGTCGTGGCCTGACCACCGAGGTCCGGCGTGCGAAACTCGCCCGCCGCGAGCACGCGAGCGATCGCCTGAACGATCCCGGCTGCCGCGTCGGGATGCCCAAGGTGTTCGAGCATCATCGCGCCGGCCCAGATCGCCCCGATCGGGTTGGCGATTCCCCGCCCGGCGATGTCGGGCGCCGAGCCGTGGACCGGCTCGAACATCGACGGGAACTCCCGCTCGGGATTGAGGTTCGCGGACGGAGCGATGCCGATCGAGCCGGCCACCGCGGCGGCAACGTCGCCCAGGATGTCGCCGAACAGATTCGACCCCACGATCACGTCGAAGGCCTGGGGCTGCAGGACGAGCTTCGCGCATAGCGCGTCGATCAGCTCGCTCTTCACCGTCACCCCGGGGTGGGCCGCGGCGCGTTCGGCGACGATCTCATCCCAGAAGGGGAGCGTGTGCACGATGCCGTTCGATTTCGTCGCGGAGGTCAGGTGACCGCGGCGCGTGGCGGCCAGCTCGAGCGCGTAGTCCACGATCCGGGCGATCCCCGATCGGGTGAAGATCGCCTGCTGGGTCGCGAGCTCATCTGGGAATCCCCGGCTGAACCGGCCGCCCAGCTCGGTGTATTCGCCCTCGACGTTCTCGCGTACGACGACGAGGTCCACCGCGTGCTCGGCACAGGCCAGCACCGGACTCGGCAGCCCGTCGAACACTCGCGTCGGCCGGAGGTTGACGTATTGGCGAAAGCGCTGGCGGATCGGGATCAGGAGGCCCCACAGCGACAAGTGGTCGGCGACCCGGGGGTCTCCCACGGCGCCGAGCAAGATCGCGTCGAACTGACGCAGCCGGTCGAGGCCGTCGGCAGGCATCATCGCCCCCTCGCGCACGTAGCGGTCGCACGACCAGTCAAGCGTCTCATAGGTGAGCTCGATGCCACCAGCCGCACACGCCGCATCGAGCACGGCGCGCGCCGCCGGTAGAACCTCGCGCCCGATGCCGTCACCGGGGATCGCGGCGATCCGGTGTCTCGTCACGTCACGTCGGGTTCGACCCGGAACATGCCCTCAATCTCTACCAGCCATCGATGCGGAACGCGAATCATGCCGCCGACGACCACGCGGCCTTCAAGCCGAGCCGGGAGGATGTTGCGAATGCAAAACACTTCTGTGGCAGTCCTCCTGGCCAAGGGCGAAGCTCCTCCCGACGGCCTTGATCTGGTTGCCCCGCTGGCCGACGTTCACCTGGCCGATGACGCGATCACGCTGGCGCAGGCGCTGCGCCGCACTGACGTGCTGTTCGTCTGGGACTTCCGCACCGATCTGCTCCAGGCGCCATGGCCGGAGGACCACTCGGTGCGCTGGATCCAGACCGGAAGCATCGGGGTCGACGCGGTGCTCGTCGATCAAGTGATCGACAGCGACATCGTCCTGACCAACACACGCGGTGTATTCGAGCGTCCGATCGCCGAGTACGTCCTCGCGGTGATCCTGATGTTCGCCAAGGATCTGCACGGCACGCTCGCCCTGCAACGTGAGCGACGCTGGGTGCACCGTGAGACCGAGACGGTCACCGGAGCACGCGCGCTCATCCTCGGAGCCGGTGGCGTCGCGCGCGAGGTGGCGCCGCTCTTGCGGGCGGCGGGCATGCAGGTTCAGGTGGTCGGGCGGACTGCGCGCACCGGGGACCCCCTCCTCGGTGACGTCGGCGCGAGCACTGACGTGGACGAACTGCTGCCGGACGCCGACTTCGTCGTCCTGGCGCTGCCCCTGACATCGGAGACCCGCGGGTTCCTTGACGAACGGCGGCTCGGCTTGCTCGATCCGCGGGCCCGGATCATCAACATCGGCCGTGGTGCCCTCATCGACGAGGACGCCCTCCTGGCCGCGCTGCGGGCCGGTGCGATTGCGGGTGCCGCGCTTGACGTGTTCGTCACCGAGCCGCTGTCGCCCGAGCATCCGTTTTGGGAGATGGATCGCGTGCTCGTCTCGCCGCACATGTCCGGCGACCGGATCGGATGGGAACGCGATGTGCTCGCGTCCTTTGCCGACAATCTCCGACGCTGGCTCGCCGGTGATGAGCTCCACAATGTGGTCGAAAAGCGCGGCGCGTAGAGACCGTCCACGATGATCTAAGGGCCGCACGCCCCGGCACGCTGCGGGTTTGCCGAAGCGACCGTGCGCGTCGGCCCCGATGGCACCACGGGCATGCCCGCCTAGGTTCGGATGCAGTCGACCAAGGAGGCGGACATGCCAGCCGAACCGTCCCACCCGTCTTTCGCGAACCCCACCCGCGTGTTTCGCGACTTTGACCGGTCTGTCGAGCAGACTCTGGGCGCCGACACTCGGCTCCTGTATGGGATGACCATTCCGATCTTGATGGTCTGCGGGCTGATCGTCGTGCTCGCGCTTACGCCGCAGACCTGGATGGTGATCGGGGTCCTGGTGGTCGAGGCCGCGGCCCTGGGCCTAGTCGTAACCGGGTTGCTCGGGATGCTGAGCGACGACGGCGAGGATGACCCCGAGCCTCCGTGAACTCCGACTCGAGCGGATCATGACGACCAGACTGGTGGACTCCTAACGGGGGGCGAGCACACCCCCGCCCCCCGTATCGGAGTGAACGCTCCGCGGGCTACTTGATGAAGCCGGTCTGCTTGACGTCGGCGAGAATCGTCGCTGCGGGGAGCCCGTTGTCCAGCGGGCCGTTGGGTGCGATCGCCTTACCGAGGTAGAGGCCAATGGCGCCCGAGTGCCGGGCCTCGACGGTGACGATCGAGGCTGCGGCCAGGAGAACCTTCGCGGCCTTGATGTTTGGAGCCTGTCCCAGGTAGGCGTGCACGCCGGTGTTCTCGAGCACGTACGTGGTCGCGGCGAACTTCGATTGATCGCCGGGGATCCCCTGGAAGTCGAACTTCGGCTTCTTGATCGCGTGGCTGCCGAGCGCCGCCTTCAGGTACTTGACGTGGAAGTTCTCGTCCGCGGTGACGGTCCGGAGCAGCTGCGCCAGCTTCGGATCGGTGATCTTGCCCTGGCTCGTCGCCTCGTTATAGAACGAGCTCTCCAGGTATTCCAGCGTCAGCGCATAGTTGAGGATGCCGACGTCCCCGGCGCCGAAGCTGCGCGGCGGCCTGCCGGCAGCCAGCGCTGCGCTTGGCACGAGCGCGCTCAGAATCGCTCCGCCGCCAACGGCGGCTCCGCCGGCGATCGCTCCCTTGCGCAGGAAGCCGAGGCGGGTGTCCCCCGCCACCTCTTCGGCCGCCTCGCGGACGGCGCCGTCTACATCGATGGCTTCGAGATTGATTTGCTCCATGGTGATCTGCTCCTTTCGCTTTTACAACGGTTTCGCGGTCCGAGCCAGATCGGATCAACGGCGCTCGGTGATCGCCGCCACGATCAGACTGAGTTCGAACAGGAGATAAAGCGGCAGGGTCTCGAGCAGCAGGGTGATCGCATCCCCGGGAAGCACGGCAGCCACGAGGCCACAAGCGAGTAACGCGTAACGGCGGTTTCGTCGCAGACCTCGCACCGTGACGAGACCGGCGCGGGTCACCGCGATGATCGCCACCGGGACCTGGAAAACGAGCCCCATCGCCAGCAGGATCGTGGCCGCGAACTTGTAGTACTGGCTGGCCTGCACCAGGACGTTGAACTGATCCGAGTTGAAGTTCTGGAAGAAGTGCAAGGACGCCGGTAGCACGACCAGGTAACCGAAGGTGACTCCCGCGGCGAACAGCAGCGGGATGGCAAGAGTGACTGGCAGCATGCGGCGTCGCTGCTCAGGCTCGAACGCCGGCATGAAGAAGCCGTAGGCCTGCAGAAGCAGGACTGGAAGCGACAGGATCAGCGCGAAGATGAATGTCACCGTCACAGTGCTGGTGAACGGCTCGCCGATCCCGAGTGTCACCGGGCGGTTGCCCTGGGGCGCCGCCGACAGCCGCGCTACGTCGCGGCGCAGGCTGCTCTGCGCATGGGCGAGGGCGCTGGAAACCGCGGTCGTGTGTGGCTGCGCGCGGAGCACGCCGACCACGGTCCCCAGCTGCTGAGCGATGTCTCGGGCGCTCTGCTGCACCGAGTAGGTCGCGCCGAGCGGCCCATGGCCGTCGCGCACCTGTTGCTGGGTCTCGTTTGCGAGCGGCTGATTCACGAGATGCAGGAGCTCGTGGTTCTGCCAGAAGCAGACGCCGAACGCGACCGCGACCGCGACCAGCGAGACGATCAACCGGGTGCGCAGTTCGTCGAGATGATCGACGGCGCTCAGCCGGGTGTCGTGGCTGATCGGCCGGAATCGGCGCAGCGCGATCGCGCCAGGCATCTGCATGGCAAGCGTTCCTCTACGGGATCGTTTGGGGTGCTCTACGCGGCGCGGCCGACCGGCGAGCGCTCGGCCTGCGCCTCGGCGGTGCGCGCCTCGGGCTCGGCGTGAGTCGCGGTCACACGATCAAAGCGCGTCGTGTCCGGCCCGGAGCCCAACTGCGTCGCGGGCGTCTCACCGCTCAGTGAATCCTTGAAGCCGCGCAGCCCTGCCCCCAGTGACTGACCCATCTCCGGCAAGCGTTTGGCGCCGAACACCAGCAGCAGGATCACCAGCAAGAAACCTATGTGGACTGGGTTGTCAAGTCCCATCATCGGATGCTCCTATCGATTGGTTGCTCAGCGTTGATTCGGAGCCGAGCGCGATTTGGATCACCGGCGACTAGGCGAGCCCGGCCTGCTGGATGAGCTGAACCGCCTCCTGGTCGGTGCCGAGAGCGGTGACTGACAGCGTGGCTGGTGAGATCGAACTGAGCGATGGGAGCTCGGGGTTTGGGGCAATCCCAGGCCGAGCCGGATACTCGTAGTCGTAGCTGCGGGCGAGGATCTGCTGTCCGGGAGCGGTCACTATGAACTGCACGAACCGCTTCGCCAGTGCCTTGTGCCGGCTCGACGCCAGCACTGCGGCTCCGGCGATGTTTTCGATTGAGCCGACGTCGTGGTGTGGGAAGTAGTAGAGCCGGCTGTGAGTTGCCACGGCCCCCAGCTCGAGGCGGAGCCGGTACCAGTAGTACTGGTTGACGATGCCCGCCGCGGCGTCGCCGCGGTTCACGGCGGCAACGACCGCCTCCTCGTCTTGGTAGGTCTGGGCATTGCGCTTGAGCCCATCGAGCCAGCTGACGGCGGCGGCTCGGCCATCGGCGGCGATGATCGCGCCCACGAGCGGCGGGAAGTCGGAGTCGGTCGGCGCGATCGCGATCCTGCCTTTCCACTGGGGCTGCGCGAGGGCGAGCACCGACGCCGGCAGTTCGGAGCGCGACACTCGCACCGGGTCATAGGCGAGGCTCGAGATGCGCAGCGCGACGCCAACCCAGTCACCGGCGGGGGATTCGTCGCGGGTGGGGATCTGATCGATGATCGAGCCAGGGAGCGCCGTCAGCAGGTGGTGACCCTCGAGATTCATCAGTTCGGGGGAGTTCTCGGTCAGGTACACGTCGGCGGGCGACGCACTGCCTTCCTGCAGGATCTGGTCGGCGAGGATGATGCCGTCCCCGGTGCGCACGCTCACGTGGATTCCGGTCTGTTTCGTGAACGCGTCGACGAGTGCCGTCGTGAGCTGTGGATGCTGGCCGTTGTACAGGACGATCGTGTCCGGGGAGCTCCCGCCGCAACCCGCGAGCGCCGCAGAGAGGGCGAGGATCGCGAGGGCTATCGCCAGCCCGGAGCGGCTCACGCGCGCCCGCCGACGCACTCATCGCCTGACGCGGGCGCGCCCGAAGCCGAGCTTGCCGGATAGCCCATCACCGGCCCGACGACGACGAGCTCGACCCAGTTTCCCGGCACCGGTACGTCGTGACCGCGCAACACACGCGCCCTGATCGACCGCGAGACGCCGTGCAGCTCGAGGTCGACGACGACGTCGGGGCCATAAAAGGTCGATGAGATCACCTTTGCGACAGCGCCGGAGTGCGTGCCGGCCTCGCCTCCGCATGGCGGTTCGGCCGGGTGGAGCTCGATCTGCTCGGGGCGGATCATCACCTCGACCCGACCCTCCACACGCGGATCGATCAGCGCCAGGTCGCCCAGGGCGGTAGCCACGAGCCCGCGCGCGGCGACGCCGGCCAGCACCACGGCCTCGCCCACAAAACGGGCAACGTCAAGGTCGGCCGGCATTCGGTAGAGCACCGACGGCGCGGCCGTCTGGACCAGCCGACCCGCACGCAACACGGCGACCTCGCGTCCCATCGACAGCGCTTCGGCTTGGTCGTGGGTGACCAGGACGCCGGTGGTTCCCTGCGCGCCCAGCGCGTGCACGACCGCCTCGCGCGTCTCGTTCCGGAGTGATGCGTCAAGCCCCGAGAACGGCTCGTCGAGGAGCACGACCGGCGGCCTTGGCGCGAGCGCGCGCGCCAGCGCCACCCGGCGCTGCTCTCCACCGGAGAGCTGACCGGGACAGCGATCGGCATACACGTCCGGAAGGCCGATCAAGGCGAGCAGCTCGCGCGCACGGCGACCTAGCTTGCGCTCGCTGCGCGGTAGACCGAAGGCGATGTTCTGCTCGACGGTCAGCTGGGGGTAGAGCGCGCCCTCCTGAGCAACGTAGCCGACCGAGCGCTTCTCGGGTGGGAGGTGGACGCGCGCGCCGTCCGACACGAGCCTGCCGCCGACGGAGACGCTCCCGTGGTCCTGCCGGATGAAGCCCATGACCACTCGCAGCAGCGTCGTCTTACCGCTCCCGGAGGCGCCGAGAATCGCGGTCAACGTCGCGTCGGCGACATGAAGATCGACCCGGGTGAGAACCTGATCGGAGCCGTAGGAGGCGCTGATTTGCTCGCACCGCAGCTCGGCCATCGTTACGCCGTGGCTCGATTGGCGCTGGTCATCCGCCCGTATTTGACGCCGGGAACGTTCCGGATGTTCCCGACTATCCGGCGCCCCGCTCGGCCTCTGGCCGGAAGGAGGGCGGCGGCTCCCGGCGAACCTCTGTCGGATGCCTCGCCTGGCCACCGTCGCCTACGTGATCATCGGCGTGATCGTGGCGTCCCAGCACAGCTACTACGCCAGCCTCGACAGCCTGTCCCAGGTGCTCTCCGCGGTGGTGGCCACCGCCCTGTGGCCGCTCGTCCTACTCGGCGCGAGCCTTCACCTCAGCCTCGCCCACCTGTAACCCCAGGCCCGGCCTAGTCCGCGCCTACGCGGCACAACGCCCCGAAGCTGCTCGTGAGGACACAGTCGACGCGGGTGCGGTCGGCGGTGCATCCGACGGCCTCAAAGGCGGTTGGCGTGGTCGCGCCGAGCTAGATGACCCCAGCCTGCGCGCTGGTAGCTGTCGAATACATCCGTACGTGATAACGTACGGCGATAAGTGGGCGACACGTACACCCACGGCCACCACGAGTCGGTGCTCCGCAGCCACCGATGGCGGACCGCCGAGAACTCAGCCGGCTATCTGCTGCCACTTCTTTCACCGGGGCTGCGACTTCTCGATGTCGGGTGCGGGCCGGGCACCATCACACTCGACCTCGCCGGTCGTGTCGCCCCCGGTCCCACGATTGGCATCGACCGCGAACCGGGCGTGGTTGCCGAGGCTCGCCGCCTGCTCGAGTCGCGCGCAATCGCCGGCGTTGAGTTCAGGACCGCCGACGCCTACGCGCTCGAGTTCGATGACGAGTCATTCGACGTCGTCCACGCCCACCAGTTGCTTCAGCATCTCACCGATCCGGTTGCGGCACTGGTCGAAATGCGCCGGGTGCTCCGCCCGGGCGGCGTGCTCGCCGTGCGGGATGGCGATTACGGGGGCTTTGTGTGGGCGCCGTCTGACCCGCTGCTCGATCGCTGGATGGAGCTGTACCACGATGTCTGCCGCCGCAACGGAGCCGACGCTGATGCGGGCCGGAGGCTGCTCGGCTGGGCGCAGGCCGCTGGCTTTACCGAAATCCATCCGAGCAGCTCGACCTGGACGTTCGCAGACCCGGAGTCAAGGCAGTGGTGGGGCGAGGGGTGGGCGGATCGCATCGTCTCCTCGTCCGTGGCCGAGCAGGCGGTGCAGTACGGGCTGAGCAGCCGCGACGAACTCGAGGCGATCGCTGAAGCATGGCGGCGCTGGCTCGACCAGGACGACGGGATCTTCATCGTCGTCCATGCAGAACTGATCGCACACCGGTGAGAGCGCGGCGGCCGGTTGGTAGCGGTTCGCCATCGTGCGGAGGTCTGACCGGGAGATCGCGGTGCCGGGCGACGCTGGCGCGCGCGTCCGCGGCCCGGCGCAGAGCTGCGCCGCGCTCACGCGCGAGGGCAAGCGCGAGCTGAGGGTGGTACACGTGCCGATGACCTCCGGGCCGGGGGCTGGGCAGTCCAGTGCTCGTGCGACTCCGGCTCGCGGGGGCGGGCCGGCTCGCGGGGGCAGTCCGGCTCGGCGTCGGTATCCGGCCTTGCATACAGCGCCTCCAGCCGCGCGATCTGCACCCGCGCCAGCGCTCGCTCTGTCTCGGGCGTCAACGGGATGCCGGTCCGGATTTCGAGCAGTCGTCGCTGGGCGTAATCGAGCTCGGCCGCGGTCTCGCGGAGATGACGCACGATGCGCCGGGCACGCGAGATCATGCCGCCCGCGCCTGCATGGACTCGACGAACGCGGCGGCGACCAGGTCGCCACGACCACCGGGGTCGAGCTCTGGGTGCCATTGCAAACCGAGCGCGAACCGTCGGTCGTCGCGCTCGATCGTCTCGATCAAGCCGTCCGGCGAGGTCGCCACCACGCGCAGGCGCCGGCCGAGGCGTCTGATCGCCTGGTGATGCTCGCTGCGCACGACCAGCGAAGGACCGACGATCCGTCTGAGCGACCCGTCGGCCTGCGTCTCGATCACATGCCGAGCCGTGTCGTGATCGACGCCGGCGACCCCGTCGCGGATGACGTCCTGGTACAGGCTGCCCCCAGCGGCGATGTTGAGCAGCTGATGCCCGCCGCACACGCCGACGAACGGGAGGCCCATCGCGATGGCCGCGCTGACGACCGCCATATCGATCCGATCCCGTTCCAGGTTCAGCTCACCGCGCGCCAGCACCGGCGTCTCGCCGTACAGACCGGCGTGGATGTCCCGGACCGCGCCGGTGACCACGAGCCCGTCGGCCAGCGACAGCTGACGCTCGGTCGGAGCCTCCCGAGTCTGGCGGACGCGCGCGCCCGCCTGCTCGAGCCAGCGGACGTATGGCGCCGGGTGCTCGTCGCGGACAACCAGGAGCACGAGCGGGGCAGCCTCCGCGCGCACGACGCGGTAAGCGTCGAGGAACGCAGCTCGCGCTCTGCTCACACGCTTGCGCGCCGCCTCCTCGGTGCCATCGAGCAGCTGCGCGATCTCGGCGTGCGTGAACCCGGCCTCGAATCGCAGCAGCAGCACGAACCGCTCGTGCGCGCTCAACCGGCCGAGCGCCTCCCGCGCGGCGTCGGGCACACCGGCCTCCTCCGCGCTGGCGTGCAGATGCTCCAAGTGCTCGATCGGCGCCATCAGCCGCCGCCGACGACGGCGGAGCTCGTCGACCGCGAGGTTCCGTGACGTGCGGTGAAGCCACGCCCGCTGCTGCCCCCGATCAAGCCCCACGGGCAGGCCCCGCCACGCCCGCGCAAAGGCCTCCTGGGCCAGATCCTCCGCAGCGTGATGATCGCCGCCGAGCAGCATCGACAGCCGTGAAACCAGCGTCCCGCGCTCGGTCTGAATCAAGGTCTCGAGTTCCATCACCTCTAAGACGATCGAGCGTGACAGAACCGGACACGGGCTCAACGCCATTCGGCGCTCAGCTCGTCTAAGAAGTCGGTCATTTTGCGAAATCCAATCTCACGAAATTCCGCACAAACGGCCGCGTAGGTTGTGCCAAAACAGCCGGGAGCAGTGCGAACCGACGCCGCGCCTGATTAGGGTTGCGACCGCACGGACGCAACGCGCGTGTATCTGCCCCTGAGACACGCGTGAGGGGTCCGCGACCCAGGTGAATGCCCCACGGTCGCGGGCCCCTCCCCCTTATCCCCCAAAAGGAGTAGAGGGGTGGTTCACCAGAGTAGAGGAGGCCAACACTCGGCTCGTGGAAGGAGTGTTGCCGCGCGGAAACCCCCTGGTCTCGCGGGGCTCGAGCACGATGCTCGAGCACCAGGCTCGAGTACGTCACGGTCGTCTGCGCCTGACCCATGGCGCCCGCCGGGGGTGCATTTCCCACGACACCGCCCAACCCCGAACCGTTCCCGGGAGGTAAGCGCCTGCCGAGCCTCTCGCACAAACCGCGGCGGCGAGGCGGTTCGTTGTGTCTCGGTCACAACGCAGCGGACGGGTTGCGCGACCCCAGCCTGAACTTTGGCGATTCGGTTGACGTATGCGAGACTCAATCGCCAGAGTTCGCTCGATTCAGGCGGTGCGTCCACCCCACAGCTGATTGCCCCTTGTGAGCCGGTCACAACGGCCACGGGTTATGCGACACGCTCGCCAGACGCTTATCTCCCAGAAGCGTGGCGGGCAACCCCACTTTCGGGCGAAATGCACCCCTCGCCCCGGGGAGAAGACCGCGCCAGAGCAGCCGCCACGAGACCCCCGGCGCCGATCACGGCGACCACGACCGAGGTCAGCTCGCCCGGGGTCGCGGTCCGAGCAGGTCCCACCGGTTGCCGGCGACGTCGAGAAACACTGCGACCTGTCCGAACGGCTCCTCGCGCGCCTCGCCGACAAACTCGACGCCGGCGTCGCGCATGCGCTCATACGAGGCCTTGAAGTCCTCGACTCGCAGGAACAGCCCGACCCGGCCGCCGAACTGCTCGCCGACCGCTCCGGCCTGGCGCTCGCCGTCGGCCTGGGCGAGCAAGAGACCGGTGGTGGCGCCAGGCGGCCGCACGACCACCCAGCGCTTTGGGCGGCCGCCAGCACTCGTCATCGCCGGCGAGTCCTCGACGAGCTCGAACCCTAGGATGTCGACGAAGAAGCCGATGGCCTCGTCGTAGTCGGTCACGACCAGCGCGAAGTGCTCGATGAACATCACGACCAATCAATCACTCGGATCGGACGCGAGCAATCGACCGGCTCGCTCGGCTGAATCGTTTCCGCCATCAAGGGGGTCAGACGTCGAATGAGCGCCTTTACCGCGGATCCGGAGCGTTTTCGCCGGGATCATCGCTGGGCTCCGGGGCGTATGTCGGACTATCTCGACGGAGAGCTCACCCCGGCGGTGCGCGCGCGGATGGAGCGTCACCTCGGCGAGTGCGCGGAGTGCCGGCGGCTGCTCGCGGGCCTGACCCGAACCGTGGATGGACTACGCAACCTCGCCACGCCCAGCAGCGATGCCCTCCGGATCGCCGCCTCCGTGCGGGCGCGACTGGACTGAACCGTTTCGCGCGCCCCCAGGGTCAAACCAAGCATGAACAACGAGACTCACACCACTAACCAGAACGATCGCCCGACGGTCGAGAAGACCGATACCGAGTGGCGCGAGCAGCTGACTCCGGCTCAGTACCAGGTGCTGCGCGGCCACGGGACCGAGCGGGCATTCACCGGCAAGTACTTCGACGAGAAGCGCTCCGGTACGTATCGCTGCGCCGGCTGCGGCGCCGAGCTGTTCTCCTCCGAGACGAAGTTCGACTCGGGGACCGGCTGGCCGAGCTTCACCGAGCCGGCTGACCGGGCCAACGTCGAGCTCGTCGACGACTTCAGCTACGGCATGCATCGCATCGAGGTCAACTGCGCCGCCTGTGGCGGCCACCTCGGCCACGTGTTCCCCGACGGTCCCGGCGAGACCGGGGAGCGGTACTGCATCAACTCCTGCTCGCTCGACCTCGACGAGCACTAAACCGGCTTCGGCGGGGCGCCAGCCACGTGCGCGTGCGCCCCGCCGGCCAGGCGGTATAACCGCCCGGTGACCGGCGCCGCGAGCTCTGAGCACGAACTGATTCGAAGGGCGAGAGACGGCGACCAGGACGCATTCGCCGAGCTGGTGGTCATGCACGCCGACCGCGTCTACGGCGCGCTGCGCCGCTTCGGGCTCGCCCCGGATGAGGCCGACGAGGTCGCGCAGGAGGTGTTCGTCCGCGCGTGGCGCGGCCTGGCCCGCTTCCAGGAACGCGCGCAGTTCTCGACGTGGCTGTACCGGATCGCGTTCAACGAGGCCCAGCGGCGGCTGTCGCGGCGCCAACCCGCGCGTGCGGAACCCGAGCCGGATCGTGACGATCCGATCGTCTCCCTCCCCGAGTCGCCCGAGCTGGGACCCGAGGCTCAGACGCTGGATCGCGAGTTCGAGCGGACGCTCGAGCGGGCGCTCGACGAGCTGCCCGCCGACTACCGGGCCGCCGTCGTGCTCCGCGACGTCGAGGGTCTCTCAACCCATGACGCCGCGGAGGTCGCCGGCATCCGCGAGGCGGCGTTCAAGAGTCGCCTGCACCGTGGCCGGATGCAGCTGCGAGCCCTCCTCGAGCCATACCTGCAGCTCGAGGGGGGCTGATCCGCAACGTCGGAGCGTGAGCGGTCCGTTAGCGGACCGTGCTCGCGCAGAACGCGCCGCCGTGCTTCTCGAAGTACCGCTGGTGGTACTCCTCGGCGTCGTAGAACGCCGTGGCCGGAACGATCTCCGTCACGATCTGCCGCTTCACCGAGTTCTGGCGCTCGTCGCGGGAGGCGATCGCCGCCCGCTCCTGGTCGGCGTCGTGGAAGAAGATCGCCGAGCGGTACTGGCTTCCGAGATCCCAGCCCTGCCGGTTGCGGGTGGTCGGATCATGAACCGACCAGAACGTGTCGAGCAGCTCGTCGTAGCTCACCACGTCCGGGTCAAACCACACCCGGACCGCCTCGGCGTGGCCGGTCCTGTCCGAGCACACCTGCTCGTAGGTCGGATCGACGAGCGCTCCACCGGTATAACCGACCCGCGTGGCCACGACACCTTCGATCTCCCGGAACGCCGCCTCGACACCCCAGAAGCAACCGGCCGCAAACACGGCTCGCTGCATGCCCTCCAGGTCCGAGGTCAAGGCCTCGGAGTTGCCGTCTCTGAAAATCATCTCTGAATTCCCTTCGTCTCTGTTCACGCTGGGTTAGACCCACCGCGACCAGAAAACGATTCCGGACTCCAAGCCCTTGACCTTCACACAGTGTCAAGCCGTATCACTCCACGTGTCATGTTGAACATCGGAGATTTCGCTCGGCTCGGTCAGGTGTCGCCCCGCATGTTGCGCCACTACGACGAGCTCGGTCTGCTCGCACCCGAGCGGGTCGACCCCGACAGTGGATACCGCTTCTACAACGTTCACCAGCTGGGACGGCTCCATCGCATCGTGGCCTTGCGCGACATGGGCTTCGGCCTGGAACAGATCAAGCAGATCCTCACCCAGGACGTCTCCGTCGAAGAGCTGCGGGGAATGCTCAGGTTGCGCCGAGCCCAAATCGAGCAAGCGGTCGGCGAGGAACAGGATCGCCTGCGACGGGTCGAAGCGCATCTCCGCGCACTCGAATGGAGGGACATCGTGGAGCTGCAGGACGTGGTGATCAAGCAGACCGAGCCGATTCGGATTGCGCAGGCGTCCGCCGACGGGTTGACTCACGCCGATATTGGGGCTGCCTTTGGCCGGCTGATCCCTCTGGTCATCGCTCACCTCGAGGCAGCCGGCGCCCAGCCCGGCATCTCGGTCGGCGTCTACGAGGATGACGGTGGTGCCGTCCCTGAAGGTGAGCTCGTGTTGCACGCGGGCTTTGTCATCGGCGATCAACCGGTACCCAGCAGCGAGACGGTGCGGGTCGTCAACCTGCCCCCGATCGAGGTTGCCGCCGCGGTGTACCGGGGAGGCGACGACGGCATCATGGCCGCGTGGGAAGCGCTCGTCCGGTGGATCGATGACAGCGGCTACCGCCTCGTGGGCGACTGCCGGGAGCTCTACCACGAGTGGCACGACGACGACCCGTCCGCCAACGTCATGGAGCTCCAGCAACCGATCGCTCGCTAAGCGCCTGGGCGCGGTAGCGGGACGGCGCCACTCCCAACTCACGGCGAAACGCCTTGGAGAACGCGTATTCGTTGCCGTAGCCGACTTGCTGAGCGATCGCGCTCAGCGGCGAATCGCCGGCGCGCAGCAGCCGTGCCGCGATCGTCATGCGCCACCACGTGAGGTGCGTCAGCGGCGGCTGCCCGGTGAGCTCGGTGAACCGACGAGCGAAGGCCGCGCGTGACAGGTTGCAGCGGGCGGCCAGTTCGGCGACCGTCCATGGGTGCTGCGGACGATCGTGGATGAGCCGCAGCGCGACGCTGAGCTCCGGGTCGCGGCTGGCCCGGGCCCAGCCGCTCGGGGCCTGCGGCGCCTCGAACCAGGCTCGCAGGGCGTAGAGCAGAAGCAGGTCGAGCAACGCCGGGGTGGCGGCACTCGTCCCCGGCAGATCGCGGTCCAGTTCGGCGCCGAGCAGATCGACGACCGTACGAACCTCCGAGGCGACGCCGACGCGGGCGGCCAGGTGGACGACGTCGGGCAGGTCGCCGAACAGCGGATGCGGTCGCGCGCCGGCGAGGTCGTACGTGCCGCCGAGTAACACGGTGCCGCCCGTCGCCGGGTCGAGCGCGCTGCCGTCGGCGGGCCAGTGGTCGGCGGGCACGTGCGCCGCGTAGTCGACGTCCCACGGAGGCGTCGCCGGATCGTCGGCGAGCGCGTGCGGGGCGTGGCGGCGGATGAGCGCGATGTCCCCGGCGCCCAGTGCGATCGGGTCCCCCCCGCCCGGACCGGTCAGCCACGCGCCGCCCTTGAGGATGACCTGCACACCGATTGCGCCGGCGGCGGGGAAGCGCAGACCCCACGGGGCGTGCAGCAGCGCCCGCGCCACCCGAGGCTGCCCGGTGCGCATCGCCGCCACGGCATCGCCGATCAGATCGAGGCCGTGGTGAGACGATTGGACATCTATCTGCGCGTCTGAGGCATTCACCGTCTTGGCGATAAAGCTTACCGTTCGACGCGTTCTGAATCCCTCGTCCATGGAGGTTGTTGATGAGCAGCCGTCGTCGTGATCTTGTGGTGGCCGTTCTCGCGCTGGCCGGCGCCGTGTTCGCGGTCCTGCAGGCCGCCGTCGTTCCCGCCCTGCCCGACATCGACCACGCACTGGGTGCCGAGCCGTCGAGCGGCACCTGGATCCTGACCGTGAACCTGCTGGCCACGGCCGTGCTCACCCCGGTGCTCGGGCGGATGGGTGACATCTACGGCAAGGACCGCATGCTTCGAGTCGTCTTGACTGTGCTCGGCCTGGGCACGCTGGTATGCGCACTGGCGCCCTCGCTGCCGGTGATGCTCGCCGGACGCGTGGCTCAGGGCGCCGGCGGGGCCGTGTTCCCACTCGCCTTCGGGGTGCTGCGCGACGAGCTCGAGGGCGAGCGCGTCGCCGGTGCCATCGGCCTGGTCTCGTCGCTGCTGGGTGTCGGCGCCGGGCTCGGGCTGGTGATCGCCGGCCCGGTCATCGCCACTCTGGGCTGGAGGTGGCTGTTCTGGCTGCCGCTCGCATCACTCGTGCCGATCTCGGTTGCCGTCGTGCGCTGGGTGCCCCGCTCTCCGGTTCGGACGCCTGCTCCCGTCGACTACGCGTCGGCGGCGCTCATGGTCTGCGGTCTATCGGCGCTGCTGGTGGCCGTCAGCGAGGCCAGCGTCTGGGGTCTCACCTCCCCCCGAACGCTGGGGCTGCTGGGCGCGGGCGCACTACTCGTGGCCGTGTGGGTCCGCCACGAGCTGGCCAGCGACGATCCACTCGTCGACATGCGCATGATGGCTCTGCGCGGCGTATGGACGACCAACCTGGCAGCGTTCCTGCTCGGGGTCGGGATGTACGCGTCGATCGCGCTTGTGCCAGCCCTGGTCGAGCTGCCGCGCGCCACCGGCGTTGGATTCGGCGGCTCGGTCACCGCCGCCGGTCTGTTCATGCTCCCCACCGCAGCACCGCAGCTGATCGTGGGGCCCTTCAGCGGCCGCATCGCGCGGCGAATCGGTTCGCGCGCCCAGCTGCTGCTCGGCGTCGGCCTCATGCTTGGCTCCTACCTCGCGCTGACCTTCGCTCATCGACAGGCCTGGGAAGTGCTCCTCGCCACCGGGGCGCTCGGGCTCGGGCTCGGGTTCGGTCTGGCCGCACTCGCCAACCTGATCGTCGTCGCGGTCAGCCCGCGCCAGACGGGCGTCGCCACCGCGATGAACACCGTGATGCGGACCCTGGGCGGCGCCTTCGGCGCCGCGATCGCCGCCGAATGCCTGGCGCGCGGCGGCTCGCTCGACGCAGACTTCGCGCTCGCCTTCGCACTCTGCGCGGGTGCCCTGGCGCTTGGCATCGCAGCGGTCCTGGCGATCCCGGGCAAGGGCCTGCGGATCGACGTGCGCGTGTTCCGCGTCTGGGCCCCCCGTCAGGGGGCCTAGGCCTCGGGGCGGTAGCGAAGGCCGTCGAGGGCGATGCGCAGGATGTGGGCGACCTGGCCCGGATCGCTAGCCGGGATCTTGGCGATTCCCATGACCATCTGCATCACCTCGGGGAACTCGACGTCCTGGCGGACGACCCCGGCTTCCTGGGCGCGCTCTAGCAGCGGCTCGCCCGCGCCGTACAGCGACGTCCGGCACACCTGGAACAGAGCGGCGTCGCGGTCGAAGTAGTTGAGCAGTTCGTTTGCGAGCGCGTGCTTAGTCGCGAGATACGCGAGCACGCGCTCGAACCACGTATTCAGGGCGTCCCACGGATCGGCGCCGTCCAGCTCTTGAGCCGAGCGGCAGACCTCCTCGACCTCGTTGACGTAAAGGGCCTCCAGCAACGCCTGGCGATTGGGGAAGTGCCGGTAGAGCGTGCCGATGCCGACGCCGGCGCGGCGCGCGATCTCCTCGAGCGCGGTCGACTC